>Ga0334886_1001681_pt1 | contig 24794 bp, 22 predicted proteins | sample GraSluR1_MG_9_FD_207232 | JGI IMG/M metagenome (GOLD analysis project Ga0334886, IMG submission 207232) | Sludge microbial communities from methane-producing bioreactor in Wageningen University, Netherlands - Granular Sludge_27_06-R1 | ecosystem: Engineered > Bioreactor > Anaerobic >... | reverse complement strand
GGCATCCCGTGGCTGTCGACGCCGCAATGGGCGCCGGTCGCCGTGATGCTCATCGATATTTGGCAATGGACGCCGTTTGTCTTCCTGGTCTCGCTGGCCGCCCTGCAAGGGCTGCCGGTAGATCTATATGAGGCGGCAGAGGTCGACGGCGCTTCCGGCTGGGATTCGTTCCGCAACATCACGCTGCCGTTGATGACGCCGACGCTGTGGCTGATCCTGCTTCTGCGTCTGGTCGAGGCCTTCAAGGTGTTCGACATCCCCGCCTCTATGACGCTAGGCGGGCCGGGCCGCGCTACGGAAGTCTACAGCTTGTTCACCTATCGCACGGCGCTGCGCTTCTTCGACCACGGCTATGCGGCGGCGCAGGGTATTTTACTGCTATTCATCGTCATGTTGATCGTCACGCTGCTCTTTGGGCGCATCCGCGAGCTGTATGAGGTAGGAGGATAGGCCATGCGCAATCGTTCGCATCCAGTTGTTATGGTTTTTGTCTGGGGCCTGATTCTCATCATGCTCATATGGGTGCTGTTTCCCTTCTACTGGGCTTTTCTAAACTCGATCAAGAAGCCGGCGGAGACCTTCCAGGCGACGTGGGTGCCGTGGCTGCAATTTCAGCCTACGTTGGAGCACTGGGTTTCCGAGCTTTCGATTCGCGAGACGCGCAATGCCCTGCGCAACAGCACGATCATCTCAGTGAGCGCGGCGACGGTCGCGCTGGTGTTGGGCACCTTGGCGGCGTATGCATTGGCCCGTTTCCGCTTCCAGCGCATCAGCAACGGCTCACTCACGACCTGGTTCCTGTCGCAGCGCGTCTTGCCGCCTGTGGTCGTGGTCATCCCCTTCTTCCTGCTCATGCGCCAGTTGAAGCTGCTCGATTCCGTGTGGGCGCTCGTACTGCTCAACGCCACGTTCACGCTGCCCTTCCCGGTGATCATCCTGAGCCAGATGTTCCGCGAGCTTCCTGTCGAACTGGAAGAAGCGGCGATGGTCGACGGCGCATCGCGCTTGCAAAGTTTCCTGCGAGTGGCGCTGCCGCTGGTGCTGCCGGGGTTGGTCGCCACATGGATCATTTGCATGGCGTTCAGTTGGAACGAGTTTCTCTTCGCCCTGTCGCTCACGTCTAACAGGGCGTTGCCCATGCCCGTGTACATTGCAGGCGCAGAGCACACGCGCGGCGTGCAGTTTTGGTTTGTGGGCGTGCGCGTCATGTTGACCATGCTGCCGCCTACAATTCTAGCTCTGCTCGCCCAACGGTATATCATTCGCGGGCTGACGCTGGGAGCCGTCAAGGGGTAGCTTGCTGCATTCAAACTGATAGGCCCGCACCGAGCGGGCGGAATCGTCGCGCCGGCAGTTGAGCATGCCTCTGCGCTGGGTTGCCAGCGCGTTGGAGGGGATCAATGCCGGCGTTTTGTTTGTTCTACTGTAGCCGACAACCGGTCATCTGGACCGGCATGGAAAGCGGAGACCGCTGTGAATGACAATCGTGACCCCCTGTTGATCGGCGTGGATTTTGGGACGACCAATATCAAAGCCATCGCCTTTGATGTGGCCGGGCGAGTGGCGGCGCGCGCCTCGGCGCCGACGCCCACCCGCATTCCGCAGCCGGGCCGGGCTTACTATGAGCCGGAAGAACTCTGGCAGAGGACGCTGTCCGCGCTGCGCCAGGTGACGGAGAGGCTGGACGACCCGCGCCGCGTGGCCGGCCTGGGCTTCTCTAGCTTGGGCGAGACAGCCATACCGCTGGACGCCCACGACGCGCCGACCTACGACGCCATCGCCTGGTATGATACGCGCACGGAGCCCCAGGCCGAACAACTGGAACGCATGATCGGTCGCGACCGGTTGTTCGCCACAACGGGGCTTTCGCTGTCGCATATCTTTGGGCTGTGTAAGCTGCTGTGGCTGCGCCAGGCGGAGCCGGACGCATACGCGCGCACCGTGCGCTGGCTGAACATGGCCGATTACCTGGCCTATCGCATGTCCGGCGCGGCCGCCACCGACTATTCCTTGGCGTCGCGCATGATGTGTTTGGACCTGCGCAGCTTGGGTTGGGCGGACGATCTGTTGGCAGAGGCGGGCGTGAGCGCGGATCGGTTCGCGCCGCTTGCGCCCAGCGGAACCGATCTGGGGCCGCTGCTGCCGGACGTGGCGCGCGCCATCGGCCTGCCCGCTGCCGTGCGCGTGGGCGTCGGCGGGCACGACCATGTGTGCGGCGCGCTGGCCGCGGGCGCGGTTCACCCCGGCATGGCGTTGAACTCGATGGGCACGTCAGAGGTGATGTTCACGCCGCTCGACGCCCCCCTGACTGCGGCGGAGCTTGGCCGGCGCGGTTATCAGGTCGGCGTTCATGTGGACGGCAAGCATTACTATGTATGGGGGTCGATCCCGACGTCCGGGGCTTGCGTGGATTGGTTCCGCAGCCTGTTCGCAGCTGAGGCGGACTATGCGACGCTCATCGCCGAAGGCGAGCAGGCGCCGCCCGGCAGCCGGGGCGTCTTTTTCTTGCCGCATCTGCGTTCGGCGATGACGCCGCACGCCGACGCCAAGTCGCTGGGCGCGTTCATCGGGCTGACGACCGACGCGAACCGCAGCGCCCTGTTCCGCTCCGTGCTGGAGGGCGTGGCGTTCGAGATCCGCGACGGGCTGGACGTGTTGCGCAGCTATTTGCCGACGCCGATCTCTCGCGTAGTCGCCATCGGCGGCGGCACGCGCAACCGGCTGCTGGTGCAGATCAAGGCCAGCGTGCTGAACCAGGCCATCGAGGTGGTGGATATGGCGGAGGCGGTGGCGCTAGGCGCGGCCATGCTCGGCGGGATAGCCGCCGGCGTCTATGCCGATGCCGCCGACGCCATGAGCAAGGTGCATTTCTCCGGCACGGTGATCGAGCCGGCGGCTGAGCAGACGGCGCTGTATGAGACGATCTTCCGCCGCGTCTATCAGGAAATGTATCCGACGTTGCGCGGCCTCAATCACGAGATCTATGCCTTGCGCGATGATTCGCTCTAGGCTGGACTATTGTCGTAGTGGCTTGAGCGCTAAGCGCCTGTCATTCTGAAGCGAGCGTAAGCGAGCAGAAGAATCTCGTTGGTTCAGCGATAGGGATGTTTCGCTCCGCTCAACATGACATCGTGCGTATTTTGCGAACGCACCATTAAGGGGGCGCGGTAAGGAAACGCCGATGAAAATACCGGATGGGCTGCTGCTGGGCGTGGATTTGGGCACGTCGTCGGTGAAGGCCGTTCTAACTGCCGGCGACGGGCAGACCCTCGCCGCCGGCAGCGCCGAGTATCCCATCATCCAGGCAAAGCCGGGCTATGCTGAGCAAGACCCGAATGCATGGTGGCAGGCCGTGTGCCAGGCGGTGCGCATGGCCGTGGAAAGCGCCGGAAGTTCGGCGCGCATCGCGGCGGTCGGGTTGTCGGGGCAGATGCATGGCACGGTGCTGCTGAACGGACAGAACGAGGTCTTGGCCCCCGCCATTATTTGGGCGGACCAGCGCAGCGCTCGCCAGGTGCAGGAGATCACGATGCGGGCCGGTCTTGAACGGCTGACCGCGCTGGCAGGCAGCCCTGTGGCGACGGGGTTCCAGGCGGCGACGCTGCTCTGGGTGAGGCAAGAACGCCCGGATCTGTGGCGGCAGATTGAGCATGTGTTGCTGCCCAAGGACTATGTGCGCCAGCGCATGACGGGCGATTTGGCAACGGAGCCGAGTGACGCTTCGGGCGCGCTGCTGCTGGACGTGCGCCGGCGCGCCTGGTCTGCCGAACTGCTGTCGCTGCTGGAGATAGAGCCGGCTTGGCTGCCGCCTCTTCAGGCGGCGCGCGCCATCGCCGGAAGGCTTCAGGCGCAGGCCGCAGCGGAGTTAGGGCTGCCGGCGGGCTTGCCCGTGGTGACCGGCGCGGCGGATACGGCGTGCAGTGCGTTGGGCGCAGGCGTGGTCGAGCCCGGTGAAATGCTGCTGACGTTGAGCAGCGGCGGCCAACTCCTGCAGCCGCTGACCGAGGTGCGCGTCGATCCGTTGGGGCGCGTGCATACGTTCTGCAGCGCGTTGGAGCCGGAAGAAGGGGCGGGCTGGTACCAGATGGGCGCGATCTTGGCCGCGGGGCTGGCGCTGCGCTGGCTACGCGACAATGTGCTGGGGTTGACCGGCGCGGACGCGTACGAGCGGATGACGGCCTGGGCGGGAGAGACGCCGCCCGGCTCTGGCGGGCTGCTCTTCTTGCCCTACCTTTCCGGCGAACGGACGCCGCACATGAACCCGGAGGCGCGCGGCGCTCTGGTGGGGTTGACGGGCCGGCACGGGCGGCGCGAGATCGCGCGGGCCGTGCTGGAGGGGGTGACGCTGGCCTGTTACGATGCGTACAGCGTGTTGGCGGAACTGGGCGCGCACCCGGCTGCCGTGGTGTTGGCAGGGGGCGGCGCGGCGAGCCGCGTCTGGCAGCGAATCGTGGCGGACGTGTTCGGTCTGCCGGTGCGCCCGTTGGCGGTGAGCGAGCAATCGGCGCTGGGCGCGGCCATCTTGGCGGGCGCGGGGTTGGACTGGCTCGACGCGGCGGAGGCGGCGCGTGCCTGGGCGTGCTATGGCGACGAGACGGAGCCGGACCCGACGCGCCATGCGTTTTACCAAGATGCGTTCGGCGCATTTCGCACGGCGTATGCGAACAACGCGGCGCTCTTTGGCGCGCTGGGGCGGCTGGTCTCGGCATAGGGCCGGAGACGAGGAGAAGGAGCGGGGAAACGGTGCAGATCTTCACGGTGACGCTTAACCCAGGGCTGGATCGCACGTTGACCGTGCCGGAGATTCGCTTCGGCGAGGTGTTGCGCGCCGCGGATCTGCGACTGGACTGGGGCGGCAAGGGTTTCAATGTCTCGCGTGCGCTTCAGGCGCTCGGCGTGGAGAGCGTGTCGATGGGCTTCGTGGGGGGGCGCGACCGGCGAGATGTTGGCGCAGGGTCTGCACGGGTTGGGCATTGAGACGGATTTCGTATCGACTGCTGGGGAGACGCGCACCAATACGGTGATCGCCGAGGCCGGAAGCGACCGTTATATCAAAGTGAACGAGGCCGGCCCGGTTGTATCCGCCGAGGAGTTGGCGACGTTGTTCGCACGCGTGCGCAGCCGCGTAACGAAGGGCAGCGTGTGGGCCTTCTGTGGCAGCTTGCCGCCCGGCGCGCCCGCCGACGCCTATGCCCAACTGATCGCCGCGGTGCAGGAGCGCGGCGGGTTGGCGTGCCTGGATACGAGCGGCGAGGCGCTGCGCCAGGGCTGCATGGCCGCGCCGTATTTAGTAAAGCCGAACGTCGAAGAGGCGCAAGCGGTGACCGGGCAGCCTGTACGCAGCGAGGCGGAGATTGTGGCGTCAGTGAAGCATTTCCAGGGGTTGGGGGTGCGCAACGTGGCGATCAGCCTGGGCGCCGGCGGGCTGGCGTTGGGCGGTGTGGAGGGCATCGTCCAGGCCAAACCGCCCGCGGTTCAAGTGCGCACGGTGGTCGGGGTCGGCGATGCGCTGCTGGCTGGACTCATCTGGGCATGGGGGCAGGGGGCGACAACGGCTGAGGCGGCCGCCTGGGGTGTGGCCGCAGGAACAGCGGCGGCGATGGGCGAAGGCGTGAGCGTTGCCGCGCCCGCCGAGGTGTGCGCTGTGTATGAACAAGTGCAGACGATTTGGCTGGCATGAGAACAGAGGGCCTTGCTCTAGATTTTAGCTCAGATTGACACGGCAACGGCGTGCCGTATACAATGACTGCACCTAGATGGTCAGCTCCCCAAAGCCGGCCGCTCCATGTGGCGTATTACATGGCAATACCATTCGAAGAGTATAGTAAACCATCACAACAGGAGAAGCGCGTATGACAGCCAAACGTTGGTTGACTGGATTCGTGGTGATATTGGCTGCGGTTGCCTTGCTCGCCGCCTGTGGCGGGGGCGGCGCCGCCCCCGCTCCGGCTGAAGAGGCTGCGCCGGTTGAGGAGGCTGCTCCGGCGGAGGAAGCAGCCCCAGCTGAAGAAGCGGCTCCGGCTGAGGAAGAAGCAGCTCCGACCGAAGCGCCTGCCGAGGAGGCGGCCCCAGAAGAAGCCGCCGAGACGCCCTACATTCCCGTCATCTCGAAGGGGTTCCAGCACCAGTTCTGGCAGGCCGTGAAGGCCGGTTCTGAGCAGGCGGCTGCGGACCTGGGCGTGGAGATCACCTTTGAGGGTCCGGAGAGCGAGTCGCAGGTCGACAAGCAGCTTGAGATGGTGCAGGCTGCGCTGGCGAAGAATCCGTCGGCGCTGTGCATCGCTGCGCTGGATAGCAAGGCGCTGATCCCGCTATTGGAAGAGGCCGATGCGGCGGGCATCCCGGTGATCGGCTTTGACTCCGGCGTGGACAGCGACATCCTGGTGACGACAGCGGCGACGGACAACATTGCGGCTGCGGCGCTGGCCGCGGACAAGATGGCGGAGTTGATCGGGGGCGAGGGGCAGGTGGCTGTGATCGTACATGATCAGACCAGCCGCACCGGCATCGACCGCCGTGACGGCTTCCTGAACCGCATGGCCGAGGCGCATCCGGACATAGAGATCGTGGATGTGCAGTATGGCGGCGGCGATCACCTCAGGTCCACCGACCTGGCCAAGGCCATTATCCAGGCCCACCCGGACCTGAAGGGCTTCTTCGGGGCCAATGAGGGGTCGATCATCGGCGTGCTCAATGCTGTGACCGAGTCGGGCAGGGACGACCTCGTCGTGATCGGCTATGATTCGGGCAAGCAGCAGATGGACGCCATCCGCAGCGGTCTGGAGGCGGGCGCCATCACGCAGAACCCGGTCGGCATCGGCTATAAGTGCGTGGAAGCGGCCGTCATGGCTATCAATGGCGAGTCGCTGGACAAGGTCATCGACACCGGCTTCTTCTGGTACGATGCCGCCAACATCGACTCGGAAGAGATCCAGCCGCTGTTGTACGAGTAGAGCAGGGCGTAGTACTGCCAGATTGAAGGGCGGCTGGAGAGACGCGTGCAGCATAGGCGTCTCCCCAGCCGCCTATGGCTAGGCGCTCGTTTTTCCCCGACTCGTTGTATACGACCGATCTGGGCATGGCAATCCGGCAAAGCGGGCGCTGGCCTCTCGATTTCCGTCCTTCGAAGCGGTTGAGGGCGGAGGCCGTTCTGCGCCGGCCTGGTTGATTGGCGTGCGGCGAGGGGCGGCAGGACGCCGGTCTATGGGCCAGTCATACCCAGCCATACGGAGATGCGCCGATGGGCGATGCATTGGTGTTGATGGAGGGAATCGATAAATCGTTCCCAGGCGTGCATGCGCTTGACCATTGCCGGTTCGAGTTGCGAGCCGGCGAGGTGCATGCCTTGGTGGGCGAGAACGGTGCAGGAAAATCGACGCTTATGAAGGTGCTGGCCGGCATCTATCGCAAGGACGCTGGCCGCGTCTTGTATCTGGGCCAGGAAGTGGAGATCGACAGCCCGCGCGCGGCGCAGGACCTGGGCATCAGCATGATCCATCAGGAACTCAACCTGATGCCGCACCTGACCGTGGCGCAGAACGTGTTTATCGGGCGCGAGCCGCGACACGGCGCGCCTTTTTGGCTGGATGAACGGGCGATCAACCAGGAGACGCAAAAGCTGTTCGACATGATGCATCTCCGGCTGGACCCGCGCACCAAGGTGGCGGATCTCACCGTCGCCAAGCAACAGATGGTCGAGATCGCCAAAGCGCTCTCGTTCAATTCGCAGGCGCTCATCATGGATGAGCCGACCGCGGCGTTGACCGAGGCGGAGATCGAAGAGCTGTTCCGCATTATCCGCCATCTGCGCAACGAAGGCGTGGGCGTCGTCCACATCTCGCACCGGCTTGAGGAATTGAAGCAGATCTCGGACCGGGTGACGGTGATGCGCGACGGCCGCTATATCGATACGGTGCAGACGCGGGAGACTTCGGTTGAAAGCATCATCAGCATGATGGTGGGGCGCACCATTTACGAGTCGTCGCCGGAACTGCCGGAGAACCCCGACCAAGAGGTGCTGCTGGAGGTGCGCGGCCTGAACCGGGGGACCGAACTGCAAGACATTAACCTGCGCCTGAAGCGCGGCGAGATTCTTGGGTTGGCCGGGCTGATGGGGGCCGGCCGCACCGAGGTGGCGCGCGCCATCTTCGGGGCCGATTCGATTGACTCAGGCGAGATTCTTGTGCGGGGGCAGCCGGTTCACATCCGCACGCCGCGCGATGCGGTGGCGCACGGCATCGGCTACCTGTCCGAGGACCGCAAGCGCTATGGTCTGGCCTTGAGCATGGATGTCGAGACGAATGTTGTGCTGGCATCCTTCGACAAGTTCCTCGGCGCGCTCGGCTGGGTGCAGCGGGCGGAGACGCGCAGCACGGCGCAGAAGTATGTGGAGGCGCTAGCGATCAAGACGCCGACCATGCAACAACGCGTCAAGAATCTGTCGGGCGGCAACCAACAGAAGGTAGTCGTCGGCAAGTGGCTCGCCGCTAACACTGACGTGTTGATTTTTGATGAACCCACGCGCGGCATCGATGTAGGCGCCAAGAGCGAGATCTATAAGCTGTTGAACGACCTGGCGCGGCAGGGCAAGGGCATCATCATGATCTCTTCGGACCTGCCGGAGATTTTGCGCATGAGCCACCGCGTGATCGTGATGTGCGAAGGGCGCATTACGGGCGAACTCAGCAGCGAAGAGGCAACACAGGAAGCCATTATGACATTGGCCACCCAACGCGGTGAAATCGTCGCCGACGGCGGAACCGACTCCAATTCCAGGGAAGCGCAACTCGCATGACTACTGATACGACCGAATTATCGACGACCGCGACGCAACGACGCACGCTATTTCGCTCGGATGCGACGCAAAAGCTGCTCGCCTTTGCCGGCTTGATCGCGATGTTTGTGGTCTTCTCTTTGGCCTCGCCCAACTTCTTTAAGTTCGACAATATCATCGGAATTCTGTTGGCGACGGCGGTGAACGGCGTGCTGGCCCTGGGGGTGACCTTCATCATCGTGACGGCGGGCATCGACCTGTCGGTGGGGACCGTGATGACGTTGTCGGCCGTGATGAGCGGCGTGTTCATCACCTACTGGGGGCTGCCGATCCCGCTCGGTATTCTGGCCGGCTTGGGGACGGGCGCGCTGGCAGGTTTCGTCAACGGCATCGCAATTTCGAAGATGAAGATTCCGCCTTTCATCGCCACGTTGGGTATGATGATGATGGCAAAGGGGCTGGCCTTGGTGATTTCCGGGGCGAAGCCGATTTACTTCAACGATACGCCTGCGTTTCGCCAAATGGCGATGGGGTCGTTGATCGGGCGCGTGTTTCCGGGATTCGCCGTGCCCAACGCCGTCTTCATCCTATTCGGCGCGGCCATTATCGCCAACCTGATCTTGACCAAGACCGTCTTGGGGCGCTATACGGTGGCCCTGGGCAGCAACGAGGAGGCGACGCGGCTGTCCGGCGTCAATGTGGACCGTTGGAAGACCGCAGTGTATGCGTTGGGCGGCGCGTTCAGCGGGCTGGGCGGCGTGCTCATGGCCGCGCGTCTGAACTCGGCGCAGCCGGCGCTAGGCGCGGGTTACGAGCTTGATGCCATTGCCGCGGTGGTGATCGGCGGCACATCGCTCAGCGGCGGCGAGGGCACCATCCTGGGCACGGTGATCGGCGCCTTTATCATCAGCGTGTTGACCAACGGCCTGCGCATCCTGTCTGTGCCGCAGGAGTGGCAGATGGTGGTCACCGGCGCTATCGTGATCTTGGCGGTCTACGCCGACATCATCCGCCGCCGCAACCAATAGCGCCGCCAATAGAAAGCCGGAAGATGGTCATAAAAGCCTTCAACTCGGTCGAATCGCTGGGAAAGCGTTTTGACAGCGAGGTGTTTCAGGATATTTCCGACGAGACGCTGTACGTGTATCACCGGACAGACAACGCCTGGTACCGTTACCGCTGGACATCGGGCAAGCGTGAGATCCGCTTTGTCGAGCAGAGCGCCGGCGAGTTGCCGATCGTGGTCCAGGTGTATCCGTGATGCCGGCGCTCAGGCCGCCGAGCGGCGCAGCCATGCCCGCGCCGCCTAGTCTAAGGTCCCCTGCATGGAGTTGAAGTTAACCGCCCGCCCGCCATTTTCATTGTCGTCGGTCATGTTCTCGCACGGCTGGATTCGTTTGGCGCCGTTTGTCGAGGATGAGGCGAGCGGCGGGCTGCAATATGTACTGCATCTGCGTTCCGGCCGCGCGGTCGATCTGGCGATCTCCGAGGCGGACGGCGGCGTGCTGGTGACGACCGAAGCCGCGCTTGGGCCGGACGAGACCGCTGAAGTCGGCGATGCCGTCACTTGGATGCTGGGGCTGGATCAGGATTTTTCGGCGTTTTACGAACACTGCCGGCATGAGCCAAAGTTGGCCCATGCGCAAGGATCGGCGCGAGGACGTCTGTTGCGTTCGGCTACGCTGTTCGAGGACGTGGTCAAGACGCTGCTCACCACCAATACGGCGTGGAGCGGGACGGTGCGCATGAACGCCGCGTTGGTGGATCTGTACGGTGAGCCGGCGACAAAAGGCGGCTCACGCCGCGCCTTCCCGACGCCGGCGGCCCTGGCGCGGACAAGCGTCGAGGAACTGCGCGCCGGCGCCAAGCTAGGCTACCGGGCGCCCTATGTGTTGGAACTGGCGCGCGCGGCGGATTCGGGCGAACTTGATTTGGAAGCGCTCAAGCGCACGGAATTGCCCACGCCGGAACTGCGTAAGCGACTGTTGTCGCTCAAGGGCGTCGGCGGCTACGCGGCGGGCAACCTGCTCAACTTGTTGGGACGCTATGATTTTCTGCCCGTGGACTCGTGGGCCTTGAAGATGGTGTCGCAGGAATGGCACGATGGACAGGCTGTGACGCCGGCGGATGTCGAGGCCGCGTTCGCCGCTTGGGGCGAGTGGAAAGGACTAGCTTATTGGTTCTGGGATTGGAATAGCGCTTCTTAAGCGCCGGTGCGCCTGGGCGCGTTGACCACAAACAGGCGCGGCGGGCGCGCTGCTCTTGCGCCGCCGGCCTACTCTTAACGAATCCTCCCACAAGCCATAGAGGATCAAAGCGATGAGCAACTTTGAAACAAAGGTGACGTTACGCCCCCATTTCTTTGCCGACGGCGAACACACATTGGTGAAACAGGGCGCGCTTACTGCGTCCGTGTTCCGCTTTTCGACCGGCGTCTGTGCCGTGCGTCTGAGCAATGGCGCGGGCAGCCTGGTGTTGCTGCCGTTTCAGGGCCAGCAGATCTGGTCAGCCGAGTTCGGCGGGCGCAACCTGACGATGAAGTCCATGTTCCGCGAGCCGAACCCGACGCGCGCCTATTTGGAGACCTATGGCGGCTTTCTGCTGCACTGCGGGGCGACAGCGATGGGCGTGCCCGGCGAGGGCGACACCCACCCGCTGCACGGCGAACTGCCCAATGCGCCATACCAACACGCGTATGTGGTCGTGGGTGCGGACGAAGGCGGCTCCTATATCGCGCTGGGCGGCGAATACCGGCATACGGTGGCCTTTAGCACCAACTATGCGGCGCGTCCGCTGGTGAAGCTCTACGCCGGGGCGTCGCGCTGCACGATTACGTTGACCGTGGAGAACTTGAAGAAAACGCCAATGGAACTGATGTACATGGCGCACGTCAATTTCCGTCCGGTGGACAATGGCCTCCTGGTCTACAGCGCGCCGTGTACGCCGGAGCATGTGCGCGTGCGCAAGAGCATCCCGTCGCATGTGAAGCCCGGCCCCGGCTATCGCGAATTCCTGGAGGAGTTGACCGAACATCCAGAGCGACACAACGTGTTGAAGCCGGAACTGACCTTTGACCCGGAGGTCGCCTTTGCCGTCGACTACATGGCGGATGCAGAGGGCTGGGCGCACAGCATGCAGGTGCATCCGGACGGCAGCGCCGACTATATTCGCCACCGGCTGAGCCAACTCGATTCGGGCGTGCGCTGGATCTGCCGTACGCCTGACCAAGATGCGTTGGGCATCATCTTGCCGGCGACGGCGGAGGCTGAGGGCTACAGCGCCGAGAAGGCAAAGGGCAATATCAAAGTGTTGCAGGCAGGGGACTGCTATACTGTAGAGATAGAAGTAGGCGTCCTAAATGCCGCCGAAGCGCAAGCAATGGAAGCGCATATCAACCAGATACTGGCGTAAAGCCGGCCATGACGGGCGACTGCGTGACGAATTTATCACGCAGCGACGCCCGGTCGACCACAATCAACTGCCAAAGCAGAGGAGAAAGCCACGATGGCAAATATAAGCAGCCTTAAGATGACCTCCCCGGCCAACCGCCTGATCGGAGAAATGCCCAAGATCGGCATCCGCCCGGCTATCGACGGCCGGCTGGGCGGCGTGCGCGAGTCGTTGGAAGAGCAGACGATGAATATGGCGCGCAACGTGGCCCGGTTCCTCGAAGAGAATCTGCGCCATTACAACGGGCTGCCGGTCGAATGCGTCATCGCCGACACGACCATCGGCGGCGTTGCAGAGGCGGCGCAGACCGCAGACCAGTTCCGGCGCGAGGGCGTCGGCGTCTCGCTGACGGTGTCGCCGTGCTGGTGTTATGGCTCGGAGACTATGGACATGGACCCGCTGATCCCCAAGGCGGTGTGGGGCTTCAACGGGACTGAAAGGCCCGGCGCGGTCTATCTGGCGGCGGTGTCGGCGGCGCACAATCAGAAGGGGCTACCGGTCTTTAATATCTACGGCCGCGAGGTGCAGGACTCCGGCGACACGACCATTCCGGAGGATGTGCAGGAGAAGCTGCTGCGCTTTGCGCGCGCCGGGTTGGCTGTGGCGAACATGCGCGGCAAGTCGTACCTGGCGATGGGCGGCGTCTCGATGGGCATCGGCGGGTCGATTGTGAACCACCCCTTCCTGGAGAACTTCTTGGGCATGCGCGTCGAGACCATCGACATGTCCGAGTTCACGCGGCGCCTGGATCGGGGCATCTATGACCAGGACGAGTACGAGCGGGCGCTGGCATGGACCAAGGAAAATTGTCGGGAGGGCAAGGATTATAACGCGCCGGAGATTCAGCAGAGCCGGGCGCAGAAGGACGCCGCATGGGAGACGTCGGTCAAGATGGCGCTGATCGCACGCGACTTGATGATCGGCAACCCGCGGCTGGCAGAGATGGGGTACGGCGAGGAGGCGCATGGCCGCAACGCGTTGGCTTCGGGTTTCCAAGGACAGCGCCAGTGGACGGATCACATGCCCAACGGCGATTTCCTAGAGGCCATTCTCAACTCGTCGTTCGACTGGAACGGCATACGCGCGCCGTATATTGTGGCGACGGAGAACGACGCCATGAACGGCATTTCGATGCTGTTCGGCCATCTGCTCACCAATACGGCGCAGATCTTTGCCGATGTGCGCACATTCTGGAGCCCCGAATCGGTGAAGCGAGTGACGGGGTATGAACTGAGCGGGCACGCTGCCGGCGGCATTCTGCACCTGATTAACTCCGGCGCAGCGACGCTAGACGGCACGGGCCAGCAGTCCATCGACGGCAAGCCGGCCATGAAGCCCTTCTGGGAGATCGCGCCGGAAGAGGCGGGCGCCTGCCTCGACGCTACCAGTTGGCATCCGGGCAACCTCGGCTACTTCCGCGCCGGCGGCTGGTCGAGCTGCTTCAAGACGCGCGGCGGCATGCCCGTGACGATGTGCCGCATCAACCTGGTCAGCGGCCTGGGGCCGGCGATGCAGATCGCCGAGGGCTGGACGGTGGAACTGCCGGACGAGGTGCATACCGTGCTCAACGAACGCACGGATCCTTCTTGGCCGACGACCTGGTTTGCGCCCATCACCACGGGCAGCGGCCCCTTCCGCGACGCCTACACGGTGATGAACAACTGGGGCGCCAACCACGGGGCGATCAGTTATGGCCACAACGGGCCGGACCTGATCGCACTGTGTGCGTTGTTGCGCATCCCGGTGTATATGCACAACGTGGGCGAAGAGCGCATCTTCCGGCCCAGTGCGTGGGCGGAGTTCGGCGCCAACGAGCCGATGGGTGCGGACTTCCGGGCGTGCGCCAACTTTGGGCCGCTGTACGGCTGAGGTTAGCTGCGGCGGTTCGACGCCCGGCGCTATCGAATGTTATCGAATAAGGAGAATGGGACGGATCCTGTGGCGGGGTCCGTCCCGTTTATTGGCGCGGCAGGCGCAGAAAGCTGCGCTGGTTCTTGGCCGGATGAGAGCAGGTTGAGGTGACGTCCTTGGCGCCCTCCAAGGCGTTACGCTTCTGCGAAGGGCGAGCCTGTGTCAGTGTGGTATACTCGATCTAGACGACTCGATTGCGGATCTATCAGAGGAAAACAGGCTTCATGCGAACGGTTCTGTGGGATTTGGACGGGACGATTGCCGATACCGAAAAGTTGCACTTCCAGGCTTGGCAGACGACGTTGAGCGGATATGGGGTGACCTACACCTACGAGCGTTTCTTATCGGAATTTGGCCGGCGCAACGGCGATTTCCTGCCCGCTCTGCTACAGGTGGAGCCGGAATCCAGCCTGGTCATCGAGGTGGCGCGGGCCAAGGAGGCCAGTTTTCGGCGATTGGTGCGCTCACACGGCCTGCGTCCGCTGCGCGGGGTGGCGGCCTGGCTGCAGCGCTTTGGCGAGGCGGGCGTCTGGCAGGCGATCAGCTCGTCGGCGCCGATGGCGAACATTGCCGTGATGGTCGATACGCTCGACATCGGCGATTATTTCTTGGCCCTGTTGGCGGGTGCGGAATTGCCGCGCAGCAAACCGGACCCGGCCATCTTTCTCAATTCCGCGGCGGCGTTGGGCGTGGCTCCACAGGATTGTCTGGTCGTGGAGGACAGCATCCACGGCATCATCGCCGCGCAACGCGCCGGCATGGGCAGCGTGGCGGTCGGCAAGTTGGCAGGCGACCCTGAATTGGCCGCGCTGTTGCAGGGGCCGGAGGGGCCGGCTTGCGCCGCGCTTGCTTCGCTCGAAGAGCTGACTTGGCAGACGTGCAACCGGCTGTGGGAGAGCGCGCAGCTAGCATGACGCAGCAATTGCAACCCCCGGAGTATTATCGACAGGAGCTTCGGCATCTCCCTCCGATCTTTCGGACGCGCGACGGCAAATTGCTGTACGCTCGCCTGATCCGGCCTGAGGACGCGCCGCTTCTGCTCGAATTGTTCGAGCGTCTGTCATCCGAAACGCGTCGTCGGCGCTTTCACGCCGATGCCGATCATGTGAGCGAGGAGCGCAAACAGCAGGTCGCACAGCAATTGGCGAGCGTCGACAACCGTACCAGCGGAGGCGCGGTGCTTGCTCTGGAACGTACGCCGGATGGGCGGGAACACATCGTGGGGGTGGCGCGGCTGGCGCGCGCCGAAGGGCAGCCGCATGCACCGGAGGCCGAGGCCGCGATTGTGGTGCGCGATGATTACCAGGGACGCGGGGTCGGTACGGAGTTGTTGCAGCGTATGGGGCTGTTGGCCAAGCAGATGCGCGTTACTTCGATCTTGGCTGTGATCGAAGCGAGCAACGTGCGCGCATTGCGCGTATTTCGCAACATGCAACTGCCGTACACAGTCACGACGCGGCGCGGCGAGACCCAGATGGCGATCCAGGTCCCGCAGATTGGGTTTGACAATCCTTCGGTTTGATTGTACGATTTTTGGACTTAGTTTGCTTCAACAACAAACTGAGTTCACCCCTCTTGGCGCGCACAGGACAGACAAATACCGATAGCCGGGTCGAGAAGGGTCATCTGACGGCTTGACCAGATGGATTGCGCCTATTCAGCGAACTGCGGACCGGCGCTGCGCGGCGGGGTCGATCCGTTCCAGCCTATCGATCCGAGCGTTCTTCAGGCATGTCTGCACCCGGCAAAGCAGATCAGAATACTATTCGCAGGCATAACGCCTCGCTTGTGCTGAACGAACTGCGGCTTTATGCGCCGTTGTCGCGTGCCGATTTGGCGAAGCGCATCGGTTTGAACCGCAGTACGATGTCGAGCATTGTGGCGCAATTGCTGCAAGAGAAACTGATCATCGAGACCGAATTGCGTGCGGACAAGATCGGGCGTCCGGGTTTGCTGCTGGAATTGAACCCGCAGGGCGGCGGTATGGTCGGCGTGGAGATGGGCGTCGACTTCATCCACGTGATCTTGATGGATTTCGTCGCACATATCGAATGGCGACGGCGCATCCTGATCGCCGCCGGCGAACCGCAAGAGACGTACACGCACATCGCGGAGGAGATGATCCGGCAGGCGTTGCAGCAAGCGGAGCAGATGCCGCTGCCGATCAAGGGGATTGGGCTGGCGCTGCCGGGGATGGTGGATGCGGCGCACGGCGAACTGCGTTATGCCCCTAATCTGCGCTGGCACGACGTGCCTTTCGGCAGCCGATGGTCGCAGCGTTTTGGCCTGCCCGTGATCGTGGAGAACAATGCCAATGCAGGAGCCGTGGGCGAATACTATTTCGGCGCGGCGCGCAACGTGGCGCACTTCCTTTATCTGGGCGGCGGCACAGGCATCGGCGGCGGCATGATCATGGATGGGCGCATCTTCCGGGGGCGCGGCGGCTTTGCCGGCGAGATTGGCCACATGACGATTGCAGCGGAGGGCGAACTGTGCAGTTGCGGACGCCGCGGCTGTTGGGAGACGTTGGCCGGGCCGCGCGCTGTGGTCGCTAAATACCGCAGCCGCATGGAGCCTAGCGTGGGCGGCGGGGTGCGGCTCGACAGCGACGAGATCGGGTTCGCCCAGTTGGTCGAGGCGGCGGGGTTGGGCGACCTGGTTGCGCTGGCCGTGCTGCAAGACGCGGCGCGCTACCTGGGCATCGGCATCGCCAATCTGGTGAATATCCTCAACCCGGAGTTGGTCGTTTTGGGCGGGGTCTTGGGGCAGGCGGGCGACCTGCTCGGCCCGATCATCAAAGAGACCGTCAAGCAGAACAGCCTGTTCCCCATGCGCGCCGCGCTGAGCATTGTGCCCTCGCTCAACGGCGCGGATGATTGCGTGATGGGCGCGGCCGCTCTGGCGCTCGACAGCATCCTGCGCCAGCCGGTTTAACCCGTCGCGCTTAGGAGTTGCGGTAGGCGTAGGTGCGCCGGTAGCCGTAATCCGTGCTGAAACTCCCGAACAACTTCTTCCCCGCTTGGTTGAGCGGATAGCGCCACAGAGAGCGCACGCCGCGGCGCGCGATCTGCAAGGGGCTGTAGGTCTTGCGGCACAGCCAGTCGTAGGCGGAGCGCAGTTCTTCCACCGTGAAGTTCTTGGGCTGGAAAGTGACGTGCGCGGTGTCGTACGTGCTCCAGGGCATGTCGAGCAAGCGGCCCTCTTCTTCCAGCAGCTGGCGGAAGGGCGTGCCGGGGAAAGGCGTGAGCATAGTCACGCTGATGCTGTCCAGTTCGCTGGTGCGGATGAAGTCCCACATCGACTGGAAGGTGGCGTGGGTGTCTTCGTCGAAGCCCATGACGAAGAGGCCGACGACGCCGATGCCTGTGCTGCGGATGGTGCGGATGGCTTCCTCGGCGCTGGCGGCCAAGCCTTTCGACTTGCCGCCGAGTTGGCGGCGGTTGTCGGGGTTGACGCTCTCGAAGCCGATGAAGTGCTTGTCCAGATGCGCGGCCAGGCCCATTTCGAGCAGTTCGGGGTGGTTGGCGATGCTCATCTCCGACTGGCAGGTCCAGCCGTGGAGGTCGAGTTTGCTCAATGCCTGGAATAGCTCGGCGATGTAGTCCGGGTCGGTGGTGAAATTGAGGCCGAAGTTGTCGTCGGTAAGGAAGAAGCGTTTGATGCCGCGGCGTTCGATCTCGTCGATCACTTCGTCGACGGGGCGCAGGCGCATGCGGCGACCGCTGACGCGGATGGCGGTGCAGAAGGAGCAATTGCGCGGGCAGCCGCGCGTGATCTCCATATAGGGCGTCCAGTAGTTGTTGCGCTCGTCCACCATTTGAATCACACGGTCGGTGAGGGGGGCGACGCCGTCGAGGTTGGCCCATTCCTCATCGCGATAGACGGGCTTGAGGCCCTTGACGCCCTCGGCGGCGAAATCCTGGATCAACTGCTGCCAGGTGAAATAGCCCTCGCCGACCATGGTGCTGTGGGCAAAAGTTTGGACATGGTCGGGGAGAAGGGTGGCGTGTACGCCGCCGACTACGACGCCGGCGCCTTGTTTCATGGCCCGGCGCGCGATGACTTCGCCGCGGTCGATGTCCACGGTCATGGCCGTAACCCCGACCAGATCGCCCTCTCTGAGCGTGTCTAGGGGCAGGTCGCGGAGGTTCTCGTCCCAGATTTCGACGGGAATCTCATCCGGCACAAGAGAGGCCAGTCGCATAAGGGTATAGGGTGCGCCTGGGGCCTTGCCGAAGATGCGCCCATCGCGTCTGGGTCTGATCAAGACTACACGTCGCATGATTCCTCCGCTGCCAGCATAAGCGCTGCGCTCGACATTATCGACAGTTCGGGCATCCGAACAGAACGAACACAAGAATGGTTACGAGAATACCATAGGCCGGGGGCGTTTGACAAGGATTAATGTGAAACGGATTATAAAAATTCGGCGGCGAGACGTTGGCGCCGGCTTGCCTCTGCCGTCTGCGACAAGAGGCAGATTATTGGTCTACCAGGGCGAGAACGAGGACGGCATAGAGAATCCCGACAAGCGCGCCGACTAGAACTTCGGAGGCGGTGTGGCCTAATAGCTCTTTAAGTTCCTTGTAGTCTTGCTCGCCGATGGGGTTGCCGGCGAATAGCTCGCGCACGATGTGATTGAGGATGCGTGCGTGTTGACCGCTCTCTTGGCGCACGCCGCGCGCATCATACATCACGACGAGGGCGAGGATGGTGGAGATGGCGAAGAACGGGCTGCCGAAGCCGTAGGCGATGCCGGTGGTGGCGGCTAGGCTGGTGACCATAGCGGAATGGCTGCTGGGCATGCCGCCTGTACGAAAGAGCACATGCAGATCGAACGTGCCGGCACGGATCCATTGCGCGATGAATTTGTACAACTGGACGCCCAAAGCGGCGGTGACGGGAATCCACAGCGACAGATTGGTCCAAAAAGCTGTCAACGACGCGGACATAAGCGGTTCAGGAATTCTGCCAATCGTCGAAGGGAACCGTTTCGTCACCGGGTTGCCATTGGCGTACGCGCAACTCGGCTTCGTCTAGTTTGGTCGCACAGAGGGCTGCAAGTGCAGCGCCCTGCTCGTAGAGCGCTAGCGCCTCTTCCAGCGGCAAGTCGCCCGCTTCGAGGGACTGTAAGATCTGCTCAAGTTTGGCGTAAGCTTCCTCGTAGGTGAGGGATGCGAGGTCGTTCGATTCTTGGCTCATGATCGAATCTTGGGGTGGGCGCAGGCCGCGCTGGTATCAAAGCGTATATTGTCTGTAGCGTGCGACACGGCGCGCCGCACAGCGCCGCATCAGTATACCAGATATGCCCGGCAAGCGCGTAACCGCCGTACGTCTATTTACGGCGGCAGATCGGGAGCGCGCTTACCAGCGGGCGGCAGCGCGTATGGCGTATACTAGGCGGGAGATGCGCCGGGTACGGATGGCGTGGCGAAGCGATCGTTCTGTAGCAGTCCGCCGCTTACCGGCGGCTTGTTACGCTGGATTGGGGATTTGTGATGGGGAATGAACTGCGGCCCGCGGCGGTGGTGGTGACGGCAGATCTGATGCTAGCCGTGCGAATAGAAGACGTCGTCGAGAAGCAGGGCGGGCAGGCGCTGATCGCCGGCAATGTCGACGAATTTATGGCGGCGATGGATGGGCATGCCCCGGTAATGGCGCTGGTCGATCTGGCGACGCCGGGCGATGTGGCGGCTGCCATTGCGCGCTGCAAGCTGCGGCCTCATACGCGCCAGACGCCGATCTACGCCTTCGGCAGCCATGTCAACGTGGCGGCGCTGCAAGCGGCGCGCCGGGCTGGGGCGGATCACGCCTGGGCGCGCAGCAAGATGATGGAGCAGCTTGCCGAGGTGGTCGGCAGGCATGTGCCGCCGCCTGTGCGGTTTCCGGCGGGCTGGGACGACCGGCTGAGCGAGCTGGCGCGGCGGGGCCTGGAGGAGTTCAACCGGGGCGAATACTTCGAGCAGCACGAGTTGCTGGAGCAGGCTTGGCTGGCGGAGGAGCGCCCGATTCGCGAGATGTACCAGGGCATTTTGCAGGTGGGCGTGGCCTTCTTCCAGATACAACAGGGCAATTGGCCGGGTGCGGTGAAGATGTTCCGCCGCGGGCTGCCGCGGCTGCGCGGGCTGCCGGACGTGTGCCAGGGCGTGGACATTGCCAAATTCCGCCGCCAGGCCGAGGAAGTCCACGCGACGATCAGCGAGCTGGGGCCGCAGCGGATGGGCGAGTTCGATTTGGGCCGGCTGCCGCGCATTGAATATGCGGAGTAGCCGGTGGGCGTAGGGCAGGGCGAGGTTACCAGTCCAGCGCCAGCAGGCGAAGCAGTTCTTCAGGCGTCGTCGTCCCGCGCACGCGCACGCGGCGCAGTTGAAAGAGGTCGTCGCTGCTGTGAGTCGCGCCCTGCATGGTGGTGAAGCCCGCCCAGTAGCCGGCGCTGCGGAAAATGTCGATCACGCTGCGGTCATACTCGCCGGCTGGGTAGGAGACGAAGCGCGGGCGCACGCCGAGTTCGTATTGGATGGTTTCAAGGCTGCCGAGCGCCTGCCAGATCAGGTAGTCGGCGTCTTTGCCCGCCAACGAGACATGGTTGCGCCCGTGGGATTCAATGGACATGCCCGCCGCGGACATCTCGCGCAGCATGTCCCACGTGAAGTATTCGGGGCGCTGTTCGTCGATGAAGTCGGTGACGACGAAGAAGACCGCGGTCATGTTGTGCTCGCTCAGGAGCGGGAAGGCGTTTTCGTAGTTGTCGCGATAGCCGTCGTCGAAGGTGATGAGCACGGGCTTTTCGGGCAAGGCCGCTCCCTGGGCCAGATGGGCGAGCAGATCATAGGGGCTAATGGCGATGTAGCCGGCCTGCTGCATGGCGCCGAGGTGGGCGGCGAATAGCTCCGGGCTGACGGACAGGTCCTGGCGGTAGATGTTGGCGCCGGGCGGCGGCACACTCAGATAGTGGTACATGAGCACAGGCACGTTCACGGAACGCTCTGTGCCGTCCGGCGCCGGCGCGACGATTGGAGCGGGCTGGGGCGTAGCGGTCGGCGTCGGCAGGAGGGCTTCGACGGTCGCGCCGGTCTGTGGGTCCATAGAAACGGGCAGCGGCTGGGCGAGCAACTCGGCAATGGGCGCGGGGCTAGCGGTTGGGGTCGGCGTAGGCAGGAGCGACCAGATGTCGAGCGCGATTTGCTCGGGGGCGGTCGGGGTTGCCAGAGGCGAGCGCAGGGCCAGGTCGAGGGCCGGCTGCACCGGCTCTTCTGGCGCTTCTGACGCTACGGTTGGCGATATGGTTGGGACAGCGCGCACCGGCGCACCGGCTGCGAAGATCGAACGCAGGGTGGGCAGTGCGGGCAATTGCGGGCGTTGCGTCGCGGCGGCAACGGCCGTCACTGTAGGCGATGGCGACGGGACGATGACATCAGTGGCGATCGGCTGGACTGTCGGGCTAGGCGGCGCGGTTGGGGAAGCCGTCAAAGACGGCGCGGCGACCAGCCTTTGTTTTGCCTGCGCGGTGTGCGTCGATCCGCTCAGGATGCCGCCGATCAGCAAGGCAAGTAGGAGGGCGGCTAGGCAGCCCAGGGCGGGGCGCACTCTTGTGCGCAGGCAATGGCGAATCATGGCGCAATGGTATCATCAAGCATTGCGCATACGCAACAAGCGCAGAGCCTTAGGCAAACCGGACAGCGACAACTGGGCGTGGTCGATTCTGCAAAGTGATCGACCAATATTCGGCGTTGTCGAAACTCGCGATGCCAGGTATTTGTACAATCATGCGCCATAATATCCGTGACGGTTGACAAACCAGATTGTCTCTACTATACTCACATAAGGTCTACATGCAGGTTGCATGCTCCGCTCATCAAGACGAGAACGGTAAACCGATGGTTCCGAGACCGGCTTGCGCGTGATGATCGATCGCGGCCCTCCGCCTGAGGGCTGCGTCTTCGTACAGTCCCGATGAGCAGTCCTACCCGCAGCGATTCACTAGACTGGACTGGACTCATGTACAGAGAGAAGATTCGCGAGTACTACGACCACCTGAGCCGAAGCTACCGCAAGGTCGCCGATTTTATCATGAGCAATTATTACGAGGTGTCATTTATGACGGCGGCGCAGTTGGCATATGCGGTGGGGGTGGATACGACCACGGTCGTGCGCTTCTCGCAGCGTCTCGGTTATAACGGCTATCCGGAGTTGCTCAACGACATCCGCGAGCAGGTAAAGGCAGAGATCTATGCGGCGTATGAGCCGAAAGATCTGTCGCCGGACGATCCGGCGGGCATCTTCAAAGATCGCGCCGAGCAGGAGCAGCACAACCTGCGCGAGATGCTCGTCCACAATCCGCCGGAGCATATGCGGCGCGTGGCGGAGTTGTTCAGCAATGCCAAGCACATCGTGCTGATCGCGGAGGGGTATGCCTGCTCCGCGGCCGAGATGGCGGCGGAACAGTTCCGGCATCGCGGCATCTCGGCAGAGGCGGCGGCGGACGACCCCGTGCGCATGGCGGGCACGCTCCTCACCCTCGAACCCGATTCGCTGGTCATCGGCATCAGCGCCACGACATACGGCGATAGCGTGGCGAAGGCGATGGGGTTCGCCCGTAACAAGGGCTGCGCCACGTTGGGCGTGGTCGGCTCGTTGTCAAGTCCGGTCAACCGCATGTCGGATGAGGTGGTCTATGCGCCGACGGATGCACCCGGCCCGCTGCCTAGTGTTGTGGGGCTGGTGGCTGCATTGTCGGGGTTGGTGCAGGTCGCCAGCAAGGACAGCGAAGCCGCCATCGAGCGGCATCTGGAAGATTTTGATGTGGCCTATGCCTACCTAACGCAGCCGGACACCGGTGAGGACGCGCTCGACGCGTTGGATTAGGCCCAATTAGGCCGGGGGACCGGTCAAGCGAATGCGCCTCGAGTTGACGGGGCGATGGGACGACTGCACGCCGGGAAGCTGCCAGCTTCCCGGTTTTCTTTGCGTCTTCTATACAGGCAGGGCTAGTCGTCGCCGGGCGATAGGCTGCTGAACAGCCCGATGGCGAGGAAGGCCAGGATGTAGCCGAGGTAGTTCTCGTTGAGGAAGCGGCTGGCGTAGAAAAAGCCGAAGAGAAACACGCCATAGTGCCAGCAGGCGTTGGCCAGCGTCGGCGCGCACTGCTGGCGGCGCACGAACCACAGCAGAAGCGGCAGGGCGACTACGATCTCGGTGAGCCAGAAGGGCCACTGGCTGAAGCGATCAGCCACCCAGCCGAAGGCGAGCACGAAGTTGCTTGCGCCCCAGCCCCAGATCTGATAGCCGGTCTCTCCCTGCCCGCTGCTCCAGCGCCATACATCGTCATAGAGCGCGCTCGGGTCCCACAGAGCGTAGGGGCCGATGATCAGCAGCATGACCAGGAGCGCGGGCCATCCCCGGCGCAGCATGAGGGGGATCGCCCGCAGCAGATTCGCCCACGTCGGTTCCTGTTGCAGCAGCCTGTCGTGCACCAATAGCATGGCATAGAAGGGGGCCAGGAACCAGGCCGTCGGTTTGGCGGCGCAGGCCAGGCCATAGAGAACGGCGGAAAGCCACAGCGCCCAGCGGTTGCGCTCGGGGCGGGCTTGCCACGTCTGCCAACTCGCCAGGCTGAAGACGAGCCAACTGAGGACGAAGGCGTCGTTCTGGCCGAAGATAAGGTCGAGGGCCATGATCGGGTTGAGCGCGAGGACGGCGACCAGTCCCAGCTTGGCGCGCGGCTGCCGCACGAGCCGCGGCGCCAACGCCAGGGTGATGAGCATGAGGAGCAGATAGACCCAGCGCTGGTCATAGGCGCCCAGGGCTTGCCCTGCTAGGTAGAACGGCGCGCTGAAAAGAAACGTCCAGGGCAGGTAGGGGTAATGGTACAGTGCGGTGCGGTAGCGGCTGAAGCCCCACTCGGCCATAGGCGTGCTGGTGTAGTCTTCGCGATAGGGGTTTTTGCCTTTCAGAAAGTAGGCGATGGCCGCTTCGGTCTGGATGACGCCGCCGTCGTGGGTATAGCTAGCCGGGCCGCTCTGCTGGCGCAGCAGGGTGAGCTTGGCGGAGGGCAGCACAAGGGCGGTGAGGATGATGCCTGCCAACAGCAGCCACTTGACGCGCATGCGCCAGGGGCCGGGGAGACCCAGATCGACCAGCAGATAGACGAGGAGCAGGGCAAGCGTCAACGCGAAAAGCGTCAGGCCGATGGGGTCGCCGGGACGGGGGCCGACATCGCCCATGGCGGCTTGGCCGGCGGCGGGCAAGAGATTGCCGAGCAAGGGATGGCGCAACACATCGGCGATGCGCGTGGGCAGGACGCCGGCCTCCGCCAAGCCGACGATCTGGAGCAGGGCCAGGACCAGGATCGCCAGCAGGAGGGCGTCCCAGCCGGGCGAACGGCCGGGGCGGCGTTCGGGGGCGGGCGCGGTCATGGGGCCTCGCGGAAGCTGTAGAGCTTGCCGTCGTTGCCGGGACCGAAGACGTAGGGCGGGCTGATGGCTGCGCCGGCGCTTGCGGCCGCGGGATAGGCGGCAAGGCTCGCCAGGGCTTCGCCGGAGGCGGCGTCAAGGTACAGGAAACTGCCGTTTTGCAGATAGGCGACGAGGCGTCGATCATCGACGTAGGGGCCGCCGAGGACCTGCCCGGCGATGCCGCGGCTCCAGATTTCGGCGCCGTC
>Ga0334886_1001677_pt1 | contig 24889 bp, 21 predicted proteins | sample GraSluR1_MG_9_FD_207232 | JGI IMG/M metagenome (GOLD analysis project Ga0334886, IMG submission 207232) | Sludge microbial communities from methane-producing bioreactor in Wageningen University, Netherlands - Granular Sludge_27_06-R1 | ecosystem: Engineered > Bioreactor > Anaerobic >... | reverse complement strand
GATTGGGTTGGTATTCCCTGTAAGTTTGTCGGAGATATAGGTGAAGAACCTTCCATCTTGCGAAAAACTTGCGTATTCATAACTGGAGAGGAAATGCGTGAAGCGAGTATCCGCTTCAATCCGATGATTGAGCACTCCTTCCAATACGAGTATTTCCAGAAGAGTCATTGCGGCTCGATACGCAATTGGTTCCCAGCGTTCGCCGGATTTCAGAAAATATGAGTTGCCCTTTTTCCCATCCAATTCAATATCCAATCGGAATAGTTCTGATCCTTCGGAGCAAAAACGTATGGTGAGTGAATAATCAGCAGGGGTGCGGATCGCATATCCTTCAGAAATGAGATGTTTCTGGATCGCATCGGTCATATCACGTGCAATTGACTGAAAAGAAGAGCTCAATACGGGATCGTAATGGAGGACAAACCGCACGGAATTGCCAATAAACAAACATGGTAGGCTGAAAAAAAACATAAAAAAAAGGGTGACTTTTAGCATTGGTGTATCTTCAGCATGTTTGTCGTCCCGGGAATTCCCCACGGAATTCCTGCCGTTATAATAATTAGATCTCCTTTTCGAGCGATTCCCCTCTCTAAAGTTTTCTCAACGGATAACTCAATCATTTCATCTGTACCCATGGTTTTTTGAATCAATACAGGTATTGTTCCCCAGACCAAGGCCATTCGTTGAAATGTCTGTTCATTAGGGGTTGTCGCGATGATCAAGGCTTTGGGACGGTATTTTGATATCCTCCGAGCAGTGCTTCCACTGCTTGTTGACGCAACAATAACCCCAACGTTGAGCTGTTCGCTAATCTGCACGCAAGCTTTTGCAATCGCTTCTCCCGAATTCTCCATAAGGGGAAGATCCTTCCATGCCTTGGATCCGAGGTCAGCTTGCACGGTTTCGGTTCGTTGCGCGATCCGGTGCATTACTCCTACTGCTTCTACAGGATACTTTCCAATGGCGGTTTCTCCGGAGAGCATAATGGCGTCTGTTCCATCCAAAATGGCATTGGCGATATCTGTGGCTTCTGCCCGAGTGGGACGAGGATTGACAATCATCGATTCAAGCATCTGGGTTGCAGTAATCACTGGTTTGCTTTGGGCGTTGCACATTTTAATTATCCTTTTTTGGGCGATTGGAACATCTTCCGTTGGAATCTCTACTCCTAAATCTCCTCGTGCAACCATAATGCCATCACTTTTGTATATGATGCTTTGAAGATAAGCCATAGCTTGACTGGTTTCAATTTTCGAGATGATGGGAATAACCGAGTCCATCCTTCGCAAATGGTCTCTTGTTTCTTCTACATCCTCAGGTTTTCGAACAAAGGATTGCGCGATAAAATCGATTCCTTCTTCAACTGCGATCTTCAAATACTCGAGGTCTTTATCTGTAATCGGAGGCAATCCGATATCAACACCAGGTACGTTGATCCCTTTTCTGTGGGAAATGACGCCAGAGTTTAAAACCCTGGTTTTAATCTGAGTCTCGTTTGTTTCGAGCACTTTCAAACCAACCAAACCATCATTGACGAGGATCAAATCTCCTGATTTGACTTCTTTCGGGAGATTGGCATAGCTAATCGATGCGTATTGATCGTTTCCCAAGATCTCGTCAGAAGTTAGCACGAATTCCTGCCCTTCTTCCAATTGGATTTCATCCGCGCAGAACTGACCGGTTCGTATCTTCGGACCTTCCAAATCGAGCAGAATCGCTAAAGGTTGGCGCATCCGTTCTCGTATTTTTTTTAACCGATGGATCAATTGAATATGCATTTCGGGCTTTCCATGAGAAGTGTTTAGCCGAGCAACATTCATCCCTGCTTGAACTAGGGATTCGATTATCGACTCTTTTTCCGTGACGTTTCCAATTGTACAAACGATCTTTGTTCGTCTCATCACTCGCCTCTCCTTCTGTATCGAAATCTATGAGACTAGGAAAGCAGATATGAAATTTCGTAGAGATCCAAATTGATCGTTTTCTTTTGCTCTAGCACCGTCTTATAAGGAACACGCACCATAGAATTCGATTGAAGCCCAATCATCACGCCAAACTCACCCTCCATAACCGCTTTCACGGCATGCAATCCCATTCTTGTGGCTAGAATCCGGTCAAACGCAGAAGGGCTTCCCCCTCTTTGAATATGCCCCAAAATGGTTATTCGCGTCTCGTAGCCAATTTTGTGTTCCAGATGGCGAGAAACCGTATACGCGCTTGCTGCTCCTTCTGCCACAACGATGATGGAGTTGATTTTCCCCCTTTTTCGTTCTTCTAAAAGTCGTTCAGCAAGTTTGTCGTAATCGACAGGTACTTCAGGAATGATCGCGGCTTCAGACCCAGTAATAATACTCGCCATCATTGCGATGTAGCCATTTTCTCGACCCATGACTTCCACGATAAAAGCCCGTTCATGGGAGGCAGCGGTATCTTTGAGTTTTTGGATGTTCTCCATCACTGTATTTAAACATGTATCAACTCCGATGGACATATCTGTTCCATAGATGTCATTATCGATACTGCCTGGAATTCCTACTGTAGGGATTCCGTGATCATCATTTAGCAAAGCCGCGCCGTTTAAGCTACCATCACCACCAATGACAACCAATGCTTGAACCCCTCGCTTTCTCAGCTTCTCTGCTGCTTCTTCTCGAACAGAAGCCACTTTAAATTCTGGGCAGCGAGCGGTTTGAAATGCTGTTCCTCCCTTTTCCAAAAAACCTGCCACATCCTTATACTGAAGCTCAATAAATTCCTCATCCAAGATACCTGCATACCCCTTCTGGATCCCAATCATTTCCATACCTGATTTGATTCCGTAGCGGACAACCGCGCGAACTGCCGCATTCATCCCTGGCGAATCTCCACCGCTTGTCAATATTCCCAATTTTTGAATTCCCATTGGCTCTCCCCCTTGACTAAGTTGCCTTTTCTTCCCGATCAATCGATGACCTAATTCCCTTCGCAATACCGATTGCGATGCTTGGAAGCTCTTCGATGCGTTCATTGGCAATTACCGACACAATATCAATAATCCCGATATATTTGCCCGTATTGGGGAAATAGGCGCTATCCTCCAAGCCTAATGCGCCAATCATGTAGATCGTGAAGTCTTCTTGGACCAATCTCAGTTCTTCCTGTCTGTGCGACAGGGCTTTCGCAGCTTTGGCTTTCCAAAATCGAATGGTCTCATTCTTTTGATAAATCCTGTCCAAAAAAGGACGGGAAAACTGGTCCAAGGAGAGACGCACTCTTGGCTCGTCTAAATGATAAAATGCACAGTATGGAATCATAATCCCCGGAAGCCTTCTTTTATAGTCTTCCCAGAAATGCATCCATTCCTTCCGATCTTTTTTTAAAATGTCGAAAAAATCCATGGACCGTTCCAGTAATATGCTACGCATAAATAATCAGTCGGTCTTTCGACGAAAAAGCTCGAGTACCAAAAGAACCTCTCCTTTTCCGATTTTTAATTGTTTCGCGATTTCTTCGGGTTCGCTGCCTTCAGAAGCAAGATTCAAAATACGGTGTTCGAGCGAGCTTTCGGATATATCAAAGGAGGGAAAAGAAGACGATTCTCTCTCTCCAGAATCTCCTTTCTTTGACTGTTCAAGGACAAATTCCTTTTTCTCTTCTTCGACACTCGATTTTTTTCTCGTGGTTTTATCACGGGTATTCTGTTTAATGTCTTCAGCATGATTTCCCTCGTCATGATTCAGGGGGGCCGCTTTCCCATTGCTGTCCTGTGAGAATTCGCGTATCATTCCCATCTTTTTTTCGAATTCGGTTATGTGTTTGTTGCTCTCTGAAACCAGCGATGAAAGAGACAAGTATATTTCATTGGATTCCTTCAAAACTTTCTGGAAATCGGCAATCCGATTTTCTAAAGCTTGTAATCGATTCGCTGATATATGTTGGAATCGTCCGATCAAATCGAGAACTCTTGTCTCAAATTCATTGACGTCGGTTGAAAGCTTTTCCGTTTTCTTCTTGCTTCCGCGAATGAATAAAAAACCCATGGCGATTAAGAGCCCAAAGGTAGCAAACACTACAAGGAACAAAGTTGCGTTATCCAATGGCTTTCCCCCATTAGGCTGATCGAGATTCATCATTCAGCCAATTCGCTAAGCTCAAGATCATAGATGCGTTCTGTTTGAGCCACCTTCTTGATTCGGGATAATCGGGCGCATGTTGTTTCACTTCCTGCCAAAAATGGGGAGAATGATTCATATGCGTTAAGTGGCACAATTCGTGGATTGCTACATAATCAATAATAAACACGGGTGCCATAATCAAAGACCAATTCATCTGAAGGACCCCATTATTGGTACAGCTTCCCCAACGAGATTTATAAAACTTGATAAAGACGTTCTGGGGATGTTTTTGAACTTTGATTGAAGCCTTATGAACACGATCCAAAATAGTAGCTTTCGCGCTCCGGATCAAAACCTTTCGGATTTCTTTGACAGCATTCCGATAATAGTGATGTCGTGGGAATCTGGGATGACAAATGATTTGGATTGTATCACCTGATATTTGGCAGTTCATGCTTGGTATTTGTGGGTCTGAGATTTCCTGGATCGTCCGGACTGTTCCTTCTATCAGAAATTGTGGAAACAACTCGTTATGTTTCATAGGAAAGGATTTTGCCTACGATCTCTTTTAATCGTTCATCCGCATCTTCATTTGGGACTTGACAAGTGCCGGCATTGGAGTGTCCTCCTCCTTGGTAATGAAGCATAAGTTCTCCGATGTTTACAGTCGATGAACGATCAAGTATGGATTTTCCTACGGCAAAGACAGTGTTCTGTTTTTTTAATCCCCAAATAACGTGGATGGATATTTTCGAATTTGGAAAAAGGGCGTAAATCATAAAACGGTTCCCGACATAAATCGTTTCTTCTCTCCGAAGGTCAAGTACGATAAGGCTTCCCATACCTAATTCTTTGGAGCAATGAAGGATTTGGTTCTTGAAATTGGATTGTTGCGAAAAGTACAAGGTAGATCGTTCTTGTACATCTGGGTCTTCAAGGATTTCTCCGATGGTCATTTTTTTGCAGGAATCAATGAGTTTCATCATCAATGAATAATTGGATATCCGGAAATTCCGGAATCGTCCTAGACCTGTTCGAGCGTCCATTAAAAAATTGAGTAATACCCAACCTTTGGGCTGAAGGATTTCATCCAACGAAAACTGAGCAGAATCCGATTTGTCAACCGCTTCCATCATTTCATTCGACACTCCCGGAAAGCGATCTCTTCCACCAAAATAGCTGTACACAACCCTGGCGGCAGAAGGCGCTTGAGGATCGATGATGTGGTTTTTTTGCTCCGAAACACGAAGTGTTTCGCTATAATGATGGTCAAAAGCAAGATAAACCCCTTTAACGTAGGGAAGATTGGTCGTAATGTCTCGCGAAGTAATGGCTATTTTTCCGTCTTGCATGTCTTTGGGATGCACAAACAGAATATCTTCGATCATATCCAGTTCTTTCAGTAAAACTCCGCAAACCAACCCATCAAAATCACTTCGAGTTACAAGGCGAAATTGGTTCGGTTCCATCTTTGCTCCCCTTTTCGTCGCGTTTGAACCCCTTCGAATTCTATTATACCATGCCATGGAACCCATGGAATGGGAGTGTCTGAATTTCCTATGGCGTACCGATTTGGATTATGAGAACCAATGAGCGATTGTACAGGCCACTTCTTCTCTTTCACAATCATTTACAACAACGTGCGCGCTATTTTCAAGGATGATCGTTTGTTTTCGGGATGCGCCAATCTTATGTTCGATTATATCAGAGGTCTTTAATGAAACTGTTCGGTCCTTTTTTGAGAGAATCGTTAGTGTTTCCGATCGAACCTTTGGCAATCTGCGAATTGCTATTCTCCGTATCCGCTCGAGATCCGATAGTTTTTTCAGATTATCTGTGCTCCAATATTCTTTGGACAGGTGTTCCAAGTCAGGATTGTCTGGGAAAATGGGAATACGCCCTTCATCCCTTTTGCGATTTGGAACGATCCATTTAAGAATTGGGGTTAATCCAAGGATTTTGCTTTTCACTCCAAACGCGGGAGCAGCCAAAACGATTTTTGGCGGTTGGAATATGGAAGCAAGAATGACGGCCAATAACCCTCCCATTGACAGTCCACAAATCATTGGATTTTGATAATCTGTTAAAAGGTGGATATAGGAATCGATTGATGCGCGCAACCATTGATTCCAGTTTGATTGGTCAAAGTCGGTGGAATTGGTACCGTGCCCGGGTAATCGGGGCACATGCACAGTCATTCCTTTCGTATTCAGGTAATCGGCAAGAAAACACATATCGTGAGGAGATCCCGTATATCCATGGATCAGCAATACCGCTTTCTCCCCCGCTTTTCTGAAAATGGGAGCTGATATAGGCGAGCCGATTTTGGTATCGGGTCTCAAACGGTCAATGTTCACGAACTAACTCCTTATGCTGATTGCCCATTTCAACGTACACATTCGCGTGGAGTGTACGAGATTCTCGAAACTTTGGATCTAGCCTTTTTTTCTGTACAGCAGGAACTCCGGCAACAAGACTATCTTCGTCAAATGATTCTCTTTCCTTTACAAGGGAAGACGCAGCGATAACAGTTCCTTTTTGGATGATTGCTCCATCGAGAATGACTGCGCCAATCCCAATCAAAGAATGGTCATCAATCTTGCATCCATGGATAACTGCGTTGTGTCCGACAGTTACTTCCTTTCCAATCCAAACGGGATGGTTCTCAGAAGTATGAATCGTTGCGTTGTCTTGGATGTTGCTGGATTTCCCAATATAGATAGGAGCCATGTCACCCCTTAGTACTGCGCCGTACCAAACACTTACCCCTTCTTCCAGTGTCACATCTCCGATGATTGTCGCATTGGGCGCAATAAAAACGGATGGATGGATTTTCGGATAAGCATCCAAATACCTAAGGATCATCTTACCCCCTCCTCTCACATGATGATCTCATTCCCTTCTGAATACTGCTTTTTAAAACCGACAACTTGATAGGTCCTGAGTTTTGTGTTTTTTGATTCTCGCCAACTGCAACGAACAGGGACTGCAAATTCCGGAGCGAATTTCCCTTTTTCTAACCAATATCTTGCTTCTTTGGTCCGAACAACACTGGGGTTGGCGATCACTTCAAGATGGATGGGTGTATCCAACCAATGTGCTTCATCAATGGTATTGATAGACATGATTTTTTCGCAGATTTCCTCTCGTACTAACGAATCTGGGGTTGGAAGGACATTCACCAAAGCAATATTTCTGCTTAATGGACCAATTACTTTCACGTTTGCAAGGGAAGCCTGGAATTTTTTCTCGCGCAATATCCCAAGAAGGGTTTCATTGGATTCCGATACGGCTGAGCCATGATACGCAGGCGCTGCGAGCATCTTCATCAAGTGTTTGAGTGTGCATCCCTCACGGTGTTCTGACTCACCGGCGCGAACTCGATCGAGTGGAATCCCATAATGATCAAGCATCTGCTTAATCATGGGTTTATCGAGCTCGAATAAAGGGGAATATGTGTCCAACATCCTTTTTTTTCCATATGTACCCCAGCTATCACTCTGATTTGCGCCAGAAATCAAAATAGCTTCAAAAGGTTTTACCGAACGTACTCCGGCCAGTTTCACCCGTTTTGTGCAGAGATTGCATGAAGGCCCATATCTCAATACTTGCTCCTGTTTCGATTTTCCCTTCACCCATACCAGCTCGCATCCAAGACGCTTTGCAACAAACAAAACGTTGCTCTGCGTCTGGCTATAGGCATACTCGCCAAATGAAACATGCACCAGGATAACTTGGGATTTTCCCAGGGCTTCGACGGCAATACTCGCGGCGACTGTCGAATCCATTCCCCCTGAGAAAGCAATATATACGGGTCTGGGAGCATCAATAGATCGGATTTCTGTAATAATGGAATGGATTGTTTCGTTCAATTGTACCGGTCCTTCCCTGTTTTGACCAGATTATACCACGAATTCTAGATCAGTTCTCCATGTATGCGGCGCTTCGAATTCGCATGCCTTCCGTAGATTTCGCATGGTTCCGATATGCCCCGATCAGAGAAGAAATCAAAACGGGTGATTGGGGGAAAACAATTCCTTTAGGGCCGTTTTTTGAGAACGAAAATCGTGATATAATACATGCAGTGAAGAGGATAACTCTTTCTGAGCGAGGAGTGGTTTTGATCGAAAAGGAAAACAGTACAGAAAATATCATCTATTCTCTCGATATTGGCACACGTTGTGTAAAAGGGTTGATTGTTGCCAAACGGGAAGAATCCATAGAAATTCTTTCTGTGGCTGTGATGGAACATGAGGAAAGAGCCATGCTTGATGGCGCGATTCATGATGTTCAGAAGGTAAGCCGAATCGTACGCGTGGTGACCGATCACCTCCAATCGCAAAGCAAGTTTCCGCTTCATTCGGTTTCCGTTGCAATGGCTGGACGGTTTTTGAAAACTTCTCTCGGAGAAGCCCGTTTGGATGTATCAAGTGATCATGCGATCTCTTCCGACTCTGTTCGGATGTTGGAAATGAACGCGATTAGTGAGTCCATAGATAAACTTGATGTTCAAAACCACGAGATGTACTGTGTGGGATATTCCGTTCTTTACTATTCTCTTGATGGAGAGTGGATAAGGAATCTCGAAGGTCAAAGGGGAAAAGAAGCGTCCGTTAAGGTGATCGCCGCGTTTCTTCCAGCGTACATTGTCAATGCGATGATGAATGTTTTAGAAAAAACGACCCTTACACCGAGGCATATCACGCTAGAACCGATTGCAGCAATGAGTTTGGTGGTTCCCACAGACCTAAGAAAACTGAACATCGCTTTAGTTGACGTCGGTGCAGGAACGAGCGACATTGCGATTTCAAGAGACGGGACGATTATTGCTTACGGGATGGTTCCGTTGGCGGGTGACGAGATTTCAGAGCGTTTATGTGAGCAATACTTACTCGATTTTCAAACAGCAGAACAGGTAAAAAGGGAAATGAGCAAAGATCCTTTGGTTTCGGAGATCGTAGTTTCCGATATCTTAGATAGTTCTGTCACAATCAATCAAGAAGAATGGACAAAGATGGTTATGCCGGTATTGGAAGAAATCACATCAAAAATTACATCAGAAATTTTGAACCTTAATGGAAAGCCACCATCCGCCGTTTTGATTGTAGGTGGAGGAGCGAAAGTCAAAGGTTTTTCTGAACTGATTGCCGAAAAGTTGGGTCTTCCCCAAAGCCGCGTAGCATTGAAGATGGTCGAAAATCTGCCTACAGTTATAGACCCGAACCATCTTTTGCAAGGAAGCGAATACATCACTCCTGTTGGAATTGCGAATTGCGTTGGGACGCATACAGGGAGTGTCTTTGTTCGAGTAACCGTTAATGGTGTCCCAACTGACTTAATGGCGATTGACGGGAAGAATACAGTCATGCAAGCCCTTCTTCAAATGGGATATCGTGTGGAAGATATTATCGGAAAACCAGGCCCGGCCATTGCCTTTGAAGTCAACGGTTCGCTGCAATTTGTTCGAGGAACAATAGGCCGAGCGGGCAAGATTCAAGTAAACGGAGAGGAAGCGAATACTCGGACAAGGCTATCACATGGCGATATCATTCAATTTGAGCCGGGAGAAGAAGGTCATACCCCAACCGTATTCTTGTCTTCGTTTATTGATAAAATTCCGGTTTTAGTCAACGGATCAGTATATGAAATCTGGCCGCGGGTCTTTTTAAACGATAATGAAGTACACGGAGATGTCGAGGTACAAGACAAAGACAAAATCCAGTTTTCACGTCAAGTGAACCTACAAGATGTTCTCGATCACTTGAACCTACAGCATAAAGAGTATGTCAGTTTACTGATGAATGGCATGCCAAAAGCGGTGTTGTGGAAAGAAACAGAATGCCACCAAATTCTCCCTTCCCAAGATGCGATCCCCCTTAATCCAAACTCCCCCCTTGTAGAGGGGTCCGTAATAACCACAAAAACCCGGGAGAAGATGCCTACCGTTCGGATGCTCCTTAAAGACTTCGGAATCAGATATTGTACGTGCATGGTGAACGGAAAGGAAACGAAAATCCCTGTCACCTCCTACCAAATCACGATCGATGATACCCCAGGAACATTGGACAGCACCCTGTACGAAGGATCGAATGTGTTTATCGAATCGATCGAAGGTACTGCAAAGATTGTGGATATTTTCCCATTAATGAGGCTTGATGTGAGCAACCTACGAGGGTATTCTCTCCGTCTAAATGGGAAGAACGCGGCATTCTTGGATCCTTTATGCGAAGGGGATGAAGTAGAGATCGATTTGCAGAAATAAGGAGGGAGAAAAAATGATTGTTGGCACAGTAACCCTTAATCCTGCGCTGGATCGAGAGTTCATCATACAAAATTTCTGTGCGAACAGCTTGCACCGGATTTATGATCGAGATAAGATCAATATGGATCCTGGTGGGAAAGGAATCAATGTTTCGATGATGCTTGCGAGTTTGGGGATTCCTTCTACTGCGATGGGATTTATCGGAGGGTATATCGGCCGGGTTATCTCGGAAGAACTGCGGAAGAGATATCGATCCATTACAGTCAACTTTGTTCATATGGAAGAAGAAAGTCGGGAAAACATATCCATTTTTGATGAGGAAAAACATACGATCACTGAGATAAATGCTCCTGGCCCTCAAGTTTCTGAAGATGATCTTCAGCATTTTCTCAAAAGGTATCATTCGTTCTGTTCCCATTCCAACCTTATCTTGATTTCTGGTTCAGTGCCTTTGGGCATTCCTCTCAATATTTATGGCACCCTCTCACAAATTGCTCAAGAGAGGAATAACTCCGTATTCATGGAAGCCCGGGGAAAACTACTTACGCAATCAAGTATGCAAGCATGCCCCATGGTAGTACGTCCGGACATGCGTAGTGATCAAAAAATCCTCGGTCAGCATGTGGAGTGTTTGGACGACTATTTTGACGCAGGAAAAGAACTCATTCGAAGAGGCGCTCAGTTGGTTGTTATTTCCTATAAAACCCTTCAAGATGTTATTGTAACCAGGGAAGGAAATTGGGTTTTTTCGATTCGAGACGAGGAAGTTGACTTCTCGCATTTATTGGGGACTGGGGATGCTTTTATGGCAGGTATGATCTATTACTATTTAAAAAGAAAGCAAACGGAAGCTTTGGACTATCTCAAAATGGCTCATTTTGGAATGGCTTCAGCGCTTGCAAAGACTCACAGGATCAAAAAAGAGATGCCTCCAGTGGAAGAAATCAACCAAACTATGGATCATATTGCCATTGAACGGATGAATTGAGGTGGATGGATGGTCGTTGGAGAGATTATGATCAAAGATGTTTCAGCAGTATTTGAAGATGAAAAAGTGGAACGGTTCGTTCGGATCTGTTCCAATCACCAGAGGAGTGGAATGCCTGTCGTTGACGACGACATGAGATTGGTCGGCTACATCAGTGAAAACGACATTGTCAATGCAGTAATGCCTTCCTACTTCGGAATGCTTCAATCTGCTTCGTTCATTCCGGATACCAATCAACTCAAAAGGAAACTTCGAGAAATTCGGAATGAACCGATTCAAAAGTTCATGAATCAAGCCATCGTAACAGTCCAAGAGAACGATACCTTATTGCATGCGGCCGATTTGCTAATCCGACACAAATTCTTGTCTTTACCAGTGATTAGTTCAGAAGGTTCTTTGTTAGGAATCGTAAACCGGATGCAAATTCTCAGTGGGGTCATGCAGGAAATCCGCTCGGAGGAAGGAAGCGCACAAAACCTTTGAAGGTCCGAGTGATGACTCTTGGATGCAAAGTGAACCAATACGAATCACAGTGGATGCTTCAAATACTTCGACAGCAGGGTCACAGTGTAACTGAAGCCCTTGATCTGGAGTGTGATTGCATTATCATTAATACGTGTGCGGTGACAAATGAAGCCGAACGGAAGTCTCTTCAAATGATTCGAAGAATGAAACGCAGATATCCCGAGTCAAAGATCGTAGCTGCAGGATGTTTGGCTCAGTTAAACCCTCATCTGTTCTGGTCCGAGTGCAATCGAATCGTTGGCAATCAATATAAAGACAGATTTTTGGAGATTATCGAAGACGATTCAATCTCGACCCAAGCCTTTATCCCTTTCGATTATAACCAAACACGATCTCTCCATCATCGCCTTTGCCCCAATGAGGTTCATCATCGAGTAGGTGTAATGATCGAAGAAGGGTGTAATCAAGCATGCTCATATTGCATTATCCCTCTAGCGCGTGGTCGAACACCAAATAGCAAACCGGTCGAAAGGGTCGTTCAAGAAATAAAGGGGTTGGTAGACCAAGGCGTAAAAGAAGTCGTGCTAACTGGGATCAATCTTCAATTGTATAAAGACAATTCGTTTCAAGGAAACGAAACGGATTTGGTTTCTCTGATCGACCAAATTTTATGTATTCCTGGGGATTTTCGCCTTAGAGTCAGTTCCCTAAACCCCGAGGGTGAATCCCATAAATGGGTTCCCATTTTCCGACACACAAAGATGTGCCCTCATCTTCACCTATCCATCCAAAGCGGTTCCAACCAAGTTTTACGGAAAATGAATCGGAAGTATACCATCGACAAAGTATATGAGTGGGTAGACCGGTTGCGCTCAGTAAACCAGAAATTCAGTTTTTCGACCGATCTCATCGTTGGGTTTCCGGGCGAAACAGAAACAGATTTCTTAGAAACAGTCCGTTTGGTTCAATCCATAGGGTTTGTTAAAGCGCACATTTTTCGCTTTTCACCGCGAAAAGGAACACAAGCAGCAGCCATGACGGGACAAGTGGACGAACGAAAGAAGAGAGACCGTTCGTGGTTCTTGAATGCACAAGCCATCGAATCTTCGGTTCGCTATAGGAAACTCCACTTGAACGAAATTCGTCCAGTTTTGTTTGAGCGCAAACAAGCGGGTTGGATGACAGGCCACGATGAATACTATCTCGAACACTGGATTGCCATCCAAGAGGGTTTGCCTGTTGACAATCAGACAAACCAATTCATCATGAATTGCAGGATTCGCTCTTTTGATGAACTGTATATGGGTCGGGTGGTGTCGGAGTATGTGGGTATATCTGAATCAGAAGTGGCAGGATAGCGAAGAAGCGCGAATATCTCTCTGGGACAGGGGTTTTCTATTTGGGGAATCAGTCTATGAATCTCTTCGTACTTATGATGGAAAACCTTTTGCCGTTGACCGTCATTATCACAGACTTTGTTATTCAGCGGGTGTATTGGGTATTCCAGTTCCTGTTTCCTTGGATTCGCTCAGGACAGTAATCGAGGAAGGTGTTTACCGCAACAATTTGCCCGAGGCCAATATCCGAATCCAGTTGAGCGCAGGCCAAGGTCATTACCAGATGCGTGAAGAGGGCTTGACGCCAATGATCGTCATTGTATTCAAGCCACTAGAGCCCAAAGATCCTCTGATTGAAACAAATGGCGTTCAAGTAGCTCTTTCTCGGATTCGACGATATGTACCAGTCGAACATGGAGCAGCGGTAAAACTATCGGGGGCTTCAGACATAATCATCGCGCGAAGAGAGATTCATCCCCCTTTTTATGATCGACTGATGCTGAACCACCAAGGTCATGTGGCTGAAGGTACCTTTAGCAATGTTTTTTTCGTGAAAAACCAAGTAGTTTTGACCCCATCGATTCATTCAGGAATCCTTAGCGGGATTACTCGCGAAATTGTCATAGATTTTGCTCGTGAACTTGGGGTTCCCGTTGAGGAACGGTTTATCGAACTTATTGAGCTTTTCGACGCGGATGAACTCTTTTTAACCCACACTTCGGCGGAAATTGTGCCCATAAGTGCAATTCAAGGGATTCCTAAATCAATTGGCCCGATTACTCAAGAGCTCATGCGCGGGTTTCGGGCATACGTGATCAATCAACAAGAAGGAGTCGATAATCATGGCTACAATAGCGGTTGATGCAATGGGAGGGGATCACGCTCCCCACTCTCTTGTCGAGGGAGCCATTCTTGCGCTTGATGAACCTACATTTACCCATACGATTCTTTTCGTAGGAAATGAATCGGATCTTCATCCCTTGCTGGCCAAGTATAAGAATCCGAAAAGGATTCGCGTTCTTCACGCGCCTGATGTTTTTGGTACAGAGGAACGGCCATCAATGATCTTAAAACGCAAAGACGCTTCGATGTACAAAGCGGCTCAGGAGGTGCGCGAGCAAAGGGCACAAGCGCTGGTTAGCGCGGGGAATACTGGTGGTCTTCTTGCGGTCGCAACATTTGTGGTTGGCCGTCTTTCAACGATTCCCAGACCTGCGATTGCAACTTTGATCCCTAGCGTTTTGGGATGGACGATCCTGATTGATAGCGGAGCAAATACTCAGTGCAAGGCGGAACACTATTTGGGATTTGCCCGTTTGGGTAAAGCGTATGCGGAAATGAACGGGGTCCATTCCCCAAAAATCGGATTGCTGAACGTGGGAACAGAAGAGGAGAAGGGGCTAGAAGAACTCCATAAAGCATCCATTCTGATCAAAGAATTCTTTCCCGATTCATTTGTGGGATATGTTGAAGGAAGAGATATCAACCTTGGCAAAGTCCATATAGTCGTAACTGATGGATTTACGGGGAATGTGGTTTTAAAGACCTTAGAAGGATTGGCTAAGTTTATCCTTTCTGGAATGAAAGAATCGATTCTTCAAGGAGGATTGGGAGCAAAAATTGGAGGGGGGCTCATCCGAAAATCCTTAAATGGGTTTCGAGAACGACTAGACTATCGCAACACAGGAGGCGCGTTCATTATGGGAACAAAAGCGCCAGTTGTGAAAGCTCATGGAAGCTCGGATGCTCAGGCCATCAAAAACGCTTTGCTTGTTGCCGCAAAAGGAGTTGACAAAGAATTGACCAAAGCATCGGAAGGAGTCATATCTTCATGAAAGTACCCTTATCTCGACCAGACATCGGTCAAGCAGAAATCGACGCAGTGGTCGGCGTTTTGCGAAGCGGTACCCTTAGTATGGGGCCACACGTGGAAGAATTGGAACGGCTCAGCGCACAACGTGCGGGCGTGCGGTTTGCGGTTGCTGTAAACAGCGGAACGAGTGCACTTATGCTTATCATGAAGTTTCTGAATCTCCAAAAAGGAGATTTATGGATTACGACTCCTTTTTCTTTTGTTACCTCAAGCAATATAGTTCTCTATGAGAGGGCGATTCCGATCTTCTCGGATATTGATCCCGTAACCCTAAACATGGACCCATCGGCTCTTACTGAAACCATTAATCAAGTAATACAAGGTCGACTTACCATTGGTGATGGAAGGGTACATTACCAAAGCAATCGCCTAAAGGGGGTCATTGGCGTTGATATTTTCGGACAGCCTTTGGACTGGGATGCTGTTACTGCTCTCTGTAACAAACATCGGCTTGAAATCGTTGAAGACTCATGTGAATCAATTGGAGCAACCTATAAAGGAAAACCATGCGGATCGTTCGGCATTGCCGGAGCTTTTGCCTTTTATCCCAACAAGCAGATGACCACTGGAGAGGGCGGTGTTTTGGTGACCGATCACCATGACCTCTACCAAATGGCGCGGTCTCTGCGAAACCAAGGGAGAGGCATTAATGAACAATGGCTGAATCATGTTGAATTGGGGTATAATTTTCGTATGGATGAGCTTTCTGCTTCTTTGGGAGTCCAGCAGATAAACCGGTTGGATCAATTGCTGGAACGAAGAGCAGCGGTTGCGAATCGATACAATCAGCTTTTTCGAGACTGTTGCTATGTACAAACGCCCATCATTGGACCGTTTACGACAAGAATGAGTTGGTTTGTTTATGTCATTCTTTTAGATCATCATATTCCAAGAGATCGACTGCTCTCCTTTTTGGAAAAAGAAGAAGTGGGGTGTCGTGAATACTTTCGGCCGATTCACCTCCAACCGGTATACCAAAAGATGTTTGGATACAAACCAGGCGTCTTTCCCATAACGGAGTCTATTGCGGCTCGGACGATAGCGCTGCCCTTTCACAGCCAACTGTCTTCCGCGGAGCAGGAGTACGTGGTCGATCGGGTAAAGCGAGGGGTGGAAACGCTTTGAAGCAATGGGGAATGTTGATCGCTTCTGCCGGTGTTTTGGCCGTATGTATGCCTGGATTTGGATTTTCATTCCCTATATGGGTAGGGTTTTCCGTTTTTTTAATCATCTTAAAAAGGTGTTCTCCTTGGAAGGGATTCATTCGGGGCATTTTGTTCGGTATGATCTATTTTGGCATTTGCCTTCATTGGATCATCCCTACTTTCTATAATGAGATACCGAATATGTTCGAGCGGTTTCCAAGCGAAGTGGGTATTGTTGTCTATCTATTGCTATGCTTGATCCAATCCTTCTTTTTTGGATTGTTTGGTGCGATCTATTGCGCGTTTTACCCAAAGATCGAAAAACGCTTATGGTTATTTCTCCTTTTTATCCCTTCATTGCTTGTATTCACGGAATTACTTCGCGGATGGGGTCCCATGGGGTTTACGGGATACCGTTTCTCAGACAGCCTTTATCGGGATTTCGGTTTGCTGCAAATCGCTGCATTCGGGGGGAATGAACTGTTACTATGGATCATCGGATTCACCAATGCCTGGGTCGCCTATGCCTGGGGAAGAGGGTTTCCCTCTTTCCGATTGAATGCGGTGAGAATTGGATTGCTTTGTATCGGGGCAGCCTATTTAGTCAATTCCTTAATCATTGCGTTCATCCCTCCAACCCAACCCCACATGGCCGAGAAGACTAAGATTGCTGTCATGCAGCCCTGGGTCGAACCACGTGAAAAGTATCGTTATTCTGAGTTTGACTTCATTCGTTCTTTTGAAGCATCGATATCAGATCTCATCCAAACCAGAAAAGATGTGGACCTGATTGTTTTTCCTGAATCTCACTTTCAATACGATATTGCCAAGTCACCGATGACCCTTCAAGTGGTTGAGGCAACAGCGCGAGAAATCGGCATACCGATTGTTGTTCCTCATCCGAAAATCGAAGACCAAAGGTACTATAACGCGGTTCGGATTGTATATCCCTTTTCGGGCCTAAGCACAGACTTTTATGGAAAGATGAAACTAACGCCTTTTGTGGAAACCCTTCCTTATGGGGATTTGTTCAGAGCCTTTGAATTCCTCATGCTCTATGCCTATTTTGAAGAAGGCCCCGATGCTACAGTCTTTGAAGTTGCGAATCGTTCCATCGGATTTCCGATCTGTTTTGAGTCCTTGTATCCGGAAGTTTTCTCAGCATTTCATCAAAACCACGCTGAGATATTGGTTGTGGTAACAAACGATGGTTGGTTTGGAAATCTAATTGGCTTAGAGACTCATTTCGCTTTTCTTCCCTTTCGGGCTGTGGAAAACCGAAGATGGATGCTTCAAGTTTCCAATAACGGAATCACAGGGTTAGTCGATCCGTATGGTCGAATCATTCAACGGCTTCCTCCCTTTGAATCTTCATGGGATGTCTTTGAGGTTCCCGTTGATCCTCTTCCCTCCACACCATATATTGCCTACCGGAACATATGGTTGACCATCTTTCTTCTTCTTTTGCTGATCACTTCCATCCTAAGTTTTGTGATACAATAGGATCAATTGTAAAGGGGGGGTATTATGCAGTTGATTGAAAGACTGTTTCTCTATTTTAGCATTGTCTTCATATCTGTTTTCGCACATCCATTGTTGACATATGAGTTCAGCACCTCTAAGTACGGATTTCTACTCATTTTCATGATGATCATCATCAGTATCTACTTTCTGCGTCATGTGCTGAAGAATTCAGACTTAAAAATCCAAATGGCTCTTCCGCATTGGGGATGGGTATTGTTTGGGCTCTCAGCATTGATTTCTACCCTAACAGTATACTCCCAAAACCCTCATTATTTCCGTTACTCACTCGAAATAGGGTTATATGCATTCTTCACCGTCTTTATGGTCATCTATCTTTCCAACGCTGTCGATACCAAACGAAAGGTAACGCACCTTTTATTAGCTGCGATGTTCTCTGGTTTTTTGGTTGCGATAGAGGCATTTATGAACTACTATACCGGACACTCCTTTTTTCTTGGGTCATATGGCGAAGGGGGAAAGATGGCAATGAAGGCTGCCATTGGAAATGTAAACTTTGTTTCGGATTACCTCGCCTCTCTTCTGCCCGTCGCAGTGTACTTCGCCATCAGCTATAATTTTGGTTGGAAGAATCAGTCCAAGCAAAGAATTCGAGGGTATTTGGCAAGGATTATTGGAGTTAAGGTTTTTTCATTGGTTTGCTTTTCGATGTTCCTTATCGTTGTCCTGTTATCGGGAACTCGCGGGGTCTTTCTTTCCCTCATTTTTGGTTTTCTGATCGTTGGTTTTGTTTTCCTCATTCCCCGTTTTCGTTCGAAAAAACTTGCTCCTACTACAAACAATAAGAGAAACGCAGATCAAGATCCGAATTCCGACGACTACCGGGAACTCTCCTCCCAATCCAAATCAGCCGCTGTTCTTCTTAAAGAGATCAGTCATGCGTTCAGGTGGGTCATAGTTGTTTTGGCTGTATTGCTCATCGGTATTTTATCGATACCCAACAATCCCATTGCCGGTGGATACAGTGTTGCCGAAAGAACGCTCAGTATTTTCGACGCGCATGGGTTTCAAGTGACTGGTGGGAATCATCGGTTTCTTGCCAGTCTTTCTTCGGTTTATCAATGGAAGGAAATGCCCTTTATTGGTAAGGGTATAGGAACCTATCAGCTTCATGCAGTCACCTACATGGGCGCTGCTACACAGGACTTCCCTCAGTTTATTGATGCTTGGTCCAATTTTAAGAGAACCCATAATGATTATGCCCAAGTATTGAGCGAGATGGGGCTTTTTGGAATCATTTCAGTCGTGTTGACTTTGGTTGGCATGGTGGTGCTGTTTTTCAAAATGCGCAGGGATTTGGAGAATCCGGACGATACAATCCTATTGGCAATGATTGCAGTCGGGTTTATCCAAATGCTTGGTCACAGCGCAACAGAGTTTCCTCTCCACTTGTTGCCTAACGCATATTTAGCGATTATCTTTGGCGGGGTTGGCATGGGTCGGTATTTCAACAAAAAAAACCGACTTGGCAAGGTATTTGCCCTGAAATACCCTTTTATGATGGGGGTTTTTTGCCTTTTTCTCATTGTGGGTTTTTCCGCCACGATCCTAAAATGGCAGAGTGTATCCGCTGAAGTGTATTTTAAACAAGGAAGCTCCTACTATTCGGGGATCTCTCAATATCAGCGATTCTATCAGCAGGCTTTGGATAAAAAGCGAGAGATTGAAACCCATATGAACTTCCTGGAATCTCGGACAGAAAACTATGCAGTTCTTCAACCAGATGTTTATATTGCGCATCGATTGGAACGCGTCAGGCAAGAAAACCCGAATATTGTAATCGACGAAGCCCGTGAAGCCCAATTACGAATCAACTTCCTCCAAGAACTGGAGAATGTGATCAGACAAGAAGAACAAAGACTCCGCGGGCTCTTGGCGGAGTCAGAACGGGAAATTGCTCAAATGGTTCAAGGGGCGCATCAGATGTTTCATAAGGCGCGCTCGTATTTCCTTAAGAGTCTTGATGCAACACACTGTTATGGCAAGAGCACCTTCTATCTCTCCCTACTGATGGTCTCACCCACCCGTAGAGAAGAAATACTCAATGCGTTCAATACAGCGTCTGATCCCCTGCTTGTCTTAGATCAAATGATTTGGACCGGATGGGATGACACCCGCTACATTGAACCCCAATTTCGTGAGTTCCCTTTTATGGCCGATCTGTCTGTAATTGATCGGGTTGTTCAGGCTGGATATCCTCTTCAACAAGTTTTATCCGATTTTCGGGTTACTAATTTGATTGATGGACAAAGGTTTCGCGATCAAATTGACTATTTGGAGACCACTTTTTTGAGCTTCAACGAAAAGAATGCTTATAAAATGGCTGGGCAAGCATTCCTGACCCTTCGGAACATATTGATCAACCAATCCAATACCTATAAACAGATCGCATCGAGATATCCGGAGTTTGTGTATGATATCGGGGTGTTGCAGCAAAAGCATTCTCTGTTGGCGGAAGAATACTTCCAATCATTCCAAGAATGGTTTGACCAAGCGATTTTTATTATGCCGGGCAACTGGAATATGTTTGCCGACCAGGAACACATATACCGAGAGTATATTGAACACTTGGTAGGCGCCAAGCCGATTTCGGAAGTGTACCTCAAGGTCAAAGAGGTATCGGAAAAAAGAGTTTGGGCCAGCAAATGGATGATTCGGCAAAACAGGGATGGTGTTCCGAATGATATCATCGCCATCTATCGGCAAATCGCGGATGCATTGGTAAAGGAAAATTTGATTCAGGAAGCTGTAACGGTTCTGGATGATATTGTTGCTATGATGGAGCCCATCCACTCCGTTGTGAAGGAAGCTGCCGTTGGAAACCCATTCTTGAGCAACGACCAAAAGGAACAGTTTCAACTCTTCCTTCGCAATTATGAAGATATTCGAGCAAAACGTCACGAGTTTCTTAGCCAAGTGATCCGCACATATGAATCCGCGGAAAACCGACGCGAGTTTGAAATCGTCTTTTTAGATGGTTGGAGGCAAAACCATCTGACCAAGGAACAGAACGACTCCATAACATACCAGCAGATTATGGAAGCATTACATCAAGCGCAAAACCGATTGTAGTAAAGGAGGCACAAAATGAAGAATGCAACCCCTCTTTTCGTGTTGCTAATGATGCTATTCATCTCTGGATCAGGGATCGCTGATCCGGGAAAACTAAGTGTATCGCCGGACATGATCGTCGCAACCGTGAACGGTAGACCAATCACAGGAAGATTATTGGAAGTGGAAGCTCGCTTGCCTATCACTTTATTACGGATCAAACAAGACAATATATCCTTTTACGAGACGCTTCTCGGATCCGATCAGGGTTATGACCTTCTCCTCACTTACAAAGAACGGATTTTGGACCAAATCATCCGTGCTTACGTCCTTTTCGATTTGGCTGAAACCAAAGGAGTCGGAGTATCCGAACAAGAGGTTCAGTCATTTGTTCGAAACTACCTAGATGAAGTACTGGATGCGACAGGTGTTACTCTAAAAGAGTTTGAAAACTATATGATGCTCCAGGGATATGAGTCTTTGGATGACTATAAGATGTATCTTGCATTCCAACGAAGATTGGCTTTGACCAACATACGGCTAATGGAAAGCCTGATCCAAGAACCTGAGGTATCTCAAGCTGAAATCCATGAATACCTCGCTCATGACTCTGATCAGATCGTTGGGGTTCATTCAGCTCATATCTATCACATCTTGGTGGAGACTCATATCGATGCCTTTCAAGTGATGGATGCCTTGAATGAGATGAGCTTTGAAGAAGCAGCGAAAATCTATTCACAGGATGAACTCACCAAAGGTTCAGGTGGGGATTTGGGCTGGATGGAACAAGGCGTCTTTCGCCAATTTGATGTGATCTTCTCTTATCCTGCGGGAACTGTAGTCGGACCGATCCAAACACCCTTGGGTTATCATATCTTAAAAGCGAAAGCTTTGAGAGGAGGAGAATCTAGTCAACAGAACGTAGAGAGAGAAATCCGAGAAGCAATCGTTTTGGAAAAACGATTCATGCTTTGGCAACAATGGCTGCAAAACGAGTTTGACTATTATATAGATATAGCCTCGATTGAGATCTTATTTTAGGTTTTGAAAGGAGTTGGATTTCGATGAACGTTTGTCCCTTTGGAACCCACCGCGTTGTCGAACCAAAAGGAGTATTGCCTCAACCGGCTTGGAAACTGGACAATGATATGAGTTATGATTTTGATCAGGAGATTTTGATTGATGTTCGTCGGTTAAACATCGATTCCGCTTCTTTTCGGCAAATCCTAGAAGAATGTGGTGAAGTTTTCCCAGATAAAGAGTTGGAAGACCTTGTGGGCAAAAAAATCCAAGAAATCGTTCATACCCGTGGGAAAATGCACAACCCCGTAACTGGGTCTGGAGGGATGCTGATCGGTCAAATCTCTCGGATTTCTCCCGAGCTATCTGTGGAAAAGGGGGTTTCGATTGGAGATAAAGTGGCCACGTTGGTGTCGCTTTCATTAACCCCCCTTTGGATCGATCAAATACAGAAAGTCTACCTGGACCGTGATCAAGTGGAGATCAAAGGCAAAGCGGTCCTTTTTAAGAGTGGAGTATTGGCAAAGCTCCCATCAGATCTAAGCGAGGCTTTGGCCCTTTCAATCTTGGATGTCGCAGGCGCGCCGATTCAAACCGCCCGGATGGTCCGTCCAGGGGATACCGTCTTGATCGTTGGTGCTGCTGGTAAATCGGGCATTCTTTGTTCTTATATTGCCAAGAAAATGACCGGTTCCATCGGCCGTGTAATCGGGTTGATCCATGAACAAGACAACCGAGAAGAACTGGAGCAACTTCATATTTGCGATCAGATCCTAACGGCGGATGCCACACAGGCACTGGAAGTTTACGAAAAAGTTGCACGGTCCACTTCGGAAAACATGGCGGATGTAACAATCAACGTGGTCAATGCACCAAATTCTGAGATGGGCTGTATTCTTTCAACGCGAAACTATGGAAAGCTCTATTTCTTTTCCATGGCGACGAGTTTTACCAAAGCCGCTTTGGGAGCGGAAGGCGTTGGAAAAGATCTTGAAATGATCATCGGTAATGGATATGCGAAAGAACATGCGCAATACGCACTTGATATCGTTAGAGAAAACCTTGAAATCAGACAGCTATTTGAAAAAAGATACGGATGATTCTCATCATTGAGGAAAGGAGGTAGGTTCACATGTCCCAAAAAGTAAAAGTGCGATTTCCTGACGGACAAATCCGTATGTATGAAGGAACAGAAACACCCTTATCGATTGCAGAAGGGATTTCCAAAGGACTAGCAAAAAGCGTGATTGGCGCCTTGATCAATGGAGAACCTGGGGATCTTTTCCGACCCATGAGCTCTTTTAAGCAAAAAGGCCCTGACGAGATTGTGGATCTTGTTTTGTTGAAGAAGGAGGATGAAGCAGCGACTACTTTTTACCGGCATACGATGGCTCATATCATGGCACAAGCTGTAGAAAGAATCTTTGGATCTTCCAATGTCCGTTTGGGAATAGGTCCAACGATTGAAGATGGCTTTTACTACGATATTCTTCTGACGGAAGGGAAGATCAAAGAAGAGGACCTACCTCTGATTGAAAAAGAGATGAAGAGGATCATCGAAGAAGATTTGCCATTGGAACGATTTGAGCTTACCAAAGAAGAGGCCCTCCAATTGATGAAGGATCAGGACCAAACTTTTAAAATTGAGTTGATTCATGAGTTGGCAGAAGGCGAACGGATTACCTTTTATCGGCAAGGAGAATTCATCGATCTTTGCCGTGGTCCACACATACCATCAACAGGGAAAATTAAACACTTCAAGTTGCTCTCTCTTGCAGGAGCCTATTGGCATGGAGACGAGAAAAAGCCCATGCTTCAGCGGATTTATGGGACTGTTTTCGCATCCAAAGAGGCATTGGAAACCCATTTGGACATGCTGGAAGAAGCCAAAAGGAGAGATCATCGGAAGCTTGGGCCAAATCTGGGTTTGTTTATGATTCATACTGATACGGCAGCGGGTATGCCGACCTTTTTACCAAAAGGAGTCATCGCGATTCAGGCATTGCTGGAAATGTGGAGGAAGACGCACAAAGAGGCGGGATATCAAGAGGTAATGACCCCCTTGATTCTTCACGAGAAGTTGTGGCACCAATCCGGTCATTGGGATCACTTTCGCGAGAACATGTATTTCGTTGAAAAAGACGAACAGACCTATGCGATCAAACCGATGAACTGTCCTGGGCATATTCAGATCTATCAAAATGGCACGGTAAGTTATAGAGATCTCCCGCTCCGAATGTCTGAGATTGGAAAAGTACACCGCTATGAACGCAGCGGCGTTCTACATGGCCTTTTTCGAGTTCGGGCGATCACTCAAGATGATGCCCACATATTTTGTACAACCAATCAGATGAAAGATGAGCTTTTGGGAGTTATCCATCTTGTTGACCGGATATATCGGGTATTCGGATTCACCTACCAAGTTGAACTGAGTACACGTCCCGAAGACTTCATGGGTTCAATCGAGCAATGGGATATCGCGACACAAGCGCTTAGAGAAGCTCTTGAAGAGGCGTCCGTCTCATACCGAGTCAATGAAGGAGATGGCGCATTCTACGGGCCCAAAATTGATTACCATATTCGTGATTCCATCGGTAGAACTTGGCAGTGCGCAACGGTCCAGCTTGATTTCCAGATGCCGCAGAGGTTTGATCTTACATACGTCACGAGTAATAATGAAGAAGAACGCCCTGTTATGATTCATCGAACAGTATTAGGCGCTTTAGAACGGATCTTCGGGGTTCTGATCGAACATTTTGCAGGCGCTTTTCCTCTTTGGTTGGCTCCAACACAGGCGATCCTTTTACCCATAGCAGATCGACATAACGAGCAGTGTTATGCTTACAAAAGCAAATTGGAACAAGCGGGCATCCGAGCTGAGGTGGATGACAAACCTCGAAAAATCACTTACAAAATCAGGGAAGCGCAACTGCAGAAGATCCCTTATATGCTAGTTGTGGGAGATTTAGAATCAAAGGTCCAAACAGCATCGGTGCGTCTACGTTGCGGAACGGATATCGGTCCAAAGCCATTGGAAGAGATCATCGAAAAAATGACTGAAGAAATCGACAGGTATCTGTTGAATTCCGCATATTCCTCGTAACCCTAGGCC
>Ga0334886_1001670_pt1 | contig 24990 bp, 19 predicted proteins | sample GraSluR1_MG_9_FD_207232 | JGI IMG/M metagenome (GOLD analysis project Ga0334886, IMG submission 207232) | Sludge microbial communities from methane-producing bioreactor in Wageningen University, Netherlands - Granular Sludge_27_06-R1 | ecosystem: Engineered > Bioreactor > Anaerobic >... | reverse complement strand
CAACGGAGGGGTATACCTCATCGAAAACAGGGACATGCCAATAAATACTGCCGTTGACAACTCAACTTTCGCTAAAAATACCATCAGGCAGAAACACAAGACCGCCTACGCATACTATGACAAAAAGACGCTTAACAAGATAAACAAGGAAAAGGTAATTGAATCGTCAATGAGGGATGCGCTAAAAAAAGGGGAATTCGTCCCCTATCTTCAGCCAAAGATAGACTGCTTTACAGGAAGGGCAGTCGGAGCCGAGGCTCTGGTCAGATGGATAAAGCCTGACGGAGAGGTGACCTCTCCGGACTTTTTCATCCCCTACTTCGAGAAAAGCGGTTTTATAACGAAGATAGATATGTACATGTTCGGCGAGACTTGCCGGATATTGAAAAAGTGGATGGACGAGGGCAAACAAGTGTTCCCGGTTTCCTGTAATTTTTCTTATCTGGACATACTGGGAAACAACTTTACCAAATACCTGAAGATAATGTCCGAAAGACACGGGGTACCGCCGGAACTGTTAGAGCTCGAACTGACCGAATCAGTAGCGGCACAGCATATAGATGTTGTTAACTCCTCCGGAAAAGAACTTTCAAATTACGGATTCAGACTCTCCATAGACGATTTCGGGGCCGGTTATTCGTCCCTGTCCCTTCTGCAGATCCTTAAGATAGATGTCCTGAAGCTTGACAGGACATTCATTCAGAGAGGGCTTGAGGGAAAACTCGCGCACGACCTGGTAAGCAGCCTGGTTAGCACTTTTAAGAATAACTCGATCCAGATCGTATTTGAGGGGATAGAGACTGAGGAGCAGGTCAATTTTGTAAAGAGCCTCGGGTGCAGCATAGTACAGGGTTTTTATTATTCAAAACCGCTCCCGCTGAGTGAATTCGAAGAAAAGTATCTAAACCAGCCAAAAGTTTAAATAAGAAAGAGAGAGCGATGAATAAACAAACCCCACTCTCTCTTTCTTATTTTATTTTTTACTGATCTGAAGCTTTTGTTATGATATCTTTTATTATCTCCGTACCTTTTGGTGTCATATTCACTATATCTTCAAGATCTGCATCCGAAAAACTGGAAAAATCAAATTTAGCTTTTTTAAGTATCGCTGTTCCTATGTGGTGTACTGCTTCTTTGTTCTTTTTGTATATCCTGCCTTCAAGTTTCTTCATTTTTTCATCGAGTTCCTTCATAAGGACCTCCGGACTTCTTCTTACTCTCTTGACAGAGCTTTCTTTCTTTGGTTTTGCCATAAAAAGATCAATCCTTTCATATTTAGATAATATTATCAACTGTTTGAGCCTGACAAATATAGTTTTTTGAGTATAACTAAAATTATCTTGATTGTAAAGAGAAAATATATTACATATTGATAAATTGGCTCTTAATTAAAAGGGTTGTTATTACCACAGGATATTATTAATGTTAGGCTTTAATTTAATAATATTCTCATTTTTTAAATATTCTGCAGTCTTCTTAAGTTCTTGAATATCACTTTCTGTTATCCTGGAATTATAATTAAATTTAGAGAGAGTTATCTTTATTTCTTTTTCTGACAATCCTGTCTCTTTTTTGAGCAAGGGGACAAATTTCTGCGGAGAATTGACCGTTTCAAGGCGGATGCTCTCCCTTATTGCCAGATATTTCTTAATAGCAGCCCTATTTTTTTCAGCAAATTCCCTTCTTGCCGCTATGAGGCTGAGCCCTTCAACGATGCCTTTGCCGTCCGACAGGACCCTGCAGCCTCCCTTTTCAGCCCTTATTATCTCTGTACCGGCAAGCAGCGCCGCATCCACCCTTTCCGCTATAAGGGCCGATGCCGCCGCATTAAGAGTCATGGGAAAAAACTCAACATCCTTTTCTGTTAACCCCTCTTTACGCAGGAGTTCGACAAAAAGCTGGTGGACTACAGATCCCCTTAATCCTGCCACCTTTTTGCCCTTCAGATTGGACATACCTGTTATTTTTGAATTTTTAACCACCACAGCGAATGCTTCCGGAGACCTGCTGTTCGCACCGATCACCGTTATGTCGACCCCGTTCGCAATTGCCACGATCACAGAGGCCGCTCCAAGGCCCTCGGCAATGTCGAGCTCACCGGCAGCCATTGCCTGTACTTGTTTCGGACCTGACGACAAGGTGATATATTCAACTTTATATTCGCCCGCAAATGCCTTTTCGTACGTCCTGTTTTCGATGGCAACCATCGCAGGAAGGTTGAACGGCAGTTTCCAGAGTGCGATCTTCATCTCCTTCTCCCTGCCTTCCGCGGCCGGAGAAAGGGCTGCTAAAAACATCAGCATCAAAATAATTTTTTTTCTCAAAGACATCAGCTCCTGAAAATTATCGGGGAACGGCATACACCGCCGGCCCCCGATAACATGCTCTGTCAAATAAGCAGATAATTTTTACTTCGAGAGAGATTCTTCTATAGCTACAGCAACGGCTACAGTCGCTCCGACCATGGGATTGTTGCCCATTCCTATCAGCCCCATCATCTCAACGTGCGCCGGGACCGATGATGAGCCGGCAAACTGGGCGTCGCTGTGCATGCGTCCCATTGTATCTGTCATGCCGTAGCTGGCCGGTCCCGCTGCCATGTTGTCCGGATGGAGAGTCCTTCCTGTTCCTCCTCCCGACGCAACCGAGAAATACTTCTTTCCGTTCTCTACTGTCCATTTTTTGTATGTTCCTGCTACCGGATGCTGAAACCTGGTCGGGTTGGTAGAGTTGCCGGTGATCGACACGTCAACTCCTTCATGGATCATTATGGCTACACCCTCACTGACGTCGTCCGCTCCGAAGCAGCGGACTTTCGACTTTTCTCCGGTCGAAAAAGGACGCTCCTCTACGATCTTAAGCTCGCCAGTGTAGTAGTCATATTTCGTCTCTACCAAGGTAAACCCGTTGATGCGGGAAATTATATGCGCGGCATCTTTTCCAAGTCCGTTGAGAATGACTCTCAGCGGTTCTTTTCTTACCTTATTGGCGGTTTTGGCTATGCCTATAGCTCCCTCCGCGGCGGCAAATGACTCGTGTCCGGCCAGGAAACAGAAACATTTCGTCTCTTCGCGCAGAAGCATGGCTCCGAGATTTCCGTGTCCGAGCCCTACCTTTCTCTGGTCGGCGACTGATCCGGGAATACAGAACGCCTGCAGTCCTTCCCCGATCTTTTCCGCAGCCTCTGCAGCTGACCTGACTCCTGCCTTCAGTGCGGCGGCAGCACCGAGAGTATAGGCCCAAACAGCATTTTCAAAAGCAATGGCCTGAACGCCCTTTACTATATGCTCAACATCTATTCCTTTGGAAAGGCAGAGAGCTCTTGCTTCCTCAAGATCATTGAGTCCAATTTTCTCAAGAAAGGGTTCGATCTGCCCCATTCTCCTTGCGCAGCCTTCAAATGTGACCATAATTTTCTCCCCCTCTTTACTCTTTACGCGGATCGATCACTTTTACCGCTTCGGCAAAACGTCCATAGGTACCTGTGTTCTTTTCCAAAGCTTCTTTTGGATCGACACCCTTACGTATGGCTTCCATCATCTTTCCAAGCTGTACGTATTTATATCCTATTACTTCGCTGTTTTCATCGAGGGCAAGTTCCATTATGTAACCCTCCGCCATTTCAAGATATCTGACACCTTTGGGAAGGGTACCGTACATTGTGGCGACTTGAGAGCGAAGACCCTTGCCAAGATCTTCAAGGCCTGCACCCAAGGTAAGCCCACCCTCAGAAAACGCGCTCTGGCTCCGTCCGTATGCAATCTGGAGGAATAGCTCTCTCATTGCAACGTTTATCGCATCGCATACGAGGTCGGTGTTAAGGGCTTCCAGCAGGGTCTTGCCGGGAAGTATTTCAGCTGCCATAGCGGCAGAATGAGTCATTCCTGAGCAGCCAAGGGTCTCAACAAGGGCTTCCTGGATCATCCCCTCTTTAACATTCAGCGTAAGTTTGCATGCTCCCTGCTGCGGAGCGCACCAGCCAACACCGTGGGTAAAACCGGAAATGTCCGATATCTGTTTCGACTCGACCCATTTCCCTTCCTGGGGAATAGGCGCCGGACCGTGTTTAGGACCCTTTGCAACGCATATCATCTCTTCGATCTCTCTTGAACATTGCATATGACTCATCCTCCATTTTGATTTTCTTGATCTCAATTTTTTATCCGGTATATTTAAGAACTCAGTACTCCCAGTCAAAAGCCGGACTTCCTGCCTCCATGAGTCTTGTCTTCATGTCCTCGCAGATCTTTTCCAAAGCCCCTTCTGTTCGTCCTTCACATCTTGCGACAAGCACCGGCTGTGTGTTCGAAACCCTCACCAGACCCCAGCCTTCCTCGTATACGATCCTCACACCATCGACAGTAATGGTATCCAGACCCTCTGAAAGGGCCTTTTGCTTCACCCTGTCTACCACTACAAATTTCAAATCATCAGGGCAATCATATCTTGTTTCTATAGTTGATGGATATATCGGGATCACGGACATAAGTTCGGAGAGTTTTTTATCACTGTTTGAAAGGATCCTGCAAAGACGGCCTGCAGCATAGAAGCCGTCGTCATATCCGTAGTATTCGTCCGCAAAGAACATATGCCCCGAAACTTCTCCCGAAAAGAGGGCATTTTGCTCCCGCATCTTCGCCTTCACAAGTGAGTGCCCTGAATTCCACCATATCGGCCTTCCGCCGAGCCTGAGCACTTCTTCTGGGAGCGCCATAGAGCTCTTGACCTCGCAAATGGCTACAGCGCCCGGGTTTTTAGGGAGTATCTCCTGCCAGTACAACGCCATGAGCCTGTCTCCCCATATTATCTCGCCTTTGTCGTCGACTACACCTATTCGGTCAGAGTCTCCGTCAAAACCGACCCCCAGGTCGGCACCCTCGGACAGAACAGTCTCAATGAGCTTTGGAAGGTTCTCCCTCTTGGTCGGGTCCGGATGGTGGTTGGGGAATGTGCCGTCCGGCTCGCTGTAGAGTTCGGTAACTTCACAGCCAATCCTTCTTAGGAATTCGGGAGCGTATATCCCAGCTGTCCCGTTGCCTGAGTCACATACTATCTTTGGCCTGCGGGGGCCAAGCTTTATCTTTGAGACAAGCATGTCCAGATACTCCTCGTTTATCCCGGCAAAACGAAGTGATCCGGGAACTTCGGCAGTGACCATCCTGTCTTCTTTTATTATTCTGAGGATCTCCTGGATGTCGTCCCCCCATAGTGTGACTTTGTCATAGGCCACCTTAAGGCCGTTAAATTCCATGGGGTTATGGCTTCCTGTGACCATTATGCCACCGTCTGTTTCTAAGCGATACATGCTCCAGTAAAATGTCGGAGTAGAGACAAATCCTATGTCTGTGACATTGATCCCGGCCTTCATCATCCCAGCCGCAGCAGCGGTTTTGATCCTTTTAGTTGAAAGACGTGCGTCTCCTCCCAGGGTGGCCTTTCTTACTCCTCTGGCCGACAACCATGTTCCGAACGCATGACCTATCGACATTACGAATTCATCGGTAAGTTCTGTGTCCGCTATACCTCTTATGTCATATTCCCTGAATATGTGTTCCGGCACGAAAGCCATCTGAAGACCTCCATATGTGTGACCTGATGTACAATTATAGACTAATGATATCTTTTACTCCAGCACCCGCCTTAATGGACTTGGTGACAAACATCTTATATAATATTTACATGAGGTGATTATTACCTTTGGCTTTTTTATAAGTTTTAAAAAATCTTCCGACAAAGAGATGATGACATGGATAAGATAAGGATCGAAAAAACTACGGCCCCAAAACCAAAATGTGACGTCAGCAAGGTAGGATTCGGAACTGTTTTCTCGGACCATATGTTTATCATGGACTACGAAAAGGGAAAAGGGTGGTTTGACCCAAGAATCGTCCCATTTGCCCCCTTCCAGATCTCCCCTGCTGCGACAGTTCTCCATTATGCTCCGGAGATCTTTGAAGGAATGAAGGCCTACCGCACTCCTGAGGGAAAGGTACAGCTCTTCAGGCCTATCGAAAACGTCAAGAGGATGAACATTTCCGCAGAACGCATGTGTTTGCCGCAGATCGACGAAGATACTATGATGGAGGCTCTCAAAGAAATCGTGAAGACAGATCAGGGCTGGGTCCCAAGCGAACCTGACACTTCACTCTACATCAGGCCCTTCATGTTCGGAACTGACGAGCAGCTGGGCATCCACACCCCCCACCACTGCATATTCTCGATAATAACCTGCCCGGTCGGCTCATACTTCCGTGAGGGCATCAACCCTGTACGGATAGCGATAGAAAAGGATGACGTAAGGGCCGTAAAAGGCGGCACAGGCTACGCGAAATGCGGCGGAAACTACGCTGCCTCCCTGCGCGCAGGAGAAAGGGCTGCGGCTCAGGGGTACTCCCAGGTGCTGTGGCTTGACGGAGTGGAGAGGAAATATATAGAGGAAGCCGGCGGAATGAATGTGATGTTCAAGATCGACGGAAAGGTCGTCACACCTGCCCTTCTTGGGTCCGTGCTGGCAGGTATAACAAGGAAGTCTCTGATAGAGATACTCAAGTCCTGGAACATACCCGTCGAAGAGCGCCTGATCAGCCTGGAAGAGCTTCTCGATGCGATAAATACCGGGCGCCTTGAGGAGTGCTGGTGCTGCGGTACTGCGGCAGTCATCTCGCCGATCGGAGAACTTGCCTACGACAACAAAAAGTACATCATAAACGACTTCAAGACCGGCTCTCTGACAAGAAAGCTCTTTGATGAACTCACCGGCATACAGTGGGGCAAGAGGCCCGATCCTTTCGGTTGGACAGTACCTGTAGTTTAATACCGCAGGTCAAAACGTTATAAAGAGGCCGCCCGGATCCGGGCGGCCTCTTATTATTTCTTTTGATCAGTATCCCTCGGGGATCCTCTCCCTGAACTCTTTTGCTTCTTTATCAAACATCATGAGCCTGAGTGAGATATTTTCTATCTGCAACTTAACTTGTGCCGGGGAAGTACCCCCAAGAGTGTCCCTCCGTTCCATCGATCTTTTGGGCGACAGGAGGGGAATGAGATCTCCCTTTACCTCCGGGATATTATCCTGCCATTCCTGAAGGGTCAGGGATGTGAGCGGTTTGTCATTATCAAGGCAGTGTCTGACTATACGTCCGACTTTCTCGTGGGCGTTCCTGAAAGGCACACCCTGAAGGACGAGGTATTCAGCAACATCCGTAGCCAGGATCAGTCCGTCCCTGAATCCTCTGTTTGCAGCCTCTTCATCCACTGCGACCTCCCTGATAAGGGCCGGGAGTACGGAGAATATTCCGTGCAGACAATCGATCGTCCTCAGCAGTGAACGTTTGTCGTCCTGAAGGTCGCGGTTGTATGTCAGAGGTATGCCCTTTGTCATAGTAAGGAGATCCATCAGCGCGCCGTTAAGCTGTCCGGCCTTTCCCCTCAAAATCTCAAGAACGTCCGGATTTTTTTTCTGTGGCATTATACTCGATCCGGTACAGAAGGAATCCGGCAGTTTGACCCACCCGAATTCAGTCGAAAAATAGATAATTAAATCTTCTGAAAGTCTGCTTACATGTCCACCAAAGACCGCAGCGAAATAGAGCACATCCATAAAGTGGTCACGATGGGCGACCGTATCCATGCTGTTTCCTGTTACGGAAGAAAATCCAAGGTCGTTGCATGTGAACTCCCTGTCAAGCGGAAGAGTAGACCCGGCTAGGGCTCCGCATCCAAGAGGCGACTCATCTACAGCATCGTAGGCATCGAAAAGACGTTTGGCGTCGCGCAGAAAAGCATGAGCGTGGGCCATCCAGAACTGGCCCATGGAGATCGGCTGGGCCTGCTGAAGGTGCGTGTAACCCGGAACGACTGTTTCTGCATGTTCCTCCGCCTTTTTAAGAAGTGACGAAATAAGATCGTTAAGGCCATCCCAAATATCCAGAAGCTCTTTGCGCAGCCAGAGGCGGACCGTAGTGTTGGCCTGGTCGTTGCGGCTGCGTCCCATGTGCAGCTTTGCGCCTGTCGGCCCGCAAAGCTCTATCAGCCTGGATTCTATGTTCATGTGGACATCCTCGAGAGAGACCTTGGGGACCAGTGCCCCGTTTCTGACCTCCTCTGCGATCAGACAAAGGTTTTTCTCTATTACGGAGGCCTCCTCTTCTGAAAGAAGTCCCGTATGACCTAACATCCGTACATGCGCAATGCTGCCTCTAATATCAGCAAGTGCCATCCTCCAGTCCATATCAAGGGACTGGGTAAATTTTTGGACTGCTTCATCGGTATCCTGAGAAAAACGACCTTTCCACATCTATATATCCCCGCCTTTGTAATTATTGGCTTAATTCAGTTGTCCTGTAATTGCGCACTATTATAACAGCACGACAGGGAACATTCGGGTATGATGCCCAAATATGCCGTCTGACCCTTACGCCTCTTCCAGGCACTTCTTTCTGAGTCTCGAGATCCTGTTGTTCAGTTCATGCCTTTTCTGTCCAAGGCTGAAATCATCCGGATCAGCCATTGATCCCAGAATTTCCAGGGCTTTTTCAGCGTAGCTTAAAGCTGATCTGAGGTCTTTCGCATCATTCTCTTCAAGTTTCGAAAGGTTTTCAAATATCATGAGGGAAGATGCATCGTTTTTCAGCGCCTCAATATAGTACTCTCTGGCCTTCCCAAAATTACCTTCAGCCTTTGCATATTCTGCCAGTTTTGAGTTGGCCTGACTCTCCGATCCCTTGAAGTCAAGCGCTCTTGACCAGGCAGCCCTTGCCTTGTCAAGAGCTTTAGCCTGATTCCAAAGATCACCGCATCTGATCATATCTTTCCCTGTTGTGCCTCTCATCTCAGCAAGCGCACCAATGTGTGTCTGCAGGGCAGCCATGGAGATAACGTCAAGAGTGTTATGGTAAAAAACGCCCCTCAACGGAGCCGCATCGGAGGTCGAAAGGTAGCTTGTGTAAAGCCCGGGTATTTCCCTGCCCGGCACATCATCTACGCTTCTGTGGACGCCGAGGACCCTCTGCTCTATGGATGAAAGGGAACAGGAGGGAAGCCTTCCCCTGTAGAAGTGCCTTGCAAGCATAAGCAGGTCCATATGCGGCCTGCCGTCCCATCCGGGAGCGGACCTCGCAAGCCTGTATCTTATTCGGAGCAGCGGCAGGTCAAAAGCCCTGCCGTTATATGTGACAAGCCCGTAGTCATCCTCCGGGAGTTCGGATTCCAGTGACCACAGCCAGTTCTTCTCCCAGGCGGGTCCAGCCATAAACAACTGCACGACCTTGAAAGAATCCTCTGTGTTGAAGCCCAGTCCTATCAGAAAGGCATATGCCCCTCTTGCTCCCGAAAGGCCTGTAGTTTCGAGATCAAGGTATACCGATCTACACGTACCTCCCCAGAAAGAGAGGAGCTCGCCGGAGGAAGACGGATCCTTAAGCTCCCTGTGTCCGTACTGCCTGCCGTAAGGGATCTCACGCTCCATCCTGTATACTCCTCTGGACACCCAATCTCCTTCGGGCAGTCCGGAAATATCGATCTCGGAGGGAAGGTCTGTCCCTGCTGGGAAGAGAGTGCCCGTACAGTCGTCAGGGAGAAAATCGTTCAGCTTCCCGAACAATTCCTGGTCTCGCCCTTTATTGTCTTTCATTTTCTCTTACCAGATCTATCACTGCTATCTCAGGGGGAGCGAGCAGCCTTACCGGAGGCCCTACGAACCCTGCGCCGTTACTTACGTAAAGCAATCCTCCCCATTTAAGTTTTTTCAGTCCCCTGGCATACCCAGGTATCCTGTGCCTTGAAGATAACAGGGGAAAAAGCTGGCCGCCGTGGGTATGCCCTGAAAGCTGAAGGTCAAAATGTCCCTCCGTCCCCTTTTCAACTATTGGGCGGTGCCTCAGCAGCAGAAGGAATTTCTCTCTCTGCTCCTTTTCGTGCGAAAGCACCATCGTTTCTGAACGAGAGAGGTTCCATTGCTCTTTTATAAGATGATCCTTGTCATCGGCACCTGCGATTATTATCCCGCCCGCTTCAACAGCCTCTGTCCTTAGAACCTTCATACCCGCGGACTCCATGAAGAAAATAGCCTCGTCGATATCATCGTAATAGTCATGGTTTCCGGGAACTGCATACATACCGTACCGAGGCCTGATCCGTCTCAGCATCCCTATTTCACGCTTTCGCCCTGTCAGCTTTCCGTCAGCCAGGTCTCCCGTAACCACAACTATGTCGGGGTCGACATCCCTCACCTTACGAAGGATCTGAGCGAGGAGTGGCAGCCCGACAAAAGGGCCGAGGTGAAGATCCGTGAGATGTACGATCCTCAGTCTTTCACAGCCAGACGGAAGTTTGGAGGTAGTAACTTTTATCATGGTCTTTTGGATCGTATTTGCCTGCTTGATCCCCATTCCCACCAAAACGATGCTGAGTATAAAAGAGGCAGAGAGTACTGCTCCTGATGAGAGAGGCAGTCCTGTAACTTTTTTTAGAAGACCGATCAGGAGGATGGAAAAAAAGGTGAAGAGGACAAAGAGCATCCAGACCCCGCCGACCCTGTCTGTCCATTTTCTTCCTTCATCGGAGCTTATCCTTTTTGTCCTCCTTGATACGAACAAAAGGAACATCATGAATATGCTCAATGCCAGCCATGCAAAGCTGAGCAGACCCTCTCCCGCAGCTTCGGCTATCCTAAAAAATATGAAAATGTGGATAAAGAGAACAGCTGCACCGCAAATGACCCAGAGTACCGGATGTTCGGAGAATCTTTTCTCGTATGCCTTGTCGTTCATTTAGATCTGCGCCGAGTAGAGCCTGCCGAATGACTCAAGTATCTTCTGCCAGATAGGCCTTTTTTGCCATTCGTTAAGGGTAAGTTCAACAGAATCTTTTATGTCCGCAAGGAACTGATGTGCAAATAGATAATTAAGCGCTTTGTCATAGATAAAGAGCTGATCCTCAAAATTTATCTCGAGGCTCCTCACGTCCATGTTGCATGTTCCGACCGAGGAGATATCGTCATCAGCAAGGATAGTTTTGGCGTGTATAAATCCTTTTTTATACTGGTAAACCCTGACACCTGCCCTGAGCAGCTGCTCAATGTTCCCGCGGCCTCCCCAGAAAACAAGAAAATGGTCTTTTTGGGCTGGCATCATCACCCTTACGTCAACACCTGCAAGGGCAGCCGTTGTCATTGCGTTCATCAGTATCGGTCCCGGAACAATATATGGACTGGTTATCCAAACCCTTTCCTTCGCTCTTGAGATCATGCTGAAGTATCCCATTGCTATAGAATGCCATGCGTTGTCAATTCCACTGGCAACGACCTGAAGCGGGAGAACCTGAAGATCAGAAATATCCTGGGCCGGGATGTCCCCGCAGTCCTCACATGGAGCATTAACGCATATTTTTTCCGGATCTTCGCCTGACCTCATGCACCAGTCATAAAGGAATATCTTGTGAAGTTCGCCTACGGATTCCCCTTTTAGTCGTACATGTGTGTCGCGCCAGTGTCCCAGGTGACCCTTTCCGAGGTATTCGTCTCCAATATTGATGCCACCTGTGAAGGCAACCAACCCATCGATAACTATAATTTTTCTGTGGTTTCGGAAATTCATCTTTCTTCGAAACATCGGGAATGAGACCGGCATAAACGAATGGCATTCAACACCGGCTTTTTTGAGGATCTCTATGTATTCACGCCTTAGTTTCCAGCTTCCCACGGCGTCATAGAGGACCCTCACCTTTATTCCCTTTGATGCTGCATCTGTAAGTATGTCGCGTATCTCCCTGCCGATCTCATCATCTTTGATTATGTAGTACTGCAGGTGAATGAATTTTTTAGCCTTCAGGAGCTCGCTTTTGATAGAGTTAAAGGTCTCATCCCCATTGATCAGGATATCGACGCTGTTCCTTATCGTCAGGTCTGCTCCGCTTGTGGCATGTATAGCCCTGCCTATCAGGAACCTTTTGTCTTCTGTGAAGGGCGTCTTATCTCTCCTGAGGCTCCTTGAGGGTTTGAACAGCTTTCTTGTTTTTACATTTTTGAGGTCTGGGCCAATGATCATGTATATAATGACGCCTATTACGGGAACAAGCAAAAGTGTGAGCAGCCAGAGTATCGTTCTGTCAGGATTCTGTCCCTCCATGAATATCACTATTCCAATGATAAAGGCATAAGCGATAACGATGTGCCAGGTGTAACTTTTAGCTGTATGGAAGAAAGATGACAAATAAGCAGTAAACTGAGGATGAAGAGAGAGACCTTCCTTGACAGAATATATTACTGTCCTGTCTGCGAAATCTATTATCGTCGGCATGAGTCCCGCAATAAAGGCAGCCAATACCATAAACAAAACAATTTTAGTTGTCTTCCACATTAGTCTCTCACGCCCTTCAGCAATCTATTATATCTGATATAATTTATAGTCGTAACTGCAACTTTGCAAGGACGGGAGAGCTCTTTATGATCCGTTTAAAATTTGAACCGCGTCTGGACAACCCTGCATGGGTCAATGTTCTTATTCCTGTAGCCGCGGTAGTATTCGGTCTCTTCGCAGGAGGCCTGCTCTTTTTCATACTTGGCGTAAATCCTTTCGAGGCTTACTGGGCGGTGCTGAACGGAGCGTTTGGAAGCATATACGGACTGAGCGAGATCGTGACAAAAGCAATTCCTATCACGCTTACTGCGCTTGCCGGACTTATCTGCTACAAGATGCTGATATGGAACATCGGGGCAGAAGGGCAGCTCTGTATGGGTGCGATCGCGACAGTGGCTGCCGTAAGATTTTTCTTTGTAGACAACTGGGTGGTAATGTTCGTCATAATGTTCATCGCAGCCGGCATAGCAGGAGGTCTCTGGGGCGGCCTGGCAGGCTTTCTCAAGGCAAAATGGAACGTAAACGAAACCATTACGACGCTGATGCTCAATTATGTCGCCATAAACATATCAGAGTATTTCATCTACGGTCCCTGGAAAGACCCAATGAGCTGGGGGTTTCCATTCACTGCCAATTTCCCTGATTCCGCAAGGCTTTGGGTATGGGGCAGCACCAGGATACACGCAGGCATTTTTATTGCCCTTGCTGTAGCAGTGATCCTACAGGTAGTCCTCAAAAGAAGCAAATGGGGATATGAAATTAGGGTAATTGGTGAAAATCCGCGAGCCGCACGCTACGGGGGTATGGATATCGCAAAAAATATCCTTCTCGTAACATTCATCGGAGGAGCCATAGCAGGGCTGGCCGGAATGGGCGAGATAGCAGGTTTGCACGGCAGGATGAGCCGCGGCTTCACAATGGGATACGGATATACAGGCATAACCGTGGCTTGGCTTTCCAGGCTTTCTCCAATATATGTCCCGCTTGTCTCGTTTCTCTTGGGGATCTTGCTTGTTGGAGGGGACACTCTTCAGGTCGTAATGGGCCTCCCTATGGCAAGCATCCAGATCCTTCAGGGGCTTATCCTTTTTTCAGTGCTTGCGGCTGAGACACTTTCAAGATTCAGGATAAAGATAGTAAGAGTTTCCGCAGGCCCTGCAGAGGAGGCAAAATAGATGGATTTCCTGATAGCTATCCTGGCTTCAGCGGTCAGAAGCGGGACACCCGTACTTTACGCCACACTCGGTGAAGTGATCTCCGAGAGAGCCGGGGTCATGAACCTTGGACTTGAAGGGGTAATGCTTGTCGGAGCTTATACCGGGTTCGCAGTCACAAAGTCAACAGGCGATCCCTGGCTTGGACTCCTCGCCTCATTTTTCGCAGGTGCGGCAATAACACTGATCCATGCATTTTTGTGCATCACCCTGATGTGCAACCAGGTAGTAAGCGGCCTTGCGATGGTCCTTACAGGCTACGGCCTCAGCGCACTTCTGGGCAGGAGCGTGATCGGAGAGACTATCGCCGGAATGACAGCGTATAAAATGCCTTTTCTCGGTGATATTCCCTTCATAGGACCGATCTTCTTCCAGCACAACGCGATGGTCTATGTTTCATACGCTCTCATCGCGGCGCTGTGCTGGTTTCTCTTCAGGACACGCGCCGGGCTGAATCTGAGAGCAGTCGGTGAGAACCCGCGTGCCGCAGATGCCATGGGAATTCCCGTAACTGCGATCCGCTACTTCTACTGCATGTTCGGAGGAGGCCTTGCCGGGGTAGGAGGAGGTTATCTTTCTGTAGTCTACGCTCAGATGTGGATCGAAGGCATGACAGCCGGAAGGGGATGGATAGCGGTAGCCCTGGTAATATTCGGACTCTGGAACCCTGCTCGAGCGGCCCTGGGCGCTTATCTTTTCGGAGGAGTCGAAGCCCTGCAGCTTAGGATGCAGGCTATGGGTACTAGCATTTCAGCATCCCTTCTGCTTACTCTCCCATACCTGATGACTATTATCGTTCTGACCATCGTTTCCATCAGGGCAGGGAAGGGCATACTCCTGGGCGCGCCTGCGGCACTGAGCATTCCGTTCAGACGGGAAGACCGAGATTGACCTTACAAATTTAATATCTTGAAACAAGGGGCTGATCACTGAAAACGGTTTTCAGCCTTTTTTATGGCCCAGGATCCGACTACGAACAGAGGAGGTACCGATAATGCTGGAAAAATATGCCCAGGAAATTTCTGAATACCTCAGCGGATTAATGGGCAGGAGCATCATAATCACGGATATCAACGGGATAATTATCGGTGCTCCTGCAAAGGAAAGGCTGGGTGAATTTCATCCGCCCTCTTTGCCATGCATAAAATATAAAAAAATGAGTTTCGATGACGAAGATGCAGCGCGAAAGCTTGGCGTGTGGTATCCTGGTTCAACATTCCCTATTTTCTTCAATGGTCAGGTAATAGGTACAGCGGCCATTGCCGGTGAACCTGAAATAGTTCTTCAATTCTCCACTCTGCTCAAAAACCAGATCGAAAGCATGCTCCGAGAAAAAATATATTCTCCATCGCTTCGATCATCCCAAAGTAAGATCGACGAGCTGGTCAACGACATCAGCTCATTCGACCCAAGAAGGGATGATCTTTCGAAACTTCCCGAAAGGGCGGAGAGGCTTGGTATCCAACTGGACGTGCAAAGGGGAGCGATCGCAATCTTCTTCTCAAATTTCAGAGGACTTGGGTTGGAGAAGAACCCTGTCAGGCTCTCATACAAAAGCAACTCCGACCCTATTTCTGATGAAATAGATTATGGCGCAACACATTCAAGGGTGATAGAGATATTAAGGGAGATATTCCCCGATCCGCAAAATATAATCGCTTCAGTTTCGAGAGACAGGTTTGTAATATTCTGGAAACTGGAAAGCATTGAGGGAGAACCGCTTACTGCTGAACTTGACCGCGCCAAAGAACTTTCAAAGGAGATATGGGAAAAACTTAAGGATGCTTCCATAGAGACGATCATCGGTATAGGCCATCCTGCACAAAATCTTTATGAAATGCCCTTTGCTTACAGCAACTCCTGGGAAGTGGTCTCCGTAGCAGAAAAATTATCCATGCCTCCGGGAGTCTATTTCTTTAATGAAATGCTGCTTGAGCATCTTCTGCTATCAGTAAATCCACACTACTCCCTGAAATATCTTGAAAAAAAACTCGCAGAATACCACGAAGAGAGCGACACGACAGATCTTCTCGAAACATTCTCCACATACTGCGAATGTTTCTTCAGCAAGCAGAAGGCCGCAGAAAAACTCCACCTGCACAGGAACACCCTTGCCTACAGGCTTGCCAAAGTTGAAGAAAGGTTCAACATATCTATCGAAAACTTTGAAGAAGTCATCTCATTTTACCTTGTACTTCTTATGAAAAAACTTGGTGTTTCCGGAGGGAAAAAACAGGAACAATGATTTTTTCAATCAAATGAGATCTTAAAACCAAAAGAGAAAGAGCCTCCGCGGCAAACTAATGCGGAGGCTCTTTCCGTCCCGGATATGTGTTGTAAAAAAGCCGTTGGGAGGCTGTTTACTTGGTTATCTCGTCCGAGATCTTCTTCATTTCCTTCTTGAACTCATCCATAAGTTCCTTGCCCTTGCTCTGGTCAAGCTGACTCCAGGTCGCGGCAAAAGCGTCCATCGTTGGTTTCAGTTCTTTAGGAGTATACATGTGTACCTGTACCCCTTTCTTTTCCATGAGATCAAGGTACTTCTGGTCGTTAGCTTTTGCGTTCGTGATGCTCTGGGCAGCCTGTTTGTTAACAGCCTGCTGAAGAACTTTACGGTCTTCGGGGGAGAGCTTATTCCATACTTTGTCGCTGACCATTACGCCAAGGCATTCAGTGTTTTTGTTGAAGTTGTACCAATGTTTGATAACATCACCGAATGTCGTGTAAGCGGCAACGATAGAATATCCTGTATCACCGTCGCAGACTCCCGTCTGCATCGCCTGATAAACATCCGCAAAGGGAATAGAGATCGTGCGGAATTTGGCACCTTCCAGCGCTGTCTTAAATACGTCCATGTTCGGGATACGAAGGAGCACTCCTTTGTCTACCTTTGGGTTCAAAGGATCCCTCATTGGCTTGACCGTTCCTATGCCCACCATGCCCTCAAGATACATTCCCAAAAGCTTTACTCCCAGATTGGAATTGAATTCATCCATTTTTTTGAAGAACCATCCATCAGGATCGTAGACTTTTGCGACCTGCTCATAACTGCTTGTGTATCCCTGGACATAAATCAGGTCCATTCTGCTGTCGAACTGGCTCGGGAAAGATATCATCGCCATTTCGACCGTCCCTCTTATAAGCTCCTCATAAACCAGTGAGTAATCACCGAGCTGGTTGGCAGGAAAAACCTTGATCTGTACTCTGTTGTTGGTCTTCTGGGCAACTTCCTTGGCTATTTCGTTCATAGAAATAGTCGCAAAATGTTCCGGGGGGTTCTGTCCCGCAAACTTAAGCACTACGGGGGCAGCTGCCGCTGACTGTACAGTACCGGTCAACAAGACCGCACAAAAAAGAAAAACTAAAGAAAACATAACTAAACGCTTTGTAATTGTCATCCCTATCACTCCCAATTTCTTCGATATCTTTTTCTTGTAAACACCTTACTTTTGCCGGGAGGCCAGAAGAGAAGCTGCACATTCAGGCAAAAACCTGAGATCAGTAACTACCCCTATACCCAGTCTCTCAAGATCCAAAGAGACCTCAACGGGGACGGTTCCTTCTTCTGTATTCTGGTTGAGGACTCCCCCCATGCAAACCGGGATGGAAACATTCTGCTCTTCCATCTCATCCAACACGTTCCTTGCATATTCAAGCGCCATACCGTTGTGGGTGCTGATGAAAATAATTTCCGCACCGGACCGGACTCCTTCGAGGATGACATCATCCGGGTTTTTTTCCGCACCGATGTTTACGACCATGCATCCTGCCTGCTGCAGCAGATTATCGATCAACAAAAGGCCATGTTCGTGTACATCGGTCGATGCCAGAAGCACCCTGCGTCCAGAGAGCTTCTCAGTTACTTCGCTGCTTCTAAAATATGGAGCCCATATGTCTGCCTGCTTGAGAGTATTGGTAAAAATGTCATTTGGTATCGTTAATGATTCTCCTGCAGGCGCAATGCCGTTTTTAGCAGATGGATTGAAGGTGTCTTCAAAAACTCTCGGTCCGATTGATTTGAGCACATAAAGCATCTGGACCGCGTCCCTTGTATCAACTCCGCATTCTTCAAGATATGAGAGTGCGTCGTTGAATATCCTTCTGCCTTTCTTGCATATTGCAGCAGCAAACCTCTTAGGTTCACTGAAATCAAAGTGCGGGTGCATTTTAACAGCTATCTTTTCTATCTCTCTTCCCCACAACTGCGCCTCGCAGATCTCTTCAAGTGAGGGTGCCCTGTGTGCTTCCGTGAAAGGAACAGGCAAAACTGCATGGCCTGTCGGACATTCTATCTGGGTCATGATGTCCCAAAGAAGATATTCTGCCGTCAGGGCACGATTTTTTTCCGGATCGCTGTGTGAGGATATGGTGTCTCCGTAGAACATCGAACCGATGCAGTCGTGATCGTGGATCTCATCCAGTGCGAATATCCATCCGGATCTTTTTACCGGATCAGATACAAGTCCCCCGACGCAATGGGCAAGCTTTGCTCCAAGCAGGTCTTCGACAATGTATTTGTCAAGGTAGGCCCATGCCGCGCTTGTGCTGCAGTCAAGGAAAAGGGCCCCGAATCCGTCGTCAAGATACGAATGCATGAGTGTACCTTTGTCTCGAAGGAAGCCCATAACTCCTATGGCCTTTACCGTCTCGACTGTAGTTACATCCCTGCGCTTCCACATGGGTGCCTCATGGGCGAAAAACTGGGCCAAATTTCCAATAGTGGTCACACCCGCCCGCAGTGCCGACACCATGTTTTCTGTTGAAGCGGGGAAACCAATTATGAAATCCCCCATGTGCGGCTGGATGGGGGCAGCCTGCCCCACCTGGATCCATTCTTCCTCGGTCTCAAGGTATGGACCGCTTTCTTGTGGAGCAGATTTTCTCAGGTCCTTCGGCAGTGACATCCTTCTGTCAAGGCAGATCCCTGCCCTGTCAATGATAAAGCCGTTGCTTTCAGCGAAATCATAGGCGGCTTTTAGGCTGTAAGCTGTCTCATGCCATGTGTTCATACCTATATGCGCATGGAACATGACATGCCCGTCTTTAATGCTTCTGCGTTTATATTCAAGCTCGGAAGAGACTCCATATTTTTCCATGAACGAAGAACGACCGATCTTTACAGAGGAAGAGATCTCTTTAGATTCACAAAGCACGCTCTCCATCTTTGGAAGTTTAGCCGAAATTAAAAGCTCTTTTATCTTTTTTCTTTGTTCAGTCATTATGATAATCTCCATCCATCAAACTTAAATTAATATGGTTATAAACATTTACATCAATCTATAATATTCATATCTTAAAGAGATATTAGCTCATTGATTAAATATAGTCATTGTGTCCTCTACATGAAAGATAAACTTAAACTAACTGTTTTTTTATGCAATAAGCACAATAAAAATCGTAGTTGTTATAAAGAAACTACCGGTGGTCAAACTGTTGTGCAGTGTCTACAACCGACCGGAACTCAATCGACAAAGAGAGCAGTGTGTCAATATTTCCGGTGGGTCCTACATAACTGAAGTCCTTTTCTGTCATGATCCTGGCTTCAGGATATCCCATCTTCTCCACAAGTTCGCTTAGATATCTCTTTCCGGCCTCCTCCGCCTCAAACAGAAGCTCCTGAAAATTATCAGAGAATACTGTTGCCTTCGGAAGAAAAGCCGTGAAGCTGTCATCACTGAAGCTGTGCATTATGAACACCCTGCACCTAAGTTCCATAGAGCTTACAGCAGCTCCGGCAGCTCCTGCGACGTTATAATTTTCAGGAACAATTACCTCGTGTCCCGCTTTTTCCCCCAGCTTTGCAAATACTGCTGCAGGCATACCAACGTACAGCCTTGGCAGCGATCCACAAATCGACGAGTATTCTTTTATTGAGTCTTCGAGCATCGAACTTGCTTTCAAAGACACCTTTTCAGCAAGATCAAATCCTGATGTCCTGTGTATTTTCGCCAACACATAGGAAGCTGCTTTTGATATCTCCGGATCTCCGACCTCTGATGCCCCAATTGTGTTGAATGCATCTGTAGGCGTATATGAAAATTCTTTTGTAAGCGATTTTTCTGGTCCGGACCGGCATGGGTCTTTGGCAATCATGGGCAATTGCATTTCATGGTCCGGCAGGCAGCCGGTTTCTGCTGATAAATCTGTATAGTTGCCATCAATCAAAGATCCGCTCGTATCCTTTTCATTGGCGAAACTTTTCATAAGGAGATCAATAACGTCACTGGCGGAAAGACCTGTCTCCTCAGAAGCTCTGCAAAAAGGCACAGCCCTTTCCGGCCCCACCCGGATCCTTTTTGGTTTGGATATTTCTATACTGCTGTCTCCTCCAAGCGCAATACTCATAATGTCAAGCGAGGGGATCATTGTCCTGTAAGAACCTATCTTTGCTCCTTTTTCACTGAATACTGCCTTGCCATTTTCGATCCTTCCTATATCAGTAGAGGTGCCCCCTATATCCGCAACGATAAAATTCTTCGCCCGGTACTCTCCGGCAATGAAACAGGCTCCCCTGAGGCTGGCAGCGGGCCCCGAGTAGATCATTTCAATCGGAAATTTTCTGCACCACTCTGATGGGACCAATGTGCTGTCGCTCTTTAAAAACATTACGGGGCAGATGATATTATATTTGTTCACTATGACACTTATGTCGTCCAGCAGCCTGTTCGCCACAGGCACAAGCGAGGTATTAAGATATGCGGTCACTGTTCTTTTTACTGAATTCAATTTTGAGTATGAGAGTTCATGGCTGCAGGTCACATGACCTGAACCATTTGAAAACAGTATCCTGTGCGCTGCAGTTTCGTGCTCCGGATTCCTAGGGGAGTAAAAAGAAGAAACAGTAAAAAGTTCTCCTTCCCTTTTTTTAACAAAATTTTTAACAGCCTCGCTGTCAAAAGATTCCCTTTCTTTACCCCATCCTGTATGACCGCCCCTCACTTTCAATAATGACAGCGGACTGATCATTTTTTCAATATCCGAAACTATGTGTGGATACCTGTCAAAACCGATCAGAACAAGGTTAGAAGGCGCGCCCCTGCCTTCGAGCAACGCGTTTGTAGATACTGTGGTTGAAATGTTTAAAGAGGCCACCTCACTGCTTTTATCGCCGCAGTCTCCTATAAGTGCTTTGAGAGAGCTCTCTATTGCTCTGGCATACGAAGAGTGCACTGTGGGTATTTTCACTGAAGCCGCTATCCTTTTTTCGATGCAGTCATACAGGACACCGTCCGTATTAGTCCCTCCTACATCTATTCCGATGTTGTATCTCGGACTGCCCTTATCACTCATATTTTTCCTCCCGGTAACAAAAAGAAAGCTCTTAATTAAATTTGTTGTTTAATATGACAAATCAACATTATAATATCCTTGTTACGGCTATTATCAGAGTGCTCTCTTCTTCTTATCCTATATAATGTAAAGTAAGATGTCATCATTGCGTGAGCACAAACAAAGCCGAAAGATGGATATTATTGTTGTGCAAGGTGCATATCCTGTTTGAGAAAATGAGATCAGATCTTAAGCAGAGATCGGAGAGAATCATATGAGGAAATATCTCAAATCGCTTGCTTTGGTTTTATCCATATTTTTTATCTTTAACTCCATGTCAACTCTTGCACTGGCTTCACCATCTGAGGCGATGCATGAGGCTCAGAAGCACTTTGAGGAGTGGGGATTCCCTCACAAAGAGGGGATAGTCCTCGTTCTGTCCGGAGGCGGGACCAAAGGCCTGGCCCACATTGGCGTGCTTGAAGTCCTTGAACGCGAGAACATCCCCATCGCCGCCATAGTGGGTACGAGCATGGGAGCGATCATAGGAGGCCTTTACGCATCAGGATACAACGTTGAGGAAATGAAAGAAATAATTTCCGAGCTTGACCTCATGGAAATTATTTCCAACAGGTCCTCGGCAGAGGTTAAAGACTACAACTACAACAAACCTCCTTCCAGCGGTTCTTCGATCTTCAACGTTTATATGGACGGGAAAAAGAAACCCCGCAGCAACAGAGGCATGCTCCGTGCAAAGGCCCTCTATTCTTTCCTTAATGAGATGACGGCTAGGGTCACCGTAACTGACTTCAACCTGCTGACAATACCCTTCGCTGCAATGGCAACAGACCTTGAAACAGGGGAGTCAGTAGTCCTCAGGGACGGAAACCTGGCATCCGCGCTCCGGGCTTCAGTTTCTATCCCTGGAATATTCGAGCCATGGGAGATGAACGGCAGGCTTCTTGTAGACGGCGGACTGAGAGCAAACCTGCCCGTGCTGGAAGCTAAAAAGCTGTTTCCGGGACATCCCGTGGTAGCCGTCAACCTCTCCCCTGGAAAGATCACAAAAAACAGAGAAAATCTGCGCTCGCTCCTTGAAGTAATGGCCCAGACAGTCGAGATCCTGATGTTGCACCAGGTAAGGGTGAACGCAGCTGCTGCAGATCTTGTCATATCTCCCAAGGTAAAGGATTTTGGAATACTGCAGTCTGACGGTTACGATGAGATAATCGCACGAGGTGTCGCAGCTGCCGAGCTAATGGTCGAACAGCTTCAAAACATATCCTGTGAACCTGATAAAACATTTTGTGAATTCAGGCATGTTGACCCGCCTTCAACAGTCAGGCCAACTGTTACTGAAATAAGGTTTGAAGGCATCCCGGAGAGGATGTCCCGGATACTTCACGGGAAATATGATGAATGGATAGGGAAGCCCCTCGACATGGAAAAAGTTGCAGACGCCGTCAAGATACTTTCAACGGGAGATGACTTTGTGTCAGTGGAGGGTCGCGCGCAGACCCTTACAGAAGATACTGCCGCTATAGTCTTTTCTATTGAACGGCCCTCAAAATACGAATTCGGGATCAGCGGATATGCAAGCAACATCTATCCTGACAACTGGCTCTCGTTTAACGCACAGATGCGTGACATCTTCTTCGAGGGAGACGTTGGCTCGGCCGAATACAGATTCGGATCAAAATGGGGGGCAATGCTCAGGTACTTCACCCCGAAGACAGAACACGACACACAGTTCGGGCTGGTAATTTCTGGCCGTGAGGAAGGCCTTGAACCTGCAAATGCCGCAGCATTCGAACTTGAACGTTATAACGCAAAGATAGCATGGTACAAAGATGTCAACAGGAACTTCAGGATAGGCCTGGGCTACGCAATCGAGAGAGTCGAATATCTTGAAGACGGGACGGTCGACGGGCCTTACATAAACTTTACATTCAACAACCTGGACGACCCTGTGCTTCCGACTAAAGGATTTTATGTAAATTCCGATATGTGGTTCCCGAACGGCGAGACCACCATCACCCACACCCGTTTCCATATGTATCTTCCCGTCTGGCCGACATGGAACGTCATCCTTTCCGGAGGACTCAAAACAGGAGACGGAGACGACCCTGCATACGCTGCAACTCTCGGGACCAACGAAGAACTCTTCAGCCTTGCTGCCCACCCGCTGATGGGGGACCAGGCATACTGGCTGCACTTAGGCGCAGCAAAGACGATAACACGGTCATGGTGGGGTGGGATAAATCTCGAAGTATTCGGCAATTTCGGACAGGTCATGAAGGAATGGAGCAATGACAAAAGCTGGTGGGAGGCCGGCATTGCACTATCGGCTCCTATGACAAACTTCAGTTCAAGAGTCATGATAATTTATGATCAAAGCGGAGAGCTTACACTCGGTTACTCCATAGGCATACCCATGTGGTGGAACGGGCCTCTTCCTTAATATATCACTGCTTAGATCATAGAAGTTCTATAAATAAGTTTATGTTTTCAGGCCGGTGATCAAATGTTTTTCCAGTGTTTGAACCCCTTGCCCATTACTTCTGATGCTTCTGTAATAACCATAAATGATTTCGGATGGCTTTTAGCCAGATAACGCTTAAGGACCATGGTCTGTCTGGGAGTCAGAAGGCACATGATAGTCGGGCGAGCTTCGCCTGAAAAGCCTCCTTCTCCATAGAGAACTGTAGATCCTCTGTGAAGTTCCTCCGATATGTAATTTACTACAGGCTTAGTATCCTTTGCCATGATCAGCACAAGACGTCGTTTGTCGAATGAAGAAAGGACGCTGTCCATTGTCTGTCCCGAGACATAGCTGGCAACAAACCCATAGAGCATCTTTTCAAGTCCCACTATTCCCATTGAGACTCCAAGTATGACCATATTTATATAAAAACTGTAACGGCCGACTTCAATGCCATACCTTTTTCTTAGCACAGCTATGACTATATCCATGCCGCCTCCGCTCACCCCGGTCCTGAATATGAGGCCGCCGCCGACACCTTTGATAATTCCTCCCGCTATGGCTACAAGAAACATATCATTTACTACAGGAAATTGGACAAAGTTGAGTGCTTCAAGCAAAAATGATATCAGAAGAACATTATATATCGTCCAGGCCACAAACCGCTTCGAGAGTTCCCTGCCTCCCCATGCAAGCAGTATAACGTTAGCTATCAGTGATGATATGGAGGGCGCAAGTCCAATCGTGTATTTGAGTATTACGGCAATTCCCATAACCCCTGCGTCCGGGAATCGGTATGGCAGAGTGAAGCCTATCACTCCAATGGTATAGAGCAGGGAACCGAGGGTCGAGATGACAAATGTCGACCATTCGCTAAGGACAAATAATTCCATTTTTACAGTAAGATGTTTCAATCTGTGTTTTATCTTCAAGCCCATTACCTCTCTCCCGAGAATCGCAGATTAGAATAGTCCCAGGGGCGGATTAAATCAATGCCTATTTTACTCATTAGCTTATATGTGATATTCTTTCTATTTGCAAATTTACTGCTGTGATAAAATATGCAGCAGAATAATATTATAGGAGGAATTTATAAATGGCCGCACCGATGCAGGTAAGTCTTGAAGAAATTATTACTATGCTTCTGTCAAGGGTAGAGTCGCTTTCAGCAAATGACGAAAACAGCAAAACAAAATCAAATATCATCTACCGCGCCCTCTATAAAAAGGGACTGATCACAGAAGAAGATATCATGGATTCCGTAAAAGAGGAATACAAGATGCTTAAAGAGCTCGGCGTCATCCAGGCGGAGCCCAAGGATGAGATGTACAGGACAATAACTGACGGCATCCTTCAATGGATAAAGGGCGACGTGGAAGGGATCAAACAGTCTATGGCGGAATACGAGAAAAAATTACAGGAATATGCCCGCGAAGAGGCTGCAAAAAAACCCAAGATCGAAGTAGCAGGCGCTAATGTGCTCAACCAGCTCGACAACATGGCAGGCTCCAAAGGCAAACTGATAGTCTAGTATCGCTTATTGGGCAGGTTAAATATCATCCACAATCGAGTAGGAGGTTGCCCATTATTTGAGCAACCGTCCTCTCACACCACCGTACGTACCGTTCGGTATACGGCGGTTCGGTAACTTAAGCGCTTTGCCTCGTAT
>Ga0334886_1001667_pt1 | contig 25008 bp, 25 predicted proteins | sample GraSluR1_MG_9_FD_207232 | JGI IMG/M metagenome (GOLD analysis project Ga0334886, IMG submission 207232) | Sludge microbial communities from methane-producing bioreactor in Wageningen University, Netherlands - Granular Sludge_27_06-R1 | ecosystem: Engineered > Bioreactor > Anaerobic >... | reverse complement strand
AAAAACAGTGGCCGCATTCATGGAGGGTATAAAAGTACTGGGGATACCGGTCATAGTGACTCAGCAGTACACAAAAGGCCTGGGGGAAACAACAGAAGGGATCAAAGAGAAAATGGCGGGGTCTATGCCCGTGGAAAAAACATCTTTCAGTGCCTTTAAGACCCGTGAATTTGAGGAGAAAATAAAAGAGACCGGTCGTGACACAGTGTTGCTCTGCGGGATAGAAACGCATATATGTGTAATGCAGACGGCAATGGATCTTCTTGAAAAAGGATATAAAGTTTTTGTTATCGCAGACTGCACAGCATCAAGGAAGGAAAGTGACAAGAACTGCGGCATCCGCCGAATGGAAAGGGCAGGGGCAGTAATAACCACCTATGAAGCAATTCTTTTTGAAATACTTGAAGATGCCAAAAACGAAGGCTTCAAGGAGATCTCCCGTATTATAAAATGAAAAATAAAATGTGGACTAAAAGATACGGGACACAAGAATGTTAACTAATTAACTTTTGTACAGATACTTTGCATGCTGAAAATTATGTGATATCATTAATCAGAAAAAACTGATATGTAAAATCATATATAAATCATATTACACAAACAAAGGAGGATAATCCAACATGAGAGAAGTAGTAATAGTGAGCGCAGCCAGGACACCTATAGGAAGTTTCGGAGGCACATTAAAAAATGTTGCGGCCAGGACTTTGGGAACGATAGCAGTAAAAGGAGCCATAGAAAGAGCAGGCATAAACCCCGAAGATGTGGATGAAGTAATAATGGGATGCGTTCTTCAGGGAGGACTCGGACAGAATATAGCAAGGCAGATATCGATTGATTCGGGCATACCCAAAGAAGTTCCTTCTATGACAATCAACAAGGTTTGCGGATCCGGCTTAAGGGCTGTGGAACTGGCAGCTCAGATAATAAAAGCCAATGATGCTGAGATCATCGTGGCAGGAGGAGCAGAAAGCATGTCCATGGCACCCTATGTAACAAGGAAAGCCCGCTGGGGAGTAAGGATGGGAGATGACAAACTGGTTGATATGATGGTATATGACGGACTTACAGATGTTTTCGGACAGTATCATATGGGGACCACTGCAGAAAATATATGTGAGCAGTGGAATTTAACAAGAGAGGAACTTGATGAGTTCTCAGCAACGTCTCAGCAAAAAGCCATAGCTGCCATCAAAGCAGGCAAATTCAGGGACGAGATCGTTCCTGTGGAGATACCTCAGAAAAAAGGAGACCCTGTAGTTTTTGATACAGATGAATACCCAAAGGACGGAGTTACAAAGGAAAGCATAGGCAAACTGAGGCCGGCATTCAAAAAAGACGGCATAGTTACCGCCGCCAATGCATCAGGCATCAATGATTCCGGTGCGGCAGTGGTGGTCATGTCAAAAGAAAAGGCCGATGAACTGGGACTTGAACCAATGTGCACGGTTTTAAGCTATGCTTCTGCGGGGGTGGATCCGAGTATAATGGGAATAGGGCCTGTGCCGGCCACAAAAAAAGCACTGGAAAAAGCCGGACTTACTGTGAATGATCTGGATCTTATAGAAGCCAATGAAGCTTTTGCGGCCCAATCTGTGGCTGTAGGCAAGGAACTGGGATTCGACAAAGAAAAACTCAATGTAAACGGCGGTGCCATAGCCCTTGGACATCCCATAGGATCATCAGGTTGTAGGATACTTATCACACTGATTTATGAAATGCAAAAAAGAGATGCAAAAAAAGGTCTTGCCACATTGTGCATAGGCGGCGGACAGGGAACGGCAATGATAGTTCAAAGATAAGATAAAAACACAAGATCCAATAAACCATTACAAAGCAAGCGGGATATATTCCCTGCTTGCTTTTTTATTTTCCTTCAAAATAAAAACGGATCCGAAGATCCGTTTTTGAATATTTTTTTGAAGTATATATTTATTCTTCTTCCGGCGGGGTGGCTATAACAAAGGGTTGTTCAGCAGGTTCCCCTGTCAGGCTTGAACTTTCATGCCACATGTAGAAGAATCTTTCTGCGCCATATGTATAGTATCCGTCCTGATAATTATCGGAAGTGTCATAGGGGTCAGCCAGGATGACGACATCATCTCCGAAACTATCCGGTGTGCCCATGTCATCATAGCCTATGATAACCTGCCAGTGGCCGCTCCAGTCGATCCAGTCAACCATTATGGGTGTTTCTGCTTTCAGGTTTTTCTTTACCCATTTTATGAAATCCTGATCGGCTGTATCACTGGTATCCCAGCTGAAAGTCGCACTGCCGTCTTCGGGGCTTCTTTCCACATCCCAGCCTATCTCTTCAAAGAACTTGGCAATGCCGTCGGGACCTACACCTGTTTCATCACTGGTATCAGACATCTCTGCAATGCTCAGTTCATCATATTTTTTCTCGTCATACATATCGTAATGGTTAAGCACCATAAGAGCTGAGCAGGGGCCGCAGGAATACTCTGTAGTTTGCTGATATGTTTCAAATTCCGGGATCACAGTAAGAGAATCCGTTGATTCCAGATTGTAAACATCCAAAGGCACAAAATAGCCTCCGTCAAAATGGTCTCCGACTCCGTCGTAGGATGAAGCACCTGTTGTTGTGGTGTCATATCCTTCCGGATACGGGATAGCATGCTTCTCAAAAGCGGCGGTCTCATCATCGCCGCCGCATGCAGCAAAAGCAAAAACCATTACCAGTGTCAATAAGACAATCAATAATTTTTTGGTTTTCATGTTCATGTCTCCTCCTAAAATTTTATAACACGTAATTATTCATCATTACGATTATACACCCGTAAGAATGCAATAGTAAAGAATAAATCAGAAAATTTTGAAACCGGATCTGAGATCTGATTCCATTTCAGCCCGGTGGGGAAGGGAATTTATTCCGGGGGTGCCGCCTGTGTGGATGAATATCACTGTTTGATTTTTATCTATCAAACCTGAATTTATCATCTTAAGGATGCCGTTGAATGTTTTGCCCGTGTAGCAGGGATCAAGGATAATGGCTTCGCGGCGAGCCATATAATAAATAGCTTCTCTTACTTCGGAAACGGGGTTATTGTATGCGCCGTATGTCCAGTCATGGTTTATATCAAAATCCTTTTCGGAGGCGGAAATATTTATCCGGTTACCGTAAAAACCTTTTATTTTTTCAAAATATCGTCTGGCCCAAACTGCAGGTTCAGAGGGGAAGGGAGCTATGGCTATCCCTGTAAGATCCATTTGGATATTTTCGTTTTTGATACCGCAGAAAAGCCCCATATATGTGCCCATGCTTCCCACGGCGCAAAATATCTTTGGCACATTGATACTTTTGTTTTTTATCTGTAATGCCAGTTCTTTGGCACAGTCATAATAGCCCAAAATGCCCAGTTCACTGGATCCTCCCATTGGTACAAAGTAAACTTTTTCTCCCTGATTTTCGTAGTCCCGGGTAATTTTTGCCAATGTTTCTGACAAAAGCGATCCGTCTGAAATCCCCGGCTCCGGCCTTTTTATAAAAACTTCAGCACCCATTATACGGTCAAGAAGAATGTTACCGGAAATCTCGCGGGAATGATCGGCTATTGATACTATGGCACATTTCATACCGTATTTTGCAGCAACGGCGGCAGTAAGTCTTCCGTGATTTGTTTGAGGAGCTCCTGTTGTAATCAGCACGGTAGATTTTTTATCCAGGGCATCATGTATGAAGTATTCGAGTTTACGCAGTTTGTTCCCTCCCATGCCGGGATCCGTAAGGTCGTCTCTTTTGATCCAGAAATCAACACCGGTATCCCGGGAGATGGCTTCAAGCCGTTCCAATGGAGTGGGCAGTTTCAGAAATCCGTCCTTGTTGTATCCTAAAGTCATTATATACCTCCTTTTTATGGGACAATTATAACATGTATCTGCCAATTTATTGAAGAACAGCCGAGAAAAATGTGATATAATAATCAGGCATATAATAACCGGAGGAGAACAATGTCAGAAAAAGAAAACAAAACTTCAAATTTTATTCATAATATTATCGATGCTGATAATGAAACGGGCAAATACGGAGGCAGAGTATATACAAGATTCCCTCCCGAACCCAACGGATACCTTCACATAGGACATGCCAAGTCCATATGTCTGAATTTTTCCACTGCCGGGAAATACGAGGGTAAATGCAATCTGAGATATGATGACACAAATCCCGTAAAGGAAGACGAAGAATATATCGATTCTATAGAAGAGGATGTAAAGTGGCTTGGTTTCCAATGGGACAAAAAACTCTGGGCTTCCGATTACTTTGAAAAAATGTATGAAGCCGCTTTAGAACTTATAAAGAAAGAAAAGGCTTTTGTCTGTGATCTTGATGCGGAAGAGATACGTGAGTACAGGGGTACATTAAAAGACCCCGGTAAAGAGAGCCCCTATCGTAAAAGAAGCAAAGAAGAAAACCTTAAACTTTTTGAAGAAATGAAAGCCGGAAAATATTCGGACGGAGAAAAGGTATTAAGGGCAAAAATTGATATGGCATCGCCTAATATAAACATGAGAGATCCTGTGATTTACAGGATAGCCCATGTGCCCCATCATAACACCAAAAATAAGTGGTGTATATATCCCATGTATGATTTTGCACATCCCATTGAAGATGCCATAGAAGGAATAACACATTCAATATGCACGCTGGAATTTGAAGATCACAGGCCGCTTTATGACTGGTTCCTCGCCGAAGTCGGATGGTGGCAGACACCGCCCCGACAGATAGAATTTGCCCGACTGAATATAACCAAAACCGTAATGAGCAAGCGTCTTTTGAAATCCCTTGTGGAAAACGGAGATGTTGAAGGCTGGGACGATCCGAGAATGCCTACGATAGCAGGATTAAGGCGCAGGGGATATACTCCAGCAGCTATAAGGGATTTCTGTGAAAGGATAGGGGTCGCCAAGTCCAACAGTACTGTTGATATAGCCCTCCTGGAACATTGCGTGAGAGAGGATCTGAAGAAAACCACAGAAACCAGGAATGTGGTAGAGAACCCATTAAAAGTGATAATCACAAATTATCCCGAAGATAAAACGGAAGAAATGGAAATAGAAAACAATGCAAATGTGCCTGAAATGGGAACAAGAAAAGTGACCTTCAGCAGGGAGCTTTATGTGGATGGCGAAGATTTTGCAGAAGTGCCGGTAAAAAAATATTTCAGACTTTTTCCCGGTAATGAAGTGCGCTTCAAAGGAGCCTATTTTATCACATGCAATGATGTGATAAAAAATCCTGACGGCACAATAAAAGAACTGCATTGTACATATGACCCTGCCACCAGGAGCGGCAGCGGTTTCGACGGAAGGAAAGTCAAAGGGACGATACACTGGGTGGATGCAAAAAATGCATTGAAGATCAAAATACGGAACTATGACCATCTAATGACAGAGGGAGATGACGGAAGCAAAAAAATCAATCCGGATTCTCTCAGAGAAGCAACTGCTTATGCAGAGGCCTCTGTGGCAAATGCAATGCCTTGCGAAAGATACCAGTTTTTCAGACACGGATATTATATAGCTGACAAAATCCTTACTTCTGAAAAACAAAAAGTATTCAACCGCATTGTGGATCTGAAGAGTTCATTCAAAATAAAATAAAGGAGAAAAAAATGGACTACTACAAGGCTTCTCTTATCATGCACGAAAAAAACAAGGGGAAAATGGCAACAATAGGCAAAGTGAGGGTCAAGACAAAAGAAGACCTCTCAACAGCATATACTCCCGGGGTGGCAGAACCCTGCAGGAAAATCAAAGAATGCCCTGAAGATATTTACAGATATACAAACAAAAGCAACACAGTGGCGGTTGTAAGCGACGGGTCTGCTGTTCTGGGACTTGGAAATATCGGTGCCGCTGCATCCGTTCCCGTAATGGACGGAAAGGCTCTTTTGTTCAGAGAATTTGCAGGGATAGATGCTTTTCCGGTTTGTATAAAGACCCAGGATCCCGATGAGATAGTAAAAATAGTAAAAAATATTTCCTCCACTTTTGGAGGGATCAATCTTGAAGACATATCCGCACCCAGATGTTTTGAAATAGAAGAAAAACTCCAGGGTGAACTGGAAATACCGGTTTTTCATGATGATCAACACGGTACTGCAGTTGTGGTTTCTGCTGCCCTTATAAATGCGGCAAAGCTTACCGGCAGAAATCTTTGGGAAATAAAAGCAGTCATAAACGGAGCGGGAGCCGCAGGAACAGCCATAGCAAAAATGCTTATGGATATGGGTATTGAGGATATAGTTGTATGTGACAGCCATGGCATTATCGATAAAAAAAGAAATGGTCTTAACGAAACAAAAAAGAAACTTGCGAGTATAACAAATAAAAAGGATCTGTCCGGAGGACTTGGAAAGGCTTTGGCGGGCAGAGATCTTTTTATCGGGGTCTCTTCAGGAGGGGCACTTACACAGAAAATGGTAAAAACCATGGCGGGATCACCCATGATTTTTGCAATGGCCAACCCGGAACCTGAGATAATGCCCGAAGAAGCAAAAAAAGCAGGTGCTGCCGTTATAGCCACCGGCAGATCGGATTTCCCAAATCAGATAAACAATGTTCTGATATTCCCCGGAATATTCAAGGGGGCTTTGTCAGTAAGGGCAAAGAGAATAACAGAGAAAATGAAAAAAGCCGCAGCATATGCACTGGCAGGTATGATAAACGAAGAAGATATTTCGGAAGAAAATATAATACCAAGTGCATTTATGCCCGGTGTGGCAGAAAAAGTGGCTGAAGCTGTTGCCAAGGCATGGGAGGGATAAAAGGGTGAGATATCTTAAGGGATTCATAAGAGACAGTAAGATATATTTTTCCAATTGCAAAAAAGACATAAAGAACGACAACATTTTTTTACTTAGAAGAAACAGTATTTCAGCATTGATTGGCCTGATGATGTATCTTTATGTAGTCTTGAATGATTTTACTTCTGTGGAGTTTGTCATAGCGTACAATTTTTTTGTGGTGGTTTTCGGAGTATTTTGTATCTTTTGCCTGTTATACTTCCAGAAAAGAGAAGGAAGTTTTTTTATGGTCCAGGCTCTTTGCTTTGTTTTTTCTGTTATGGTCCTGAGTTTTTTCATATTCATAAGTGTGTTCCCCTTCCCGGATCTTCCCGCAATATTTCTTTTTTTGGGATATACATTCCTTCCTCTGGTTTTCATAATGCCCTTGAAAATATACATTTTTCTTTTACTGGCTTTTCAGGGAATTTTCTGTTCATTTGTAATAATGTTCAAGGGCAGCGATCCGTTTGCCTTTGATATGCTTCAGTCTTCAATTGCATGTGCGGCAGGTATTTTGATAGCATTTATGGTTCTTGATCTGAGATTGAGAGCCAACAAAACAAAGCTTCAGCTTCAGCGGATGAATGCGATGGATCCCCTAACAGGCATTTTCAATAAGGCTACAACGACCCAGAATTGCCGCTTTTATCTTGACTATTACAGCCGTGAGGAAAAGTGCAGTCTTATGGTAATAGATATTGATGATTTCAAAAAGGTCAATGATTTCATGGGGCATCAGACAGGAGATTATATATTGAGCAATATAGGAGAAATCCTCAGGGAAGTTTCCAGAAAGAGTGATGTAGTCGGACGCATCGGCGGAGATGAATTTCTTTTTCTCATGAAAAACACCTCCGATAGGGAGATACTGAGATACAGAGCAACACAAATATGCGAAAAAATATCAGGGCTTTCTATAGACAACGAAAAAAATATCAGCTGCAGCATAGGTGTTGCTGTGAGTCCTGAAAAGGGAACAGATTTCAAAACTCTTTTTGCCCGGGCCGACAAAGCCATGTATGATGCAAAAAGGAAAGGTAAAAATACATTCAGTATTTTTGATTAAAAAATGTACAAAAACATTCTTCTTAAAATAGAATATGACGGAACGGATTTTTGCGGATGGCAAATACAGCCTGATGTACCGACAGTTCAGGGAGAGATAGAAAAAGCAATAAATACACTATTTGGGGGCATAGCAGAAATAAACGGAACCAGCAGGACGGATGCGGGGGTTCATGCCATGGGGCAGATGGCCAGTTTTGAAGGTGATATTAGAATACCCACAGAAAGACTTGCTTATGCTCTCAACAATCTTCTGCCCGGATCGATCAGAATAAAAGAGGCTCTTGAAAAACCAACGGGTTTCCATGCCCGTTTCGATGCAAAAGGGAAAAAGTATATTTACAGGATAATGAACTGCTCTCAAAGAGATCCCTTCAAAAGGAATTTTTATTATTTTGTTGAAAAGCCGCTGGACCTTCACGCGATGCAAAAAGCGGCAGCATATATAGAGGGCAGACATGATTTCAAATGTTTCCGGGCTGCGGGGAGTACCGAAAAAGAGACTACTGTAAGGACCGTAAAAAATCTTTCGATCAGGAAAGAAGCAGACGAAATAATAATTGAGATCACAGGAGACGGATTCCTTTATAATATGGTAAGGATAATAACGGGGACACTGGTGGATGTGGGGCACGGCAAAATATCTCCTTTGGAAATGCCCCTGATAATAAATTCAAAGGACAGAAAAAAAGCGGGACATACGGCTCCTCCCCAGGGACTTTATCTGGAGGAGGTCTATTACTGATTGATATTTAATATAAGGTATGTTACGATTTTTTTGAGCGAATATTTTTATCAAAGGAGAATATGATGGCAAGAACCATAATTAAAGAAAGACCCGACTGGGACCACTATTTTATGCAAATGGCAGAACTGGCAGCCACAAGATCCACTTGTTTGAGAAGGCAGGTGGGGGCGGCCATAGTAATGGACAAACATGTTATATCGACAGGTTACAACGGAGCTCCCAAGGGCGTGCCCCACTGTGAAGAACGGGGAGCGTGTATGAGGGAAGAAATGAAAATACCCTCGGGAGAAAGACACGAACTTTGCCGGGCCCTGCATGCGGAGCAGAACGCAATAATACAGGCAGCCACATACCCCCAGAGCATAGAAGGTGCCACCATATACATAACGCATCAGCCCTGTCTCATATGCGCAAAGATGATAATAAATGCAGGCATCAGAAGAATAGTCGTAAGAGAAGGATATCCTGATGAAATGGCAACAGAGATGCTTGCAGAGGCAGGTCTTAAAATAGTAATGCTTGACAAATAAAGATATTATATCTAAAACAGGATCTCTGCTTTTGTCGGAAAACAAAAAAATATTTGATCAGAGCAAATGTGTCCGGTGAAACCGGTCATAAAGATTATGCCTTTAGGGGAATGCTCTGATCTGTTTTTATTCGGGGAGAGGGGTCTAAACCCTGGATTTTCAGGCTTTTACAGCGAATCGTGTAAATTTTAACAAAGGTTTACTTTTATTTTTTTCGGCGTATAATAGAGTATATCATGGACGAGTTTGCGAGATTCAAGAACAGGATATTGTTATATGGACTTGTTGCAGCAGGTATTTTTGAACTGATATCTCTGATTTTTTTGGGGCCCGACACACGATTTGTTTACGGACTTTTGATCGGGACCTGTGTTGCTGTAGTTAACTTCAATATAATGATTTTCTGCGCAAAACGGGTGCTTGAAAAAGGAAAGCCCTACTGGTCCACTCTGGGTTATGTAATAAGATTTTTGATTTACGGGGTCGTTCTTTATATGACGTTCAGATCCTCATACATCGTAGGGATAGGCTGTGGAGCCGGATTCCTGACAATACAGACTTCGATATTTTATATTCACATCCTGAGCCCGAAGATTTTCAGGAAAAAGAAAGATGGTGAAACCGCAGACATAAACGATCAGCCAAAGGGCTGATGGCAAGGAGGTATGGGCAGTGCATATAGGCCCTCAGATAGTTATTAAATTTGATAACGGCATTTTTATAACAAATACTGTTTGTTTTGGTATAATTGTTGCCGTTATTTTGATTGTTCTGGCATTATGGTCCACAAGAAGAATGAAGAAAGTCCCGGACGGCAAACAGGTCATAGCAGAGACCGTCGTTGAAGGTGTGTATAATATGGTGAAAGCAACAATGGGGCCCAAGGGAATCAATTATGCACCTTATATAGGAACACTTTTTTTCTTTGTTCTTTTCAGCAATATGCTGGGACTTTTCGGACAGAGACCTGTTACCGCCGATGTAAACACCACATTTGCCCTGGCGGCGATAACTTTTGTACTGATACAGAGACAGGCTCTTAAGAGCTATGGACTTATAGGAAAAATGAAAGAAATGGCTCAGCCGTATCCCTTTATGTTCCCTCTCAAGATAATAGAACAGCTTTCCTTCCCCATTTCTCTTTCATTCCGGCTTTTCGGCAACATACTTGGCGGAGTGATAGTTATAGAAATGCTTCTTGAAGGATTGGCCACCGCCAGTGAAGCCCTACATTTGCCAATACCGCTTCTGGACGCAGTAATTCCTATGCCGGCGAATTTTTTCTTTGATATTTTTGAGCCTGTACTTCAGGCCTTTATATTTACAATGTTGACTATGGTATTCATCACGATGGAAATAGCGACCCGCGATGAAGAACATTGACATACAAGCAATCAATTTTTATTAGGAGGTAAATATTATGTCATCACAAATAACACCGGAAGCTCTGATTTATGCCTTTTCCGCATTGGGAGCAGCAGTAAGTATCGGATTTGCCGCACTTGGTATAGGTATAGGCCAGGGTCTTGCAGCCAGCAGAGCTGTAGAAGGCGTTGGAAGACAGCCCGAAGCCAAGGGTGATCTGCTTCAGGTAATGCTGGTAGGACAGGCAGTAACGGAGACTACAGGTATATTTGCATTTATCGTATCCATCGTTTTGCTTTTCGCAAATCCTTTTGCTTGAGAAAACGAATAAAAAGCCAAAGAAGGGAGGAGACAGCCTATGGAATTTGCACCGCTTATCAGTTTCAACTGGACATTGCTGATGCAGCTCGTAACAGTTTTTGTCCTTTATATTATACTGAGAAAATTCTTCTTTGAGAAAGTCCATGATTTTGTGCAGAAAAGAGAAAGCACTGTCAAGGAAGCTTTTGATTCGGCAGAAGCCACCAATAGAAAAGCTGATGAAAAATTGGAGGCTTACAGCAAAAAGATCGCACAGATCGAAAGCGAAGGCAGAGAAATCATAAGAGGATCCAAAGTAAAGGCAGACGAGCAGGCAAAAGAAATCATCGATGAGGCAAATGCCAAAGCAAATGAAATAATGATGAGAGCAGAAAAAGAAATAAAAAGACAGAAAGAAAAAGCGCTTATTGAGATGAAAGAAGAAGTGGGCATGCTGGCAGTTATGGCTGCTGAGAAGATAATGGAAAAAGATTTAGAAAAAACCGGCGAACAAAAGCAGATAGTGGATAAAATAATTGAAGGAGCAGGTACTTCGGAATGGCAGAACTGACCATTGATATGACATATGGAAGCGCGCTTTTTCAGGTGGCATTGGATCTGAAAAAAGAGGACAAGATCCTTGAAGATGCCGAAGGTGTTCTTTCGGTACTCGAAAAAGAAAAATTGCTGAATGCATTTATTGATAATCCGACTGTTGCGGCAGAAGAAAAAAAAGAAGCCCTCAAAAAAATTTTTGAGGGCAAAATCTGTAAGGAGGTCCTCAATCTTCTTTATGTTCTTGTGGATAAACGAAGAATAAGACACTACCCAAAAATAGTCAGATACTACAAGAGTCTCGTAAACAAAAAAGAAGGTTTTGCATATGGAACCATTTTTTCTGTTGATCCTCTTACAAAGAAACAGATAAAAGATTTTGAAAGTAAAACAGAAATTTTGATGGACAGCAGGGTCAAGCTTGAAAACATAACAGACACTTCCCTGATCGGAGGAGTAAAGATCCTTATAAACGGGAAAATAATAGATGCTTCGTTGCGGAAGCGGCTGAATGATTTAGAAAACATTCTGAGATAAGCAGGAGGAGATCAAATGAATTTAAGACCCGAAGAAATAAGTGCGGTCATAAAAGAACAAATCAAGAATTACGAAAACCAGCTTGATGTTTCAGATTTCGGTACAGTAATACAGGTAGGAGACGGGATCGCCAGAGTATACGGACTTGACAACTGTATGTCCGGAGAGCTTCTTGAATTTCCGGGAGGCATATATGGAATGGCACTTAACTTGGAAGAAGATAATGTGGGAACGGTAATACTGGGATCTGATGAGGAAATAAAAGAAGGCGATATCGTCAAACCCACAAAAAGGGTAGTAGAAGTGCCGGTGGGGGAAGAAATGATCGGCAGAGTTGTAAATGCTTTGGGACAGCCTTTAGACGGCAAGGGTCCCATCAAAACCACAAAGACCCGGCCTGTTGAAAGCCCTGCGCCCGGCGTGCTGCAGAGACAATCCGTAAAAGAACCTCTTCAGACCGGACTTAAGGCAATAGATTCCATGATCCCCATAGGAAAAGGACAGAGAGAGCTTATTATAGGTGACAGACAGACGGGCAAAACCGCAATAGCTATCGATACTATCCTTAACCAGAAGGACGAGGATGTTATTTGCATATATGTGGCAATAGGCCAGAAAAAATCTACAGTTGCTCAGCTCGTACAGACTTTTGAAAAAAAGGACGCAATGAAAAATACGATAATAGTATCTGCTACGGCCAGCGATGTGGCACCACTTCAGTACATAGCCCCTTATGCAGGATGTGCCATGGGTGAATATTTCATGTACAAGGGGAAACATGTTCTTGTGATATATGATGACCTTTCAAAGCATGCGGTGGCCTACAGAGCCATGTCTCTACTGCTTAGAAGACCTCCGGGCAGAGAAGCTTATCCCGGAGATGTATTTTATCTTCACAGCAGATTGCTGGAAAGAGCGGCAAAGCTTTCGGATAAACTGGGAGGAGGTTCTCTTACGGCTCTCCCCATAATAGAGACCCAGGCAGGAGACGTTTCCGCATATATACCGACTAATGTAATATCAATTACAGACGGACAGATATTTCTGGAAACAGAATTATTCTTTACCGGACAGAGGCCGGCCATCAATGCGGGGATATCGGTATCCCGTGTAGGAGGCGATGCTCAGATAAAAGCCATGAAAAAAGTTGCCAGCAAAGTCAAGCTGGAATTGGCACAATATAGAGAGTTGGCCAGCTTTTCACAATTTGGTTCTGATGTTGATGCAGAGACAAAAGCCAGGCTTGATCACGGAGAAAGGCTCATGGAGATCATAAAGCAGGGGCAGTACAAGCCTCTGCCGGTAAACCATCAGGTAATGATCATATATGCGGCTATAAACGGATATCTCAAGGATGTTCCCGTAGAGCGGATACAGGCATTTGAAACAGCTTTATATGAGCATATGGACACTCACCATCCCCGGATAGGGAAAGAACTTGTGGCAAAAGGAGAGCTTTCAAAAGAAAATGAAAGTGCTCTTGTAAGTGCTATTGAAGACTTCAAAAAAATAACAGATTTTTCGGCAAGAGCGGAAAATCCCATACTGGAAAAGAATAGCCCTGAAGATAAAGGAGACAAATGCGCATGTGCGCCGGAAGATAAAACGAAGGTTGATAAAAAAGCTGAAAAAGAAGCCGCAAAAGAAGCAAAGAAAGCGGCAAAAGAAGCAAAGAAAGCGGCCAAGAAAAAGGAGTAACAAATGGCATCAAGTGATATGCAGGATGTCAAAAGACGCATAAAAAGTGTAACCAGCATGGAACATATAACGAATGCAATGAAACTGGTTTCGGCAGCAAAACTGAGGAGAGCCAAGGCGACTTTTGAAAAAACAAATGAATATTTCAACTTCATAACTCAGTCTATTGCAGAGGTATTCAATAATGCCTCCGAGGTGCCTGATAAATATCTCATAGGGAACAGGGAAATAATAAACACCTGTTATATTATAGTTACCAGTTGTAGAGGTCTTTGCGGAAGCTTTAATTCAAATATAATAAAAGAAGCGGAAGCAGAGATGAAGTCCGATCCCGAGAAACCTGTTATAGTGGCCATAGGGACCAAAGGCAGAGACTATTTTAAAAAGAGGAACTATGAAATAAAGAACGAATATCTGGCCCCCCCTGAAAGTATCTCATTTCTTGAGACTAAAGAGATAAGCGAGCCGATAATAGAAATGTACAATTCCGGTGAAATAGATGAGGTCGTTCTCATATATACATCATATGTGAGTACCCTCGAGCAAAGAGTCAAAAATGTGACCCTGCTGCCCTTTGAGATGGAAAAAGATCCGGATATCATGAGATACGGCAAAGAAGTTGAATACGAACCTTCGGTAGAAGAAGTATTCAATTATCTGGTGCCCAAGTATGTTGAAATAATGATATACGGAGCTGTTGTTGAATCGGCCACATGTGAACATGCGGCCAGAAGAATGGCCATGGAGAACGCAACAGATAATGCAAGAGACATGTTAAGCGATTTATCGCTGTTTTATAACAGGGCGAGACAATCGGCGATCACAGATGAGATAATAGAGATAGTAGCCGGTTCAGAAGCTCAAAAATAGGAGGTAGTTCAAGGTGAACAAAGGAATCATACATCAGATAATAGGTCCTGTTATCGACATAAAATTTGACCCGGAGGAAATGCCGGAACTTCTTAATGCCATTAATATACCATTTGGTGAAAAGAAGATAGTTGCAGAAGTGGCGCAACATGTGGGAGATGACGTGGTAAGATGCGTTGCACTTTCATCTACGGATGGGCTTAGAAGGGGCATGGAAGCCCTTGACACAGGAGATTCAATAAAAGTTCCTGTTGGAAAAGAAGTCCTGGGAAGGCTTTTTAATGTAATAGGTGAAACCATAGATGATAAAGGACCTGTAAACACAAAACAGGTATCTTCAATACACAGACCGGCTCCGGATTTTGAAGAGCAGGACACATCGTCCAATATATTTGAAACGGGCATAAAAGTAATAGATCTGATAGCTCCATATACAAGGGGCGGTAAAGTAGGACTTTTCGGCGGAGCGGGTGTAGGAAAGACTGTACTTATTCAGGAGCTTATCAGTAATATCGCCAAAGAGCACGGGGGCATTTCAGTGTTTGCCGGTGTTGGTGAGCGTACCCGTGAAGGTAACGATCTGTATTACGAAATGATAGAATCCGGTGTCATAGAAAAAACGGCAATGGTGTTTGGACAGATGAACGAACCCCCCGGAGCAAGGATGAGAGTAGGCCTGACAGGACTTACCATGGCCGAATATTTCAGGGACACAGAAGGACAGGATGTGCTTCTTTTTATAGATAATATATTCAGATTCACACAGGCCGGCTCTGAAGTATCGGCATTGCTGGGGCGAGTTCCTTCGGCAGTTGGTTATCAGCCCACGCTGGCAACTGAGATGGGAGCATTGCAGGAAAGGATAACTTCGACGAAAAAAGGGTCCATAACGTCGGTGCAGGCCATATATGTTCCTGCAGATGACCTTACAGATCCGGCCCCGGCGACCACATTTGCACATCTTGATGCCACCACGGTACTTTCAAGAGCAATAACGGAGCTTGGTATCTATCCGGCGGTAGATCCTCTTGATTCGACCTCAAGAATAATGGATCCTCTCATAATAGGAGAAGAACATTATAATACTGCAAGAGGCGTTCAGGAAGTGCTCCAAAAATATAAAGACCTTCAGGATATAATAGCTATACTAGGCATGGATGAGTTATCTGATTCTGACAAACTGGTCGTTAACAGAGCAAGGAAGATACAGCGTTTCATGTCACAGCCCTTCAGCGTTGCAGAACAGTTTACCGGAACGCCCGGCAGATATCTGCCCCTTAAAGAAACCGTAAGGGGATTCAAAGAGATACTTGAAGGGAAGCATGATGATATATCCGAAAATCTATTCCTCTTTGCAGGGGGAATAGAAGAAGTCGTTGAACGACACGAAAAGGGCAGGAAGAATGGCTAAAAGCATAAAACTTGATGTCATAACACCTTCAAAAAGGTTTTATAGCGGAGATACGGAACTTGTCATAGCAAGGACTCTCTTAGGAGACGAAGGATTCATGGCGGGGCATTCATGGGCATGCAAGCTTCTTGATTACGGTGAACTATGGATACAGGAAGCCGGACAAAAGGATTTCAGGGTCGCTGCCGTTTCCGGAGGTTTTGTGGATGTTAAGGACAGCATAATAATATATACGGATGCAGCAGAGTGGTCTGATGAGATAGATACAGACAGGTGTATCAACATAAAAGAACAGGCGGAATCCTGGCTCTGCAGTGAACAGGAGCATGATCCCAATGAGATAACAAAAGCCCAAATCGCCATTACAAAGGCTATAGTAAGAATGAATGTGGCTGAAGGCGGTCACCGCAGGAAGAGACCGTAAGGAGATGATCCAATGAATAAAAAGATCCTTTTTGTTTTATTTGCTGCATTTGTGATGTCGATTTTTTTAGCAGGCTGCGGGGATGATCAAGACACAACGGAAGAAAAAGGAACACTATCGGGGGAAGTGAGCATAGTGGCCCTTGAAGGGGCAGCAACTGAGACCCTGGAGTCTCTGGGAAGGGATTATGATATAAGGACATATGATGACCTGATGTCCCTAGAAGCGGAAATAGCCGGGGGAGACTTTGATGCGGCAATTGTATCCCCAAACACTGCCGCACAGCTTTATGAAAAAACAGACGGAAATGTTATGGCAGTCAGCCCCGTTGTAATGGGAGACCTTTATATAGTCTCAAATGGTATCAGTATACCCGAGGACAGCATTTCTTTTTTGAGGGGCAAGACCATAATCGGATGTTGTGAAGGAGGTACCGGGGAATATGCTCTAAAGAAGCTTCTTGAAGATAATTATATAAATACGGAATACGGAATAAGTTTTGAGTGGTTATCAACACCACAGGAAGTAAAAGAAGCACTGAAGGAGCCTTATACTTTGGCACTGCTGCAGGAACCCTATGCATCGGAAGCGGTAAAAAGCATCAAAAATGCCGAAAAATCCCTCGAGCTGGACAAACTCTGGGAAGAAACATATAATTCCCATATACCGACAGATATTCTTGTTGTGAGCAGATCCTTTGCAGAAAAAAGGGCAAAAGATATGAAAATATTTTTGGCGGAATATGAGGAGTCTATTGATAAAGCAAGAGAAAATACAAAATCCAAGCTGGTGCTTTATTCAAGAAGCAACAGAGGAGAGAGGCTTATCAGGGATCATATAAAGATCATGGAAGAATTCGATTTGGACTCTTTGGGCGGAAAAGCACCGGGAAGCAACTTTTATTATGGCATATAGCTATTGAAGAAAACAGGAGAATTATATATGGCAGGACCTATATCAATAAAACTCAATAAAACCATAACTATAAATGAACTGGCAGAGTTGGTGGAAAAAAACTGGAACGAAGAAAAATATGGGAAAGCATCTCTGGTTGAATTCAGAGACAGACCCTATATACATCTTGATGGGAGTGACTGGTTCAATGTTTTGGCTTATCCCGGAAAAAAGAAGGTCACTGTACAGTCCCTTCCCGAGAACGGGCAGGTAATACTTACCAGCGAAGGCAAAAAACAAATGAAAATGGTCAATAAAGAAGTCCTTCCAAAGGTCGCCGAAGGTTTTCGCGAAATATTATCTGATATTCTCAAATAAATATTTCCCCCGCGGCAAGAATCATTCCAGTGCCGCCTATTTGTATCTTAAGACAAAAATCATCTTTTTTTGAGTCCCTGTTTTTTTCATAGCAGGGCACTTTTTTTATGTGGCTCAATATCCTTGAGGGCCGTTCCATGGATTCGCCCTGGATGAAAACCGAGTCCTGGCCGTCTTTTATAAGATCATGAAGGAAAAGATAGTATGTCAGCGCCCCGTTTGCAGTTCCGGTGGCGGCCTCTTCGTCTATATCATAAAGGGGGGCAAAATTTCTGCAGTGGGCTGTGATGTCATTTTCTGCCGCATCAAGGGTGAAGGCATGGACTCCCGTTACTTCATATTCCTCTGAAAATCTAGAAAGAGCATCAAAATCCGGATCAATATCAAAAAGTGCATTTCTGTTGGAAACCGGAAGAAGGATATCCGGAAGACCGGTAGAAATTATCATCGGAAGGAGTTTTTTCTTATCTCCGGGGCTTTGGTGAATAAAAACTTCGTCGGCAGGAATGCCCATGATATGAAAAAGGGTTTCAGTTTCGGTTTTCCCGTTCAGGGTCTTTATGTGCTCCGGAACAGCCATTTCCATCATTATAAAATCTTTTTGCGCTGCTATTTCAAGATCACCCGCAAGAGTATGATTCATATATTCATGTTCTTTTGATATCATACCTTCCTTAAGCATCACAGAAAATGCACTGATAGTTGCATGTCCGCAAAGATCCACTTCTGCGGCAGGGGTGAAATATCTTGTGTGAAATTCCTTTTCATTAAGTTTTTTGACAAATGCCGTCTCGGAGTATCTTAGTTCTGCTGCGGTTTTCTGCATCAGGGAAACAGAAGGAAAATCGTCTCCTTCCGGGATCATAACAACTCCCGCAGGATTGCCCCCGAAGGCGGCGGAAGAAAAAGCATCAACTATATAAAACTTCATATAAATATACCTCCAACAGAATAAACTATAAATGCAACTATCCATGCCACGGTGGTCTGGAAAAGAACCACCAGGATCGCATGCCACCATCCGTTCATTTCTTTTTTGATAGTGGCAAGAGTTGCAACACAGGGCATGTACAAAAGACAGAATACCATAAAAACAAAAGCAGTCAAAGGGGTGAATATCTCTATGAGCATGGCAGAAAGAGCAGCTACGTCGGTGGCACCAGTAAGGACTGCCATGGTGCTTACCACAGCCTCCTTTGCGGAAAGACCGGTTATAAGAGCAGTAGAAGCGCGCCAGTCCCCGAATCCCAGAGGCTCAAACAGGGGCACGGCAACTTTCCCTATGGCGGCCAGGATGCTGTCGTCGGGGTCTGATACCATGTTCATGCCCGCATCAAAACTTTGCAAAAACCAAATAACTATGGTTGCTATGAAAACTATGGTAAAGGCTTTTTTTATGAATTCTTTTATATTTTCCCACATTCTCAGCCATACACTTTTCATGGCAGGGAGTCTGTAAGGAGGCAACACAAGCACAAAAGGAACGGGATCGCCTTTATAAAGAGTATGCTTGAATATAAGGGCGCATACCACAGAAACGATAATACCCAGAAGATATATGGCGGCCATTATAATGACTCTGTTGTTTTCAAAAAAAGCGGAAATGAACATGGCATACAAAGGGAGTTTTGCACTGCAGGACATGAAAGGTATAAGGGCGATGGTAAGATGTCTGTCCCTCTTGCTGGGAAGAGATCTTGTGGCCATTATTGCCGGGACGGAGCAGCCGAAGCCTATTAACATAGGAACTATTGACTGGCCCGAAAGTCCGACTTTACGAAGAAGCTTGTCCATTACAAAAGCTACTCTGGGCATATATCCGCTGTCTTCCAGTATGGAAAGAAAAAAGAAAAGAACTGCTATCCTGGGGAGAAAAGAAAGAACGCTGCCTACTCCGGCACACACCCCGTTGATAATAAGAGAGTGAAGGGCGGGAGCGGCTCCACTGGCTGAAAGACCGCTGTCTATGAGAGATACGGTCTTGTCTATGCCCATCCCCAACCAGTCAGAAAGCCACTGACCGATGGAATCAAAAGTAAAATAGAATATAAGCAGCATGATACCGAAAAAAATCGGAATGGCGAATATTCTGTGGGTCAGTATTTTGTCTATCAAAAGCGATCGGTCCTGTTCTCTTGTGGTCGAGGCCGGTCTTGTTATTACCTTTGACGCAAGATCCTGTATGAAAGCATATCTCATATCTGCCATGGCGGCTTCCCGATCCGTATTCAAATGATGCTCCATATCGCTGACTATATGATCTATTATTTCCAGTTCGGGGTCTTTGAGAGACAGTTGTTTCAGAACCGGCTCATCTCCTTCTACTATTTTTGTGCAGCAGAACCTGAGGGGCAGACCGGCTTTGTCGGCATCATCTTTAATGAGGTGGGCTATGGAATGTATGGCTGTATGGACATGCCCTGAACAAAAATCTATTTTTTTTGGAACAGTTTTGTATTTGGCTGCCTCTATGGCATAGTGGATAAGGTCGTGTATGCCCCGGTTTTTGCTGGCTGAAATGGGTATGACAGGCACTGTGAGTTCTTTTTCCAGTTTTTGAAGATCAAAATCTATGTCATTGTTTCTTATCTCGTCCATCATGTTCAGGGCGACCACCATTGGGATATCCAGTTCCATAAGCTGAAGAGTAAGATAAAGACTGCGCTCAAAGCCTGTGGCATCCACAATGTTGACTATCACATCCGGTTTTCCGTTTATCAGTATGTCCCTGGCGGTGATATCATTGAGGGTATAAGCAGAAAGGGAATAAGTGCCCGGCAGTTCTACAACAGTTGTGTTTTTGTGAGCACGCACAGGGCCTTCCTTCGCCGTATGGCAGCACTCAAAGAAGCGACCCTTCTGTTTTATGCCGCCGGTCATTCGGTTAAAAAGTGTTGTGGCGCCGCAGTTGGGGTTGCCTATTATGGCAATGCTGACAGCCTCACTTTTTTTATCGTGATGCCGGTGTTTGCGCCGGTTTTCTTTTTTTTTGGTGCTTTTATCCATTTGATGTTTTGTCCTCCGGTTTAGAATAGGGACAAATGCTGCAGTTTATGTTTCCCGAACAGTCTTCTGTAGTGACTTCTATCTCAGAGGCTTCAGCCTTTCTAACAGACAGCTCAAAACCGCGAAGGCAGATCTCGATAGGATCTCCCAACGGTGCAACTTTCCTTATCATAACCATAGTCCCGGGTGTCAGTCCCAGATCAAGGAGCCGTCTGCGCAAGGCACCTTTGCCTTTTACTGCGGTTATTCTTGCCCGGGTGCCGGGTTTCAGTCTGTCCAGTGTCATATGATCCCCCATGATACTTTTTTATGAATGCTTAGTATTAATACCGGTTAGTCAAAGCTAACTCAAAAGAATTATAATCCAAAACAAAACACATGTCAATTGAAATTTGGTTGAGTATGATATAATATTACCCATAAAAAAGCAGATAAAATCATGGGGAAAGAATAATGAAAAAAAAATATATAATAAAAGGCATGGGCTGCGCCGCATGCGCTGCAACAATAGAAAAGAATGTGAATGCCATGGTTTCTGTCAGGGAAGCAAGGGTCAGTCTTGTTTCCGATTCAATGATCGTTGATTTTGATGAAAAGCAGATCGGGTCTCCCGAAATAGTAAAAACAGTCAGGGAAAGCGGATATGATGCTGAAGAGGCAAAAAGTAGTTATGAGGGCAAAAAAGATCAAGAGAAAACAACAGCCGGGGAAATAAAAGAGCTTAAATACCGGTTTCTGATATCACTGGGATTTCTGATCCCTCTTATGGTTTTGTCAATGGGAGGAATGATAAAGCTGCCGGTCCCTGAAGTACCTTCCTGGGGCCTGGGCATCTTGGCTTTTCCTGTGGCGGTCATCAATTACAAATACTACACAAGAGGATCCAAACTGCTTTTTAAAGCAGCACCCAACATGGATTCTCTCATTGCCATAGGCTCCCTGGCCGCATTGATCCTGGGGTATTTCGAATCTGCAGTTATGATCCTGACTCTGGTGACCATGGGGAAATGGCTGGAAGTACGATCCAAGGGCAGGACCGGTGATGCCGTAAAAAAACTGATGGCTCTTGCTCCGAGGGAAGCAAGGATAATCACAAAAGACGGACAGGAAAAAATCATACCTGCAGAGGATCTTCTGCCGGGAGATATCATTGCGGTCAAATCAGGAGAAAGCATACCGGCAGACGGGACAGTAACAGAAGGCACATGCATCCTGGATGAGTCGACCCTTACAGGGGAAAGCATGCCCGTTGATAAAGGTCCCGGAGATGAAGTTTTCACAGCGACCATCAATAAGGCCGGATACTTAAAAATGAAGGCGGACAAGGTGGGTGAAGAAACTGCATTTTCAGGAATAATAAGACTTGTAGAGGAAGCAGCCGATTCAAAAGCTCCAATAGCAAGGCTGGCTGATAAATTTTCTGCTTTTTTTGTCCCCATCGTCATATTGATCGCTGTGATAACAGCTGTCTGCTGGATATTAGCCGGTGCAGAACTTGATAGGGTCGGTTCCATGAGCATCGCTGTACTGGTTATATCATGTCCCTGTGCTTTGGGTCTTGCCACACCTCTTGCAATAATGGCAGGAACGGGAAGGGGCGCCGAAAAAGGCATACTTTTTCGGACTGCAGAAGCTCTGGAAACAGTTTCAAAAACCCAAGTTGCCGTGATAGACAAGACCGGCACACTTACAAAAGGGAGGCCTGAAATAAGCGAAATAGTTACAATAAAAGGAACAGAAGAAGACATCATAGTTTATACTGCTTCCCTTGAAAAACTGTCGGAGCACCCGCTAGGTTTGCCCATAATAGAAATAGCAGAGAAAAAAGGACTGGATATAAAAAAAGTGAACAGATTCCTTGTAATGCCGGGAAGAGGGATAGAAGGCATCATAGAAGGGAAAAGGGTGCTGTCGGGGAACAAAGAGTTCATGCAGGAAAATGACATTTTGATCGAAGAGTGCCAGACTGTCAAATTGTACGAAACAGGAAGGACTCTCATATACACAGGAATAGACGGTGATCTTGCCGGGATCATAGCATTAAGGGATGAGCCGAAGGAAAGCAGCCGGGAAGCTGTTCTTGAACTCAAAAAAATGGGCATAGAAACGGTAATGCTCACAGGAGATAATCAAATAACAGCAGAGGCCATAGCAAAGGAAACAGGCATAGACAAAGTGGTGGCGCAAGTTATGCCGGAAGAAAAAAAGAATGTTATAGATGATATAAAAAAAGAAGGCAGAAATGTTTTGATGATAGGAGACGGTATAAATGATGCACCTGCTCTAAAGGCTGCCGACACGGGAATAGCCATAGGAGCGGGAACGGATATCGCAATAGAAGCTGCTGATATCGTGCTTATGCATGAAGATCCAAAAGACGTGGCCTGTGCAGTGAAACTCAGCAAGGCAGTGGTAAGAAACATAAAGCAGAATCTTTTTTGGGCGTTTTTCTATAACTCTTTGGGCATTCCTCTGGCAGCAGGAGTCTTTTATCCATTTACAGGATGGACCCTGGATCCCATGTTTGCCGCTGCAGCCATGTCCATGAGTTCCCTTTGTGTAGTTACAAATGCATTGAGGCTCAGAAAGGCTTAAAACATTTGTATTTAAGCCTTTCAGGTTGTATAATTGACAGGGAACAGCAGGCTGTTTTCCAGCAAAAAGACAGGAGAAAAAGAATATGGAAAGAAGAGTAGGAACGGTTGCAAGGGGACTCCGGGCTCCAATAATAAGAGAAGGAGACGATCTCAAAAAAATAGTCACTGACACGGTGCTTGGGGCAGCAGCTTCAGGGGAATTCACGGTAATGGATAAAGATGTGATAGGCATAACCGAAGCCGTCCTTGCCAGGGCTCAGGGCAACTATGCAACAAAAGAGCAACTGGCAAAGGATGTGAGAAACAAATTGGGGGGAGAGGAAATAGGCGTTATTTTCCCCATACTCAGTAGAAACAGATTTGCCATATGTCTTAAAGGAATAGCAAGGGGAGCAAAAAAAATATTTTTGATGTTAAGCTATCCCAGCGATGAAGTCGGAAACCATCTTGTTGATATAGATCTTATGTATGAAAAGGGAGTGGATCCATATAAAAAAGTTCTGACACAAAAGGAGTTCGAAAAACTGTTCGGTAAATCAAAACATCCTTTTACCGGAATGGATTATATCAGTTATTATAAGCAGCTGATCCAAGAGGAAGGAGCCGAAGCTGAAATAATTTTTTCAAACGATCCCAAAACAATACTTCTTTACACAAAAAATATCCTGACCTGTGATATACATACCAGAGAAAGAACTAAACAGATTCTCAGGGATGCGGGAGCAAAAAAGATCCTGGGTCTTGATGATATACTTGATAAAAGCGTTGACGGCAGCGGATCAAACAGCAGGTACGGGATACTTGGATCAAACAAAGCAACAGAAGAGACGATCAAGCTTTTCCCAAATGACTGTGACAAATTTGTTGATTCTGTCAGAGATGAAATAAAAAAGGCAACGGGAAAGAATGTGGAAGTCCTGATATATGGTGATGGTGCCTTTAAAGATCCTGTCGGAAAGATATGGGAACTGGCTGACCCTGTTGTATCGCCGGGATATACGGAAGGTCTTTCAGGCACTCCCAGCGAAATAAAACTCAAATATCTGGCGGATAATGATTTTGCCCACTTAAATGGAGAAGAACTTAAAAAGGCGGTTTCCGATTATATAAAGAATAAGGATGCTGACCTTGAGGGCAAAATGGTTTCCCAGGGAACCACACCAAGAAGACTCACCGATCTGATAGGGTCTCTCTGCGATCTCATATCGGGCAGCGGAGACAAAGGAACGCCCATTGTTTATATACAGGGGTATTTTGATAATTATACAAAGTGATTTAATGAAAAGAAACGGACCACATAAAAAAGAGAGGGGAAACTGACAGTATGTTTGAATGGATAACTGCCACTCTTGCGGGTAAAATACTTGCCACTGCAGCAGTATCTGCTATCCCGGTTATTGAGCTTAGAGGAGGTATCCCTTTTGGAGTGTATCACGGCCTGCCCATATGGCTTTCATATGCAGTAAGCGTTTTCGGCAATATGCTACCCATACCTTTTATACTCTGGTTTTTGAAGAGGATATTCAACTGGATGAAATCCTTTGAAAAACTGGGGCTCATAGTTCAAAAGCTGGAAGAAAAAGGGCATATAAAGGGACAGAAGGTCATAAAGTACAGAAAACTTGGGCTTTTTATACTTGTGGCGATCCCCCTTCCGGGGACCGGTGCATGGACAGGGGCACTGGTGGCCACCGTAATTGAAATGCCCTGGAAAGAAGCTCTGCCGATGATTTTTTTGGGTGTGCTGGCTGCGGGATTTCTGGTCACGGGAATAACTTTTGGATTCACAAGTATTTTTTGAAACAACTGAAGGGGAAAAAGATT
>Ga0334886_1001652_pt1 | contig 25186 bp, 22 predicted proteins | sample GraSluR1_MG_9_FD_207232 | JGI IMG/M metagenome (GOLD analysis project Ga0334886, IMG submission 207232) | Sludge microbial communities from methane-producing bioreactor in Wageningen University, Netherlands - Granular Sludge_27_06-R1 | ecosystem: Engineered > Bioreactor > Anaerobic >... | reverse complement strand
GCAATCGGTTGGCAAAAGGGGATATTCCGTTTGTTATTGGATGGCCTTCGGTGATCACCCCGATTGCGCAGTATGCCGAATACAAAGGGATGGTATTCTCTTCGATTCGAGGAGTCATATCCATGGGAGAGATGCTTCTCGAGGCCAATCGAGCCCAAATACAAAGGGTCTTTCCTTGCCCGTTACTGAACCGATATGCGGCGGTAGAACTGGGAGTCGTTGCGCACGAAATGCCCCATGAAAAAGGGATGATCATCAATAGAGCCAGTTATCGAGTGGAGATTCTTAAAAGAGATCGGGATGAACCGGCTTTTGCAGGGGATGTCGGTCGGATTGTGATCACAGATCTCTTCTCTCATGGAATGCCATTGATCCGCTATGATATCGGGGATTTGGCTGTATCCACCCGCAATTCAACCACAGGAGCAGTTGTTTTGGACCGCATCGAAGGGAGAACTCTCGAAACGGTCTTTCATACCGATGGGACGGTCATTGCCCCACTCAGCCTTTTCAGTGCCATCCCTAAAAGTGAAAAAAAGAAAATGCGCCAGTTTCAGATTGTTCAAACCAGTCCTACTGACGTTGAGGTGAATGTGGATTCTTCTGACCAATCATTGAACTCCAAGGCAATCGTTCAATCCATCCAAGCCCTCATGGGCAGCGATACGCGCGTTCGGATCAATCGAGTCAAAGCGATCTTTTCTCTTCCTTCCGGCAAACGGCCCGTTATCATGCAGAAGATGCACAGCGGCTCAAATCAAAGCCAAAAATGAAAAAGGTTCTTTATGTCGCTTCCATCTATGGGCATTTCACGGCCTTCCATCTCCCATACATCCAAATGCTCCAAGATCATTTTCATTGTCGGGTTTTTGCAGCGGCGTCTTGCACTCGAGCATTGGCCAAAACTGCTTTGAAGGAATGCGGTGTGGCTTGCGTCGATATTCCCTTTCACCGCTCGCCATTTCACCCAAGGAATTTCCAGGCCCTTTATCGCCTCCGATCCCTCATCCGGACACAAGGGTTTGATTTGATTCATACTCACACCTCGACCGCCTCTTTTGTCTGTCGATTGGCCGCACAGATGGAAGGGATGACCAACGTGTTGTATACCGTGCATGGATTCCACTTTACTAGCAACGCCCCCCGCTTGAAGCGATGGTTTTACTATTGGCTTGAATCGATTGCATCTCGTTGGACCTCTGGAGTCATCGTGATCAATGACGAGGATCATCAGAATGCGCTCGCAATGGGGTATCCTCCGGATCGTACCCACCAGATCCATGGAATCGGTGTGGAAGAACCGAATCCTCCCTCGAAAGAAGGTTTTGATGAATCGATCAAACTATCATGGGGCATTCCTTCCCAAGCCCTCGTCGTTGTTTGCATCGGGTACTTTCGAAAGGATAAAAACCACCGATTCCTTTTGAGAACATGGAAGGAGATTCAAGCGCTCCACGAGGACACCTATCTCGTTCTCGTGGGCGATGGCCGCTTGCGCCCTCGTTTGGAACGAATGTGCGCAGTAATGGGCCTTCAGCGAGTCGTTTTTACGGGGCGCCAAACCGATGTCGGCCCCTTTCTCTATGCTTCAGACCTAGTTGTGTCGGCGTCCTTGCGGGAAGGGCTTTCTCGAAGCATTATGGAGGCAATGGCAACGGGAAAGCCAGTGGTTGCGACAGATATCCGGGGACACAGGGATCTTGTTCGTCATGGAGAAACCGGGTTCCTTGTCCCGCCAGGAGATCAGCAAGGAATGACTGATTCCATTTCCACGCTCCTTTCCGATCCGGATCTTCGAATTCGGTTCGGGATTCATGGAAGCCAAGAAATCAAAGCATACGGATTGGAACGGACGCGCGCTGAGATGGAAGCAGTCTATTCTCGGTATTTGCCGGATTCCAACCGATGATCGATTCAAAGGATGGGGGCGCGATTGGATGAAACAGATTGTGGTTTTTGGGGCAGGAGGAGCAGCAAAGGGGTGCCTACAGATCATATCCGATATCAACAAACAATCCCGTAAATACGCCTTTTTGGGGTTCTTGGATGAAAACCCAGATCGACACGGCACTCTGTTCATGGGATATCCCATATTCGGAGACCATGCCTGGTTTCGGGAGAACCCCAATGTTGGAGCGGTTGTCGGGATTGCCGATCCTTTTGCGAAACGCAAAGTGGTTCAGCGGATCCGTTCGCTCGGACATGATTGCTTTGTGACGATCATCCATCCAACGGCTTGGATCGCCGATGAGATTCCAATCGGAGTGGGATCGATCGTCTACGCTATGGCAACGGTCAATGCATCAGCCCGATTGGGGGACTTCGTATTGGTCAATATGCACGCAACCATCGGACACGACAGTATAATTGGAGATTACGCGACGATCGCTCCCGGTGCGCGTGTCTTGGGGTATGCCCGCGTGGGGGCGGGCGCCCAGATGGGTGCGAACAGCGTCCTTTTGCACGAAAGGACGCTTGGGGATTGGTCCATTCTTGGAGCGGGCAGCGTTGCCATTCAAAGCATTCCTTCAAAATCGACAGCTGTGGGCGCGCCAGCTGAAGTAATCAAGAATCGATCAAGCGGCGCTTCTGGATCAGTTCAACAATGAGCTTGGCAGCCTCAAGAGGCCCTTCCTGTTCATACCCTTCGATTCCCAGCCGGGTTCGGAGCACTCCAAATTGGACTTTTTGCGCTTTCATCTTTTGGAAGAACACCCGCGCGATTTTTTCATGTTTTTCTTTCTTTTGGACCGCGCCAAACGGATTGGCAAAATAACTATAGGTCAACCCCTTTTCATCGGTTGTTCCTTTAGCCATTCGGGCGCCTTTCGAAAATACTTGATATGCCTGGTCGATATCATCGATAAAGGAAAGAATGGGATGACTCTCATCCACTTCTTCATAGTTATTGATGTAGAAAAGGTAATCAACAGGCGTTTGGGTAATCACATCCGGATAATTGGAAAAGGGTACGATGACCCGGGCATTGACAATATTGGGATTGATAAAAATGCTTCGATCCATCGCTTGATACGCATATCCGGGTTGCAGGTCGTCCAGACGCACAAAGGCTCCCACTTCGGTGCCTTCCGCATATACTCTGTCTTTTTCATCGATATGCAAAGAGCCCATATCGTCAATGACGATCTCCACTTCGGCAGTTATGGATGGATCCAGTTTGTTGATCGCCTCCAATGTCTCGGACTTTCCTGCCCCACTGTCTCCGATCAGCATAAACGTAGCATTGACACCATTGGACAGTGTGATTTTGGCCAAAGCTCCATGAATGGGAAGATTGCCCCGGTCCATCTGAATCAGGTTATGCACGGTCAAAGTCATCTTTTTCATATATCCAAAATAATCAATATGCGCTACATTCGGCAAAAACCCAAAGTAGCTTCCTTCTTCATAATTCACGAAGCCGTGCATTTCATCTTCTTCAAAAATCGAAGAATCCAAGCCAAAGAGAACGGATCCATCTGGCTTTTGATTAAGAAAGACATCGGGATGCGCGATCTCAAAGAGGTTCATCAATCCTGCGCCCAGATAAAGGTAATCTTGGTAGATGTAGATCATCATCAGGAGTTTGCCTACCCAAATCGGAAAGCCATACCATTTTCCTGGATTCAGATTGAATCGAGAAAGCATTTCTTTTCCTTCTTTAACCGGGAATACACCAACGCGTTTATTGGATCTCGTATAGAAAATGACCGGTGGTTCATAGAAGGTCTTCCAAATAAAGGGAACTTCGTATAGAGAAGAGTTGGGCAACCGATTTTCTTTAGGAAACTTGAACCGATCCACCATAAATCCCACCTGGATCCCTCCGGGGAGATGATGTAACACTTTGAACGGTTTATGGGTCAGATGAAACATGATCCGTCGATAAATTTCCATGATCAGTTTTTTTAAGTCGTCGCTTTGTCGGAAAAGCATATAATCCAAAGCAATCTGATTATCGTCAGAGTAAGGATAAGGTTGGTGTTGAATCAGGAATCGGTGTTTCGTCCTCCAGTAGTTGTATAAACTTTCCACAAAAACAGCAAAAGACTCCGGGTGAATATCGATTTTCCGGATGCCAAACAGTTCGGATTGGAGAATCTCTTCTATGGTGTGCAGGTTTAGCAGATACATCACATCGATGATTGACTGAATGGTATACTCCGCTCCATCCCGAAAAAAAGCGAGAGATTTCAATATCGGTGAATTTCTCACTTTCAGCGTCTCGATAAAATCCTTGACCAAGCAAAACAGTGTATTTGACTGAAAGACCTGGGAAACATTTGTAAAGGCCTTTCCGCCCGAAACAATCGCAGTTCGGTCCATTTTATCCCTCCTCAGGTCGATTTGGGCTATTGTACCATTCTTTTCTCCAATGACTTGAAACAGATCAGGAATTGGATGCTTGCCGAGGAATCGCCCAAAGGATCAAATCACACGGAGAATCCGTCCTTTGGTAAAGGATTGTATGATTTTGCATAGACATTGGTAGGGCTGAAGGTCTCCCAAAGCAAAAAGGAGCGATCGACTGTGAATCACAATACATTATCTGCTTTTGATCGAATTGCGCCATGGTACGAACCCTTCATGACCTTCTTTTTCCTTAAACGAGACAGAGTGCTCCTTTCGCTGATCCAACCACAAGGTCATGAGCGGGTTTTGGATGTCGGAGCGGGAACCGGCCGTTTTGGGAAAATCTTGGCCCCTTTATGTCTTTCGATAACCCTAGTGGACGAAAGCGAACGAATGCTGAGCCGGTTGAGCAGCAAGGAATCACATCTTGAAGTGCTTGTCGGCGATATCTTCAGTCTTCATCTTCCCTCCGATCATTATGATTGGATCGTCCTATCCGATGTTCTTCATCACCTCTCCCATTTCGAGAGACTCTTTCCTCTGCTCGCTCGCCTGTTGAAAGACCAAGGGAAGATCTTGATTCACGAGTATACCCCGAACCATTGGACAACCCGATGGCTCGGTTTTTTCGAGCGGAGGTTATTCGGACCGTTGGATTTCAAGGATATGGATCAAATGAAAAAAGCCATCCAGCCTTGGTTTGAGCTGGAACAAATCGAAAACAAACGAGGGTGGTACATCATGGTTGCCAAGAAAAAAGGTGCGTAAACTGATCCTGTATGCGCGGATGATGGGAAAACTCCTGAAGAAAGAGACGGTAACCGCTTGGGAAGTCGCTGAGGCCTACGATCAGATCGCCGATTCCTATCAAGATTGGTCGAACTGCATGGGATCCTATCTGGAACAGATTTTTCCGGATTCGATACAGGGACCGGATCATCCAACCTTTTTGGATCTTGCCTGTGGCAGCGGTGATGTGAGCGCCCGCTTGCTGGACCGATATCCCAAATCGACCGTTGTAGCCGTAGACCTATCGTCTGGTATGCTGGAGAAGGCAAAGAGTCGGCTAGGAGAGAGCCGAGTGCGTTTTGTGCATCAAGACGCAGCGTCTTTTCTTCGTGAAACGCGAGAGCCGTTTGACGGGGTTTGGATCGGCTGGGCGTATCCGTACATAAAAAACGCGTTGCTGTTGCGAAGCCTGAATCCAGTAATCAAACCGGGAGGGGTTCTGGGCATAATCAGCAACAGAAAAGGGACCCTGAAGGGCATCATTCAAAGCTATCAGAAGGTGATGGAACGGTTCCCTCATCAGGTTGTCAAACCCATGGATACCCACTGGAACCTTCCCCGACTTACGTTGAATTCGGATCGGATGAAACAGGCCGGATTTCGCGTCATCAAAGAAGGGATCGGAGCGCATCCGGTTTGCTTTCCGACCCCAGAGCAATTGGTGGATTGGGTTCAAAGAACCGGCGCGGTAGCTGGAACCAGAAAGATATTCCGCCATTTCAACCCCCAGATCCAGCAAGCCCTTCGAGACGAAGTTGCTCGGCGATGCAGCTGTGCGGAAGGATATGGAACCAGCCATTGGTTTGTATACGGTCTTTTTGCTAAGGAGGGGACCCAATGAAGGGCAATATATGGCAGATCCTTCGAATGATCATGATGAAAAAAACCTGGGTCATCATAGGGAAGCTTCACAAAATGTACCGCTCCGATCCCAGCTATTCATTGCGGAAAGGGTTTCGGATGCTTCAATTTGTGCTCCAGGACGAGAAGATCGTCTTCCATGAAGGGCAATTCGTGATCAATACCTTTATGCCTCCATTCCCTTCGAAAGCCTTTGAGCAGTATGCCACAGGAGTCATCGACCCTTCGCAAAACGCGTTTTTTCAGCAAACACACGCCCAGCGACGCGCGCCTATATCGATGTATCTCAGCCTCACCCACCGTTGCCCCTATGACTGTTTTCATTGCAGCGCAAAGCATCGAACCTCTTCTGAGGAACTGACGACAGACCAATGGAAACAAATCATCGCCGCCCTTCAGTCGATGGGGGTATCCGTGATCGGTTTCACAGGAGGCGAACCCCTTCTTCGCGACGATCTGACCGACCTGATCTCCTCCATAGACGATCGGAGCAGCTCCGTATTATTTACTTCTGGGGCAGGAATGACCGTCCAACGAGCCAAGCAGATGAAAGCGGCTGGGTTGTTCAGCGTGGGCATCAGCTTGGATTCATGGGATCGGGATGAACATGATGACAAACGAGGCCATGGAGGCGCGTTTACACAAGCAGTTCAAGCGATCCAAGATTGCCGGAAGGCAGGGCTCTATACGATGATCCAGACCATGATCACCCCGTCTGAAGTCAACCGCGCATTTTTGCTCCGTTTTTTTCGTTTCGCTCGGAAACTGGATGCTCATGAGGTCAAAATCCTTGAGCCCATTCCCAGCGGAAGGCTTTGCTTTCCGAAAGCGGATCAAGTCTTTTGGACGGATTCAATGCGCAAAACGCTCATTTCAATCCAAAATGAGGCAAATCAGACAGGACAATACCCCAAAATCACCAGTTTTCCTTCGACGGAAAGCCCGCTCCGATATGGGTGTGGAGCAGGAACCCAGCACTCCTACATCGACTCCGACGGGAGCCTGTATCCCTGTGATTTCGTTCCCCTGAGTTTCGGAAATGTTGCGCAGCATCCCGTAAATGAACTATGGCGTCAGATGAACCAAGCCATCGGTCTTCCTAAGACAGTCTGTTTTGCCCGTCAGATCCACAAAGAACTCCTAGGTCTTGCACAACCCGTGCCTTTGGATTTCTCCGATTCTCGAAAAATTTGCGAACACAACCAAAGTTATACTTATCCAGGCTTTTACAAAAACCTGCAGTAGTCACTCTCTGCAATCAACCTAAAAATTTGCTTATCTGAGGTAAGAATCCGTCCTTGATCAAACGGAATCACATCGGAAAACACATCACCGATGTTGGACTTAAGAACGCCATATGATGTATCATACGTATGTAGGATTTGCGGTTGGCAGACCACGCAGGACACCATGAGTATATCCGAACCGTGCCATCTAAGCAACATGAATGGAGGAGTACATGAATAATTATTATCGGCTTCCTTCGATCAGAGTAAAAGGATATCGACCATTTGATGACATTACGATGGATTTCCGTTCTTTACAAGTCATCGTGGGGGCAAACGGTTCAGGGAAATCAAGCCTTATCGAATTCTTGAAGTTTATTCGCGATGCTTGTTATCAGGAAATCCCGCCGGAGATCGTTGAAGGCACGATCGGTCAGCAAATTTTTCATAAACCCGGTCCGGATCGTCTTTGGTGGAGCATAGAAGTTGATCTCAACGAAAAGTCCCCTCTTTATTACCAGGGTGAGCTCATGGGGCCCGTGGGTTCAACAAAGATTATTTTTGAACGAGTACGAACGAAAGATCCATTGCATAAGGAGTATGAAACAGGTTATACTTTTTTGAACTTTCAGGATGGAAAGGGCCACGTAAGAGACCCAAGAGATAAAAAATTCAAACGGAAGCAATGGGACCTAAAAAAGCCAAATCAACTGGGTCTCGGAGCTATAACAGATTCCACGTTGTTTACACTGTTCAATCTCAGAGAATATATTAGAGGATGGCGGTTTTACAATTCATTCCATATTAATAATGAAAGAATCAGGAAATCTGTCCCAACCAGTCAAGATCCTGTGCTTCATGAAGATGCGGGAAATTTGAGCGCAGTTTTATTCAACTTGATGACCGAGCACCCAGAATCTTTTAATGAACTGAAAGCTTTGATTAAAGCCGCGATTCCCGGTTTTCGGGATCTCAATGTCAAAGCCAGAGGAGGCCCAGGGGAAGTGATTGCCTTCTGGCAGGAGAAAAATATCGATGCAGACTTGAGTCTGGCTGATTTGTCCGACGGAACGCTTCGTTTTCTTGCTTGGGCAACCTTATGTGTCATGCCTTCACCACCTACCTTAATCAGCATTGATGAACCAGACCAGGGTGTCCATCCAAGAACATTGCCAATTTTGGCCGGTTTGTTTGAAAAAGCTTCTCAGAGGACCCAAGTTATACTCGTGACCCATGCATCCTATTTCCTATCACAGTTTGATTATATAAACATTGCTGTCATGAAAAAGGAAGAGGGAAAAAGTGTTTTCGTAAAAATCACTGACTCACAGACCTTGCTAGACAATCTGGAAGATTTTGGTCGCGATGAGCTGGAAAAAATGCACCGTAGCGATGAATTGGAAGCATTTGCATGACCGAGGTTTTTGTTTATGTTGAAGGACCCAGTGACCAGATGAGCATGCGAGAATTATTTCGTGATGCTATTGAAACCGCAAAAATGCGTGGGAATATAGTGGATTTTTCCCCAATGAATGGCAAAGAACCTCTTTTGGTTCATGGGCCCACAAAGGCGATCAACATTCTAAGAAACAGACCTAATAGTTATGTCTTTCTGGTACCTGATCTCTATCCCATGAATAAGCCTTTTCCCCATACGACCTTTACAGAAATGAAAGGCTTCTTGCTTGAAATATTTGTAAAAGAGCTGCAGCAAAAGAAGGTAGACAATCGTATAGTAAACCGTTTCTTTGTTCATTGCTTCAAATATGACCTTGAAGCTTTGATTCTGGCTTCAGAAAAAGCATTGCTCGCGCGGCTTGCTAAGACCCAAATTACCCAATCCTGGACGAAACCTGCGGAAAACCAAAACCATCACAAACCACCAAAGCGAATCGGTGAAACGCTTTTCCGCGAGGTAGGACAGAAGTATAAGGATACAGCCGATGCACCCTGGATATTGAGAAGGTCAAGCTGGAAAGAGCTTACAGAACAGTGCGCGCAAAACTTTAAACCCTTTGTGGCTGACTTGTTCGCAGTGCTCGGAATGGACTTCCCATAAACCACGAAAACTCCTTGATCTTGGCCAAGCCTTGCCTTGCGAACAAAACCAAAGCCATATCTATCCCGAATTCTATCGGACCCTTCAATAAAGTCACCATTCATGATGCCCCTTGGTATCATTCCTTCTTTTTAAAAAAACCCTCAACGATTTTTCGTTGAGGGTTTTGGGTGTTTGGGTAATCGAACACTCGGTGTTTAGATCAGACCGAGTCCCTTAAGAAAGTGTTCCGCCACAGGTCCGGGTTCCATTCCCGCGCCATCGACAAGATAGTTGAGCCGGATCATCAAGGTTTCGTTGAGATAGATGGCAAGAGGGCTGAGGATTTCTTCAATCTCGGGATGCGCTTCGAGCACTTCCTCTCTGATCGTGACAGCCAAGGTGTACACAGGAAAAAACTGACGATCGTCTTCCAAAACCACCAATTGAAATCGTTCCAGTTTTCCATCTGTTGCAAAGACCATCGCGACATCCATGCTTCCCCGGGCGATTGCCTCATAGGTTAAGCCGATTTCCATGGTACGCACATTGCGCGGAGGGACATCCATTCCATAATCATCAACCATCGCCCGAAACCCATCGGGCCGATCGAAGAATTCGAAACCGACACCCATGATCAAAGAATGCCCTTCATCCATGTGCCTGGCAAGATCGGATAATGTGCGGATCCCGTATTCGTTAGAATACTCTCTGGTTATCGCCAAGGCGTAGGTATTGTTGATTTCCGCGGGAGGCAACCACACAATTCCATTTTGCGCATCCGCATCTCGTACCAACTCATACAACCGATCGGGGTCGTTAATCACTTCGGTCTGTTCGAGATACGTCAACCATGCGGTGCCTGTGTATTCGGCATAAATATCGACCTGACCCGTCGTTAACGCGCTCCGTACAGCAAAGGAACTCATTCCGAAGTTCTTATCGACTTGGAACCCATTGGCTTCCAATAGCATCGCAATCATTTCACTGACCACATACTGTTCCGTGAAGTTTTTCGACCCCACTGAGATCCTGGAAGCGCTGAGGGTAAGACCTGTCAGCATGAGAAGAACCAGGGATAACACTACCACTTTTTTCAACATCAAACCACCTCCTGATCAAATTCCGGTCATCGAAAGAAAGTATGGATGACCGCTAAGCGTTTCTGTTTTTGGAAATTTCCAGCCCTTTCGGAAGAATCATTCGTTCTACTTGTCCAAGCGCAATATCGATCGTGATCGCCAAAATGGCCACGGGAATGGCGCCCGCCATAATTCTCACTCCGCTCATCAACCGCATCCCGATGAAAATGATCTCCCCCAATCCGCCTGCTCCTATGGCCGAAGCAATCGTTGTCGTGCCAATATTGATGATCGCAGCGGTACGAATCCCAGATGCAATCGCGGGAATCGAGTTTGGAATCTCGATGCGAAAGAGGATCTGCATAGGGGTTAACCCCATTCCTTTTGCTGCCTCTTTTACAGCCGGGGAGACGCTCAACAAACCGGATGCGGTATTAAAGGTTATGGGAACCAAAGTGTACAAGAATAAAGAAAAAATGGCTGGAAGGGGCCCAATACCCATGAAGATAAAGACAAGCGCAATCACTGCAATACTGGGTATGGCCTGAGCCGCTCCTGTAATGGTTAAAAGAGACTTTCCCAAGCGTTCTTTTCCCGGGCGCGTTGAGACAATTCCAATGGTCACGCCGACCGCGATCGCGATGATCCATGAGATAACAAATATGACAAGATGTTCTCCCGTTTTTTCGAGTAAATACGCCCAATTATCGGTGAAATAGGACCATAGGCCCTCGATCGTAATTTGCATTTAATCCTCCTTGGCAGACTGGTAGGATGACATCACATCGAAGATCTGGGTCAACTCAATCACTCCAAGGAACCGATCGCGGACATCTACGACCGGACAAGTTGACACTCCCGCTGTCATCATCTGTGTGACGCCTTCCAAAAGATTGGAGAAGGGTTGAAGAGATTCGCTGTTCTTACTATGATTTTTCACAAGATCATGGGGGTCTTCTTTGGATAGCCCTTTCATCGTGGCATATCCGACAAGCCGTTCCTTCGAATTGAGCAGGTAAACAAAGGGGCGCTGGTTCTGCTTCATCCATTCAATACCATCGGAGACCTTGGTTTCTTCTTCCATCTTCATTGCATATGATCCGGATTGAATGAATTCCTTGACTCGCACGATTTCTAAACCCTTTAGTGCTCGGTCTGAACCCAAGAGGTCCTCGACGAAGGAATTGGCGGGATTGTTGACGATTTCTAGGGTATCATCGTATTGGGCCAATTTCCCCTGATTGAAAATCGCGATCTTATCGCCCAGTTTTATCGCTTCTCGTATATCATGCGTCACAAAAAGGATGGTCTTTTGCACTTGTTGTTGGATCTCCAGGAAGGCGTCTTGCAGTTTCTCTCGATTAATGGGATCGATTGCCCCAAACGGTTCATCCATGAGGACAATCTCTGGATTTGCTGCCAATGACCGAGCAACACCGATCCTCTGTTTTTGTCCGCCTGATAGCTGAGCAGGGTACTTTTTCATCATTTCGTCTGGATCTAGGTTGACCAGATCCAACAACTCAACCACCCTTTGTCGAATATCTCTTTCAGCCCATTTAAGCAAACGGGGAACTACGGCAATATTTTCGAAAACGCTCATATGATCAAACAGACCAATTTCCTGGATGGCATATCCGATGCCCCGCCTTAGTTGAATTCGGTTGATTTGATCGATCGATATCCCGTTAAAAAGAATATCACCGGAGGTCCGTTCAATTAGGCGGTTCATCATTTTCAGGGTTGTTGTCTTACCGCAACCAGATGGACCAATCAAAATGGTGAGTTTTTTTTCTTCGAAGGCCATAGTGACCCCATCAACCGCTTTGGTTGAACCATACGTTTTCTTCAAGTCAATCAATTCAATCGACAAAAAGGCACCTCCTATTTATTCTCTTTTCTGGCTATTTTGAGGCCTTTCGGCGTCAGAAGGTTTTCAAGATGCATCAATCCATAATTGGTTCCGATCCCCAGAAGCCCAACACTTATTGCCCCGACGAGAACCATACCCAATCGAGAACGACTCAGTCCCTGAAATAAAAAGTATCCCAAGCCTTGAGCGCCGACCAAATAAGCAATCGTTGTTACACTTACACCCATTACTGCGGCATTTCGCACCCCGGCCATGATAATGGGAATCCCCATTTTGATCCGGATCCGGAGCAGGATCTGCGTTTTGGTCATACCCATTCCCCGAGCTGCTTCGATCGCGCCAGGACTGACTTCATTAACAGCCACCACCGTATTCCGCAAAATCGGAAGCAAGGAGTAAATCACGATGGCGACAACGGCTGGAGGAATCCCAATCCCTGCGTTGAAAGGGGCCAATAAAATGACCATAAATCCAAAAAGCGCAAGACTGGGAATGGTCATTGCAATTCCGGCTATTCCAATCACAATCTTCGAAAGGCTTTTTCGGTAAGAGATCAGCACACCAATGGGTACGGCCATCCCGACAGAAATGGGTATGGCAATCCCGATGATCTGCAAATGCCTTAAAAGCTGCTTGATTAGCTCATCCCAATTGTTGGTTAAATATTCAAAAAATTCCAAAAATCCACCTCATATCAAAAGGAATTAGAAAATATAAGAATCTTATATTTGAAAAATATATGAATATGATTCCGTATTTGGTGAATAAATATGAAATCAAAATCTATTATATCATAATTATATGAAATTTCCAAATTATGATTTGATCACCATAGTTCAAATAATAAATCTGTGGAAAACCGCTTGAAAACCCACAGACACTCATGGGTTGAACAAACCCGTGAGGATCTATGAGAGATTCTTAGGTGAAAAGGGTCAGAGATTGCTACACTTGAACAATGACCATGAGAACAAGAAGGATACAAAGGAGGGAGATCCAGATGACAGTAGCGATGCGGGTGGCTTTTTTTGCCTTGTCAGCCTCCCACCAATTCATCGGTCGAACCTTTTGCAAAAAAAAGGTGGAAATGGCAGCAAGGTTGATACAGGTAATGTTGGTAAACAGGAGGATCAAAGCCCCCAGAGCGGGGAGAAAGTGACCGGCCCCCAAAAGAAGACCTGATGTCACAAGCGGCGGCAACAGCGCGACTGCAACCATAACTCCAACCACTACCGCAGGGATCCCTGTGGTAAATGCCAAAGAACCCGCAGCGCCTGCAGCGAAAGCCAAAACCATATCCCCAATATCCGGGCTTGTTCGAGAAAGGATTTGAGGCGTCAATGGATCAATGGTCAAAAGGAATCCGATAAAGCAAGACAAAAGCATGGAGGTAGCCGCGCCAATTCCAATGGCTTTCAAAGCGTGTTTGGCCAATGAGAAATCACCAAGGGCGCAAGAAAGAGCCAAAGCCATGTTTGGACCGAGAAATGGGGCGATCACCATAGCGCCGATAATGACTGGGACATCTCCGCGAATCAACCCAATCGAAGCAACGGCTGTGGATAAGATGACCATAATGACATAGATCGGTGTCAGCTTTCCCGCAGCCCCCAGATCTTCATACAACTCCTCGCGGCTGATTCTCATTAACAGCCCTTTTCCTGTTTTTCCGTGCGGATCGGGTACGGTTTCTTCTTGCGGTTCGGGTTCGGTCATCCGTGGAATGGTCCCCTCAACGGGAAAGAGGATCAAGCGGAATGAATCCAAGGAACCAAATTCTCGAAAAAAAAGGTCTGAAACGGCTTCGGTGTCCTCCGCTTTGAGCAGAACTCGAACGATACCAGAAGTATCCGGAGCCCCTGAAGTCCAAACATGGATAACTGGCGCATCTTGGAGAAGGGTGGGTATTCGTTCCAGAGAATCAAAGGGGACCATGATTTCAACAAGCCTCAATGCCATAAACAAGACACTCCTCAAGGATCCTGAGAAAGGATCAGAAAACTGTATGAACCAATGGAAATCGGGGAACGTGCCGGAGCCTTTTCGCCTTCGGTGGGCTCTGCGTGGATGGATTGTCCTCCTACATCACCAAACTCGGGATCATATCCGCGCGCATCGCTGTTCAGTCGAATGAACCACTTTCCCGGCGTGGGGAAGTCAAGAACATAGTCCGAATGGGCATGAGTCGAAAAATTCGCGACGATAACGACTTGGTCCCCCGGACCGGAAGAATGCCACCGTTGAAAGGCGATGACCAGCCTTTCTTGATTGATATGATAGACATCCACATGCTGCCCAGTCAGTCCTTTTGTGTTTCCTTGGCGGTTCATTCGAAGGGCAATGAGGTCTTTGTAGAGCTGAAGGATCCCAGAGAATCGATCCTTTCTGGACCAATCGATCGGATCCTGATCATGAAACCAGTCGTCTTCCAAAAACTCCTGCCCTTGAAATATCATGGGGATTCCGGGTGTTGTAAAGACTAAACCCGCTCCCAAGCAAGACTTTTTTTTAGCGGCCCATGATGCGGCATGACCTGGGTCAACCTCTTCGGGAACACGAGCCTTTCCATTGGCTACCTCATCATGGGATTCAGTGTACACAACCCGCTCATATGCGTCTGATTCATAGCGGTATGCAATGGCATGGCGGATGGCTTCCATATCACGATGGCTGTCTTCGGCGCCTATGAGACCGTCTCGGATCGCATGAACAAATGATGAGGCCCACTGGGCGTCAAATCCGGCGCCTCCTTGTTCGACGCCTTTGGTCAAGTAGGGGTTGGATTGCAGATCTTCGGCGATTGAGATGGTTTTGGGTTTGAAGGTCTTGATTTCCCTGTTGATCCACTGCATCAGGCTCCATCCATCGGGAAGGTCGCTTTCCGGATCATCGTTCCGACCATGAACATTACGGATGAAGGCGGTCATGTCCCATCGGAGGCCATCGATCCCATATTCTTCCACCCACATCAATGCGTTATCCCGAATCAGAGATCGAACCTCCGGTCGCCCATAATCGGGTCGGGTTTCCCCCCAAGGGGAATGAGCTCTCCAATCGTTGTAAAAATAGATGCCCCCTTTGTCATTCTCGCTCCATCCGTCAAATTGCCAAAGATCCAGATCAGTGGGCCCAAAATGATTGTACACCACATCCAGGATCACAGCAATTCCCATTTCGTGGGCCTGTTTGACAAAGTCTCTGAAATCTTGGTTGGTTCCGTAATCGGTCTCCACAGAAAACAGGTGCGAAGGGTTGTATCCCCAGGAATACCCACCCGCAAATTCGGAGATGGGCATGACTTCCACCGCATTGATTCCTAGGTCTTTCAAGTAGGGCAGACGTTCAATGACCCCACGGATGGTTCCCGGACCGTTATGACCTTCTTTCTTGCCAAAGGTCCCGATATGGAGCTCGTAGACGATTAATTCGTGAAAGGGGGAGATGGAAAAAGAATCCGCGGAATCGGGAACGCGGGGGGGAAGGATCACCGAATTCCCAACAGAACTTGTTACTTGACGAGCGTAGGGATCGATCCTTTGGAAGGTGTCCGGACCGTTGACTATGGAATACCGATACTCGTCTCCGTCTTTGGCTGACTCGATCTCAATGGTCCATACCCCGTTTTCTTGTCGATTCATCGGGTGGACATTGTGATTCCATTGATTAAAGGTTCCTATTACGGATACCGCATCAGCGTACGGCGCCCATACAGAGAATCGGTAGCCGTTCTTACATGGGACGGCTCCCTTTGGATGTTCTGTGCTCATGGGGCTGTTCCTCCTTTGCGAATTGGGCGTTCAGGGTTTTGCGCCTACAGCGACCAGACGATCCACCCCCTGTTGATCGAATGGATGCGATCGCGCCCTCCTTCATGGAACATACTGTCGGACAACATGAGGCATGAGGGTTTCATGCGTCATATGAACTGGTTTGAACTCCTTTCGGACAAATAGCGGTGATTGATCGGCATAATGAGGAGAATTCGGATCCATGGTCGCGCTTCCAAATTGGTGGATGCTTTCGCTGTACAGGGTTCCGGCGCGGTCCCATTGGACAATCATGGTATAGCAATCTCCAACAAACCCTTGCAATCGGCCATCATGAGTCAATTCGCCATAGATGGAAAATAGAAGGTCAGGCCCGCCTCCGACAGGAAGATCCAGACCTCCTCGCCGCAATCGGTTTACTTGATTCCAAGGAACGTGGATCGATCCGAAATAATGGTCCAGGTGTGCAACAGCTTTCCGGAAGGCGTCGATCCACTCATGTTGGGTCATCCGACTGTTGACAATCCCAGAAGGATTGAACGAGAGAGAATTCTGTTTTCGCGCGTAAGCCAGGGCCAAGACAAAGATCGAAGCGGCCGGTTCCTGTTCGGAAGCCTGTAGATCCCATTCGGATAACAGCTTCAAAGCCGTAAGCTCTGAATCGGTCCAAGGGAGGTCCGCGTGTTGGAGCCACTTGATCCAAATGGGAAGATCGGATCGGTCTGAATACCGATCATCGAACTTGATCTCCAAAAATTGGTCCCAGTCAATATCCTGAGCAGATCCCAATCGTTCCAACGCTCGAAAGGCCCGATTGGTCATCCGCGTTTCGATTCCCATGGTTGGACAGAATGCTTCTGGTTTGGGGTTTTCTTCTCCATGCGTTGTAAAATAGGGGCTGCTGTTTGCGTTTTGGATGAATCCGGAATCCGGATTCAAGACCCAAGGAAGTTCTTCCAAAGGCATGTATGACTCCCACAAAGTTTCTGAAGTGTTTCCAGGGAGGACGGAGGTCCAATCGTACGCAGGGTTGCGCTGAGGAAATAGGGCATAGTAAACAAAAGCAATTGTACCTTCGTGGTCGGCATAGCCAATGTTGAACATGGGCATATGGCCATGAGCGAGCGCCGCCTTCCATTCTTCAAAGGATTCAGCCCGATTCATTCGATACAGCTGTTCGAAAACTCCCAACCGATCCATGCCCGCGAAGCGAAATGAGAACGTGCCTTCCGGATTCCGGAGGGTGGGTCCATAGACAGACCAAAGAATTTCAAAGGGGATAGGGATCCGGAGGGTTCCCAAGATCCGCGCCGAAATCTCGACCCATTCCCGTTCCAGGGTCAGCCATTGATCATCAAACCGGTATTGATCTGGGTCATCCGGATGGAGTTCTAGTTCATACACATCGATCAGATCGGGTCGGTTTACCGTGAACCCCCATCCCAAAAAAGGATTATGGCCCAAGATAACCACAGGTGATCCGGGAAACAGTCCTCCAACCATATTCCATCCCTCTTCCGAATGGAGGTGGGCTTCGTACCAAGTAACCGGACCGCTCCAGGGTTGGTGCGAGTTGATCGCCAAAAGGGTGACATCATCCTTTGTGATGGGCGCTGTCGCTGCGAGAACGTTCGATCCCATTGTGATGAAGGGCATTTGGTTGGAAGAGGAAAGGAGCGGATGATCAAAATACCGCATCAAAAGGGAATCGACCCCCAAAAACAGCGGAAGCTTGAACATTGCCCCCGCAACGATGTCTTTCCCGCAGATGGGGAATACAGGTGCTTCAATTTGATCCGGGTTCTGCTCAGCGTACTTGTTGACGCCTTTGGCGTAGGCCTCCATCAAGGCGCGGCCATCTTCGGAAATCTGGGTTTCATATTCTTGTTCGACAGTGGGCCAGATTCGCAGAAGACGGGCGTACAGATCGGAAGGGAGGAATTGCATACCATAGGTAGCGGCCATCTGGCCGCGCGCTGCAATGACTGATTGTTGGATGTGCCAAAAATCGTCCTCACAGTGGGCATATCCCAATCCAAAAGCAACATCCGGATCGGTTTTTCCAAAGATATGAGGAACCCCCCACTCGTCGCGATAAATTTCCACCCAAGGAAAGAGGGTAAGGGCCAGCAGGATCAACAATAGAAAGAGCGAAACGAATCGACGCAGCATATAAGCCTCCTTGTCAGGGGATATCCAAGTCAAAAAAGCTCAGAACAACGCTTGTGAACCCTTCGGGATTGGCGAACACCATATAATGGTCATATCCCCTGGGCCGAGCCAACCAGGCATTGGGCATCAATCCCGAAAGAAGCAGGGAATGGGAAGGAGGGGTAATGAGATCGTCTTGCCCTACAATCAGCAGAACGTCGTGATCGATTCCTTGGATCTTGTCCAGAGGTGTTTTCCAATCATCGACGATATCCAGCTGTTTTTTGACAGGACCCGATTCAGGAAGAGGCGCGTTGGCAAACTCGCGCAACAAGGCCAGCAGCCCTGCGGTATCGATGGATGTCCCATACAGGATGGCTTTGCGAACTCGTTGGGGGTGATGGATCAACAGATGCTGAATAAACATGCTACCCATCGAATACCCTAACATATGGGCGCTCTCGATCTCCAAAAAGTCCAAAAGACGGATTGCGTCTTCGGCCAAGAGGGAGTAAGAGAAGGGCTGGTCTGTATCCGTGGAATGGCCCATCCCGCGGTTATCCATCAAAATGAGCTGAAACCGCAGAGCGAGGGCGTCGACAAGATATCTGGGCCAATCGTCGATCGTTCCCCCCAGGCCCATTAATAGAAGAAACGGTTCTCCTTGTCCAATGATCTGATATCCAATCGTGACTGATCCAAGATCGGCTTGTTGGACGGGATCGAGCGTTGCTGCGAAAGACGAAAGGGAGAGCCAAACAACCATGATCCCCAGAATCAACGGGGTCCGTATTTTCTTTTGGTAAAAACCACACATGATCGTACCTCCTTCTTCTATGGGTCAGGGAATACGCGAACCGATTCCTGAAAAAAGATCGTGGATGTAGTCACATCGATGTTGCACAACCGGATCGTTTCGATAAAAGGGGGCGGTTCAGTTTGAGCAAAGGATTGGACTGTTTCCATGAAGATCCGAGCGCACCGGTCTTTTGGGAAACCGAAAATCCCGGAACTGATCGCGGGAAGGGATATGCTTATGCATTGGAGTTCGTTTGCTTTCGACAGGGCATTGAAAATCACTTGGGAGAGCAGCCGATCTTCATCAGCATCTCCTGCCCTCCAAATTGGTCCCACAGCGTGAATCACCCATTTCGCCTCCAGATCGCCTCCGCTGGTTGTAGCGATCCCGCCTGTAGGCACAGGACCATTTTCTTGCACCCACTTCTGGCTTTCTTGGTCAATCCTCGGCCCCCCAGCCCGCGCAATCGCAGCCGCCACACCTCCTCCGTGAACCAAGGTGTTGTTGGCCGGATTGACAATGGCGTCGACTGCTTCACGAACGAGATTGCCCATGACAATCTGCAACTGGAGATTCGTTTTCAAAAATATCGTTCGAAGCTCCTTCATTTGACTCCCTCCTTCGGTTCCTCCCATTATAGCATAAACAGGTTCGATCCATTTTCGTTTTTTGGGTGTGGTATAATACCCTATCACAGCAATGGACGGATTTTCCGAGCGGTAAAAAAGGGAGGGAAACAATGGATTGGAAGAAAGGCAGACCAATTTGGGGGATCGTGCTGATTCTCAATCCGGTAGCATCGATCATTCTCGGCGTATGGGCTTTCTCTCTACCGGGCACAGTCGGTTTGGTCCGCTGGGATTCGGAGTACCGGTTCCTGATCGGATTGGTCCTTTCAGCAGGCCTTTGGGCTCCTGTTCTTTGGTTGGCGGGCCGATTCCTTTTCCAAAAAGGCCGAATGCCGGGAAAGGTGTTCAAGGGAACAGCAAGAATTATTAGTGTGCTTATTTTGATCGCGACAGTGGGCGCCATGAGCTTTCTTATGGCCCAGCCCATGCTCAAAAAAGGAGATAAACCCCCACTCCTTATGGTAGGCTCTCACTCGGGTCCATCGGTGCCCGACCTGATCCTAGCCTCATGGACAGAGAGACCCGAAACCCGATCGGTCGCTTGGGGCATCGAAAACGACAAATCGGCCATGATCGAATCAGTTTCCCAGCAAATCCACCGATTTCGTTTTTCGGATCTGCATCCTGGCCAAAGCTATGGATATCAAACCGAAGGCGGGCCGGCCGTTGCGTTCCGATCTTTGCCCGATATTTCCGATCAAGGTTCCAAACCCCTTCGAATCGCTTTTTCCGCAGATGTCCATTTCGGCAGTTCAAAACGAGACACAGAGCGAACGGATCTGATTTTGAGCCAGTTGTTGGGGATGAAGGAAGAGTTGGATCTCTTCTGCATCGCTGGGGACATCACGGAAATGGGGTTCTTCGATTCGGAATGGGGGGAAGCGATCGATTGCTTGTCTCCGGCCTTCTCTCAGATTCCCTTCCTGTCTGTTCCTGGCAATCATGATGCAATTTTTGGAGGATACCGTCATTATTTGGACTACATGCACCCTTATCGGAATGCGGAGTTTGAAGATCTGTACCGTCGGGTGAGCATCGGTCCGGTTCATTTTTTGTTGCTGAGCGTCCTTTCCGGAATGGAAGATGTTTCTTCACATCAGTTGCATTGGTTAGAGATGCAATTGGCCTCTATCCCCTTGGATCATTGGGTTGTGGTGGTTTCGCACTGTTTCTATTATTCCTCTGGGATGCTCTTCACCGGAGAGCCTTGGTATGACCATCCCGACACGATCCGTACATTGACCCCTCTGTTCGAGCAATATGAAGTGGATTTGGTGATCAGCGGACACAATCACCATATGGAAGTTTTGGAACATAACGGAGTCACATACGCCGTTGTGGGGACAATGGGGGCGCCCTTGGACCGGATCGATTACCATTCCCCCGCCTCTGTCTGGTTGCATGAGGATCATGGATGGCTGGACGTTCAGTGGACGATAGAAGAGGCCGTTCTTCGGTTTTTTCGGTGGGATGGCCATTTGCTGAACACCCATCGGATCGCTCGCAGATAGGAAAAAAAGGAGCCTTCCCTGCGGCAGGCTCCTTTCTCAAGGCTTTTGATTGTTGAGGTTCTTCAGGACTTGGGTATGGATTTTTGGATTGTCAGCACATTCTTTCCGTCTCGGTACGCGTAATCGACCTGATCCATCAATTTTCGAACCATATGGATGCCCAGTCCTCCGATTTCCCGTTGATGAGCAAGCAGTGTCGTGTCGGCTTCCCCTTTCAACAGGGGATTGAACGGTATGCCTTCATCATAGAAGGCGCAACGAACCAAACCGTCTCGCTGATCAATGTGGATTTCGATCTCTCCCTCTTTCTGAGGATAGGCGTAATGAATGATATTCACGATGATTTCATCACAGGCAGTCATGAGGGTGAATATCGTCTTCTGAGGCACTGATAACTCCTGCAGAACCTCTTCGATGGAACTCATCAACCATTCAAACTGCTCCATGGTTGCTTTGGTTTTCAACCGTTTCAATCTCAGGAGCCTCCTCTTCCCGTACGGTCAGAAAAGCCGGTCGCTTTAGGATACATCCATGATTTCTGTAAATCCTGTAGCTTCAAAAACTTCTTTGATCGTATCGTTGGCTCCCACAATCTTCATCTTGGTTCCTAAGGAATTGACCTTTTTTTGGGCTGTAAGGAGTACACGCAGCCCAGAACTACTGATATAGTCCAGTTGGGAAAAATCAAACAATAGATCCCCCGCTTCTTTTTGGAAAAAGATCGTCTCCAGCTCATCGTTCAGAAGTCCAGAGGTTATGGTATCCAATCTCCCTGAAAGGCTCAGCTTAACGGTGGTTGCTTCTACGGTTTTCTTGATTTCCATAGGTTTCTCCTTTTATCTCTTGGTTTTTTTGATGATCAATTCGATGGTTTTCAAAGCGATGGACACGATAATGTCGTCCGCAAATCGTTCAATAATCGATTTCTCAATTTCCGACAATTCATCCTTCTCTTTTTGCTTCTTCTGAAAGTGCTTCATCGACCACAGCATGGCTCCCGTTGGTGCAAGCGCAGAAGCGAAAGAGACCATTTCTTCTGACATTCCGTAAATCATAAAGGGATCTTCACCGACAGCCATATCCGAAGCCACATAGTCGATGAAGCTGGTAATTCGGCCGATAATCCCTTTTCTGGGTGTGTTTTTCTTTGCTTTGGAGAGCTCGATCAGGTTCTCTCGATGGTCTGGAGAGATCTCTGCACTGGCTTTCAGATGAATCTCAAAATCGGCTTCTTTCGTTTCCACCCAAATGGACCCCTCATTTACATTAATAATGGATGAGAATGCGTTGATTGCCTCTTCTGCAAGCAAACGGGCGAATGCCGCATCCTTGGAATCAAAACCAAACCCATCTGCCTGCTCTTCAATTTGATCCAATGCCACCTCTGTTGACGACAGGGATCCATCCAGTTTCCATACCCCTGATTTCATTTTGTTGCCTCCTTTTCCGAAGAACCATTGTTGATGGACTCATTTTGGATCATTTCAAGCATCAACATGGTAATATCATCTGCTTGTTCCGCTCCAGCGGCAAATCGTTCAACCTCTTTTCTCACCTCATACATGGCTGCTTTTGGGTGGATATCGTGAGGAAGAGAATTTAAAAAACTGATCAAGCGATCCGATCCAAACAACGCGTCTGAAGGGTCGTTGGCTTCCGTAACCCCATCCGTGTACAAAAAGAGCTTATCGCCAGGGCGTAAGGGAATGGTATTTGTTTGGTATCGGGTGTTGTACATCGCCGCCAAAGCAAGATGAACTTTAGCGGGCAGCCACTCGTAATCTTGACCGGCTCTCTGGATCAAAGCGGGGTTATGGCCGGCGCATGCGTATGTGAAGGATTGGGATGGAATATCCAAAATTCCCATATAGGCAGTGACAAACATATTGGTTTCATTGTTCTCGCAAAGAGTATTGTTGGCGCAGAACAAAATCTCTTCCAAAGAACGATCGGATAAGGCATAGGTTTTGATGATGGATTTGCAGATCATCATGAATAAAGCGGCCGGAATCCCCTTGCCGGAAGCATCCGCAATGATCATCCCCAGCTTGGTGTCGTCGATCACAAAATAGTCGTAGAAGTCGCCTCCCACTTCTTTGGCAGTATGCATATCTCCGCAGATCTCAAGCATGCGTCCCGCCTCAAATGGTCCAGGCAGAGCCGAAAGCTGGATGGACTTCGCGAAAGCCAATTCAGAATCGATCCGCTGCTCCGCTTCGTGAATCGCTTCTTTCAAAGCGTTCACGGTTGTGTTGATTCCCTCAGACAGAAGCTTAAACTCTTTGTTGGTATCCACATGGACCTTTTCCTCTAAATGACCTTGGGTGATCTTGGCGAGGGAATCGTTGACATGATAAATTCCTTGGATGACAACAACCTGGACCAATCGGGCGATCAGGAAAAAAATCACACCGAAAAGCAGAAGGTTGAACAAAAGCAAGACAGTCGTTCCGCTATCCCTTGAAAAGTACATTTCATGGGCAGGAATCTGACCAATGATCAGATACTCTTCGACGGATTGGTACGCAAAAAGGCTGTTTCCTCCTTCAAAGCTCCTGAGGAAAGAGCCTTCGGTTTGCGCAAACAGACTAAGGTCCAATCCCAAATCGGATAATTCCTTCCCAACATGCCCCTCTTCAAGAGCGCTTAGGATTTTTCCGGACCGGTCCGCAATCAGAATGCTGCCGGAATTGCCTATGCGAAATCCCGCGGCCAGATTTCGGATATCGGCCACTTCCATGGCTCGAATTAGTTTGTCAGGGGTATAGCCAATTTGAACGATTCCTGGATTGTCTTTCCGCCCAACTCCCACATATTGAAAGAGAACTTGATCAATCCCTCGCGGCAGAGGGTCTTGGGCAAACCGAAAAGAAGGATTGGAAATAGCCGGTAAGAAAGCGGAAGACTGATCAGCCGAGGCATAGTCATACCCAAAAAACGCAGAGACCGTGCCCGCAATCAGAATGCCATTTTCATCGGAAATATGGATTTCGTCGACATCCAAAATGGCGCGGAGGCGTTCCATCAGGGTCGGATCATCGAGAATCAACGGGTTGAGCGCGATCATTTCCGCCGCTGCTTCTGCTTTTGCGAGGGCATTTTCATCGGCTTCCTGGCGGATCGAAAGCAGATTCTTCTGATTGAGATGGATTTGCTTTTCGACATCCTCGATCTTAACCAAAATCAGTACACGCGCGTTTTCCGAAGCCTGTGTTGTCAGCACGGAAAAGGATATGATCAGCGCGCTGACGAAAGCAACCATCATAAACACAAACAACCACACCAAAAAAGTCTTCCTCACGCGCAATCTCCTTTGTCCATGCGCAACAACCCCTTACCGTTTTTTTCGACCGATGAAAGCTCTTTTCGCTTGGAGATTCTTCCATGGGGATTATACGCCTTTTGGCGGTGAAAAAACAAGCATAAAGCATCGGCACTGCTTGGATTATCGAAGGGCCCGAATCACGAAAAGCGCGCAGGTTGCGCGATCTTCAAGAACCTGATACTCTTCTTTCTGTTGCTTCCGATAGGCCTCGAATAGGCCTGTCTTCTCTGGATAGATTGCCATCAATTCTTCGCACCGTTCTGACAATCGCCGGTATTCCTCTTGGTATTCATCAGACTGGATGCTTGATGACTCGTGTATATATTCTTCTACCAAAACCATGCCCGCTTTTTGAATCTGTTCCATCACAGATGCCCGTTTCTGGATGCGCGGGTGGGAATAGGAACTGGCATCATCGATAAACGCGTCATCGATCATAATGACGCCTCCTTCTCTCAAACAGCCCGATAACGCCGACAGCGTCTCGAAATAGTCTCCAAATACCGGGCCAACAGAGCCTAAGACAACAACGTCATACTCTGTTTCTGTGGGTGCTACCTTACGAATATCCGCTTCATGAAAAGCGCACAAAGGATCGACGCCCCATTCTTTTGCCTTCAGCCTGGCTTCGTGAACAAACGGACCAATTGCGTCATATCCCGTGCAATGGCAATGAAGCGAGTGCGCCAACCGAATGGAAACAGCCCCCTTCCCGCAGCCCAAATCCAAAACTCTCAGTCCGGATTGTCCCGGGAAGTGGTTTTGAACCTTTTCGATGATCA
>Ga0334886_1001648_pt1 | contig 25220 bp, 17 predicted proteins | sample GraSluR1_MG_9_FD_207232 | JGI IMG/M metagenome (GOLD analysis project Ga0334886, IMG submission 207232) | Sludge microbial communities from methane-producing bioreactor in Wageningen University, Netherlands - Granular Sludge_27_06-R1 | ecosystem: Engineered > Bioreactor > Anaerobic >... | reverse complement strand
TCTACGAGATGCCTCTCGTCTCTGGGAACTAGAACCTTAGACAAGCTCTATTTTCCCTGATCCGAGGGGCATTTCCCCGTTACGGCACCCACTCAACCCCAGGCTCATCGGTGGATCGAGGCTAAGAACTCGCGCCGACCAACTCGCCGGCGTCGTACAGCCTGTCCCAAGGATGGCACCTCAGCCGCCGGGCCTCTCTCGTCACCGCGCTCACCGCCGCCATCGCCGAAGCCGCTGAAACCCTCGCCGCCCAAAGCACCCCGACTCCCCACACCACTACTCGGAGTGCTCGACGAAGCCGCCAACGTGTGCCGCTGGACCGACCTACCGGCGCTGTACTCCCACTTCGGATCCCGCGGCATCATCCTGATGACCATCCTCCAGTCCTGGTCCCAAGGCGTCGACGTCTGGGGAGAATCCGGCATGCGCAAACGCTGGTCAGCAGCCAACATCGCGGTCTACGGCGGCGGCGTCAAGGAGCGCGAATTCCTCGATACTCTCGCCGCGATGATCGGCGACTACGACAAAACCACCCGCTCGGTGTCGGTCGGCAAAGGTCACCGAAACGTCACCCAACAACTCAACAGGCAACGTATCCTCGACCCGGCCGACCTCGCAGCCATGCCACCCGGCAGAGCCATCGTCCTCGCGTCCGGCGCCCGACCCACCCTCATCGCCACCCAACCCTGGATGACCAGCCCACACGCCGCCGCGATCCGCGCATCCATCGAAGCCCACGACCCCAGCCGAGACACCCAACCACAGGAGAACCAACCATGACCAACATCCCCGACTGGACCGCCGACCCCGAGTGGCACACAGAAGACCCCACCACCCCGCAATCGGAGGACGCTTCTGAAGCAATGGACGAGGCCGACAATGACGTGACCCCGGAGAGGGAACCGCCCCCTGGGCTCTTCTTCGGCAGCACCGATGAATTCGTCCGAGAGTTCGTCTGCCTCGTCTTCCGCCGCAACGTCGGAGAAGCCGGACGCGCCGAATACCGCTGGTCAGCCCGCTGGTGGGAATCCGCCGAAGCCGTCATCCGCCTAGAAGCCATGTGGCGATCCTGGGAACACCACCGACTCGACCCCGCAACCGGCATCAGCACCTGGCTCCGCGACCACGCCGACTACCACCTCAGCGTTCTCATGAGCCTGACCGGGCCCTTCGCGCACTCCCGCGACACCGCGAGCGTCACCGACCCGCTGCCGTACGAAGCACCCCCACCAGGACTGTTCCGAGACGTGCGCTGGTGATCCCCTGCCTCTCACGGAGATGCACGACTCAGAGCATCCCGCTTCTGCTCAATGATCAGAAGTGGTCCGCAGCACTTTCCGGCCAAGACGACAGCGTTTCGAGTCTGGCCAAAAGTCCCGCTGCTTCGTGGTAGTAGCGTTCCGCCTCGTCGACTTGCCCCTTCTCCGCCAGCAGGACCACGAGATTGAACATTGCGGACAGATCCCCGGCGTCGGCTGCTTTGCGGCACCAGCGTTCCGCCTCGTCGACTTGCCCCCGCCCCGCCAGCAGGACCACGAGATTGAACATTGCGGACAGATCCCCGGCGTCGGCTGCTTCGCGGCACCAGCGTTCCGCCTCGTCGACTTGCCCCCGCCCCGCCAGCAGGACCACGAGATTGAACATTGCGGACAGATCCCCGGCGTCGGCTGCTTCGCGGCACCAGCGTTCCGCCTCGTCGACCTGCCCCTTCTCCTTCAGCAGGCCCCCCAGATAGCCCATTGCGTCCAGATGCCCGGCGTCGGCTGCTTTGCGGTACCAGCGTTCCGCCTCGTCGACCTGCCCCTTCTCCTTCAGCAGGCCCCCCAGATAGCCCATTGCGTCCAGATCCCCGGCGTCGGCTGCTTCGCGGTACCAGCGTTCCGCCTCGTCGACCTGCCCCTTCTCTCTCAGAAGGAACCCACCCAGACTTTTCATTGCGTTCGGATCCCCGGCTTCGACTGCTTCGCGAAACCAGCGTTCCGCCTCGTCGACCTGCCCCTTCACCGCCAGAAGGACCCCCAGATTGCTCATTGCGTACAGAAGCCCGGCGTCGGCTGCTTCGCGGTACCAGCGTTCCGCCTCGTCGACCTGCCCCTTCTCCTTCAGCAGGAACCCCAGATTGTTCATTGCGTCCAGATGCCCGGCGTCGGCTGCTTCGCGGTACCAGCGTTCCGCCTCGTCGACCTGCCCCTTCTCCTTCAGCAGAAACCCCAGATAGCCCATTGCGTACGGATCCCCGGCGTCGGCTGCTTCGCGACACCAGCGCTCCGCCTCGTCGACCTGCCCCTTCTCCTTCAGCAGAAACCCCAGATAGCCCATTGCGTACGGATCCCCGGCGTCGGCTGCTTCGCGACACCAGCGCTCGGCGCTGGTTCGCTCACTTACTGAGTAGCAGTATTCACCGATCTCGGTTGAGGCTGCTGGCTGCAGGTCTGTTGCATGTTTCTCCAGGTGGTCTGGTAGCCAGGTGGTGGGTTGGAGGCGTGGTAGGAGTGCCTCGAAGAGCTGGAGCCGATCGTCGTCGACTGGGTAGATGACAGCGTGTGTGGAGCCTGGTCCGCCGATGCTTTCAGTCGCCCACTCGAGCGCGGCCTCAAAGTGGCCGGCTCGCCATGGCTTGGTGATCCAGATGCGCTGGAAGGCCCATTGCATGAGTTGGGTGAGTTCTTCCTCGGTGGCGCCTCCGGGGTAGATGTAGCTGGCATCAATGGCTGCGGCGACAAGCGCGGCGCGTTCGGGGTGGGTCGGGTCTTCGCGTCCTTCTTCGGCACGTGCGAAGAGCGTGTCCACGGCGGCGAGGAGTTCGGGCAGCCTGGCGAATCGGTCTGGCCGCACGTCTTGGGCGGCTGCGTAACTGATGATCTCCGGGTCGACGTGGTTGAGTTCTTCGGTCGTGAGGTCTGGGTCGAGACGAACTAGCACGTTCTCGTCGTGGAGGAGGTCGACGAGCTGTGGGCTCACACCGGCGCTGAGCTCGAGATCCCGACCGCTGCGCGCCCGGTCGAACTGGTAGTTACGTAGGGTGGCCAGAAAGTCGTTGTGGACTGTGGCCGCAATGGTGACTCCTGCCTTGACTAGGCGCTTGAGCTTGCCTTCGGTAATGCCGTCAGTGGAGGTCAAGTCGTGGTTTTGCAGGTCGTCGAGCAGGATAACCACGCTTTCCGGGTTATGGTCTTCGGGGCGGCCCCCGTCGGATAGGACCGAGCGCCAGACGATGTCGAGGGCTCCGGGGGTGCGGCGGATTCGCCAGAGTTTCTTTTCGGGCATCCTCGCGCGAAGGGCTTCGAGGACCGACCGCGTCTTCCCGGCCTTGGGCGGGCCCGCGACGACGACGAACCCGCGCTGGAGCTTCTGTGTGAGCTCTTCGTCGGTGTGGCGCGGCACGTACGGCGGTGTCTGGTTGTCAGTGAGCCAGGAGCCTTGCCGGAATCCGGACCGCATTTGCTCGCCTTCGGTCGCTTGCAGCACAGTCGTCCAGACGGCGGCGGGATCACCAAGAAGACTCTCCAGGCTAGTTGCGCGCTTGGAGTCGGCGCGGGTATTCGGAGTTGTGCCGCCGCTCTGAGACGCAACGATAAAGTCGTTCAGCACCGTCTGCGGATTTGTGTACCTATGTGGGAGACCCTCCGGCGGCCGCGGGAGCTTCCGCATCACATCGACGGAAGCTGCGCGGATTGCAGGCCGTCTATCGAAGGTACCTCTCTTGATCCAATTGCCGACGTTGGTCCCGTTTGGTGGCGGGTCCTTGTCCGGGTCACGACGGGGCGGGCAGATCCACCCGTAGTTGTGGGTTGCACGCTCCCGTACCCATCGCCCCACTTGGGTCTTATTGCCGTCTGCGGCGTCTGTGACAGCACGCCACCACGCAGAGATGGCTTCGGTGAGGCTCATCTCTGATTGTGGCTGCCGGTCTGGTTCCACTGTTGGTCTCCTTGGACATTCCGCGGCTAGGGCCAACGTTAATGGACCTGAGTCGACAGTTCTCTGCTACCCCACACCCCACACCGTTCGAACCGCAGCGTGTGGGGCCCGAGGTTGGTGTCATGGCGGCGATTAGCCCGCCGAGCTGGCTAGGGAGAGGAAAGCTGAAAATGTATCGCTATACGTGGGGTGGCCGGGGTCGCTGGTCTTGGTCGCGGCTTATCGCTGGGACGGCGGTTCTTGGTGCTGTCTCGCTGATGGCCGGCTACCAGTTGTGGTGGAAGCCGGTGCCGTCGGAGGGGCCGCAGGTGACGCTGGTGCAGACGGCGGGTACCACCGACGAGGTCGATATTGCGTGGCCTGCCGAGGTGACCGATCTGTTCACGGATGCCGCTGAGGCCAACGGGAACCTGGTGTGGCTGAAGATCGATGGTGATGGCGGCGCTCAGGTCGTGGAGCGCGACCTGACTCCGCGCACCCGCAACGGGGATGAGGTCAAGCCTGCCCAGGCTCGCAGTAGCCGGATTTCGGAGGATCAGGCCGGCCTGGTCGGCGAGATGAACGCCTTCGATTCGGCTGGTGGGCGTGATGTGTTCGGTGCGCTGCAGGCTGTTCCGGTCGATGGTTCCGGCCCGGTTGTCGTGGTCTCCTCGATGCTGTCGACGCAGAACCCGCTTCGGGTAGCCGATCTGGGCTTCGATGCGCCGGTAGCCGAAGTAGTGGACTACTTGAGTCGGCTGGGCGAGCTCCCGCAGGGACTGCAGGACCGTGAAGTTTGGCTGATCTTCACGCCGGTGGCCGGGGAGCAGCAGGTGCTTCGTCAGCCTCAGAAGGACTATCTGGTCGACGTCTATCAGCAGATCATCGAGGCGTCGGGCGGGCGCTTGGCGCGGGTACTCGATGGCGCGGAAGCCTCAGCCGGCACGGCGGGCTCAGCACCACTGACCGCGATTCCGCCCGCTCCTGACACCTTCGTACCGACCCGGGAATCGGTCCCGCCGTCCGGCTCTCCGACCGGAGTGTCCGCTGTGCGGTGCGTGCTGCCGACTCCGGTCTTGTTCTTTCCGGATGACGACGTGTTGCTGGACGATCAGGCCGCGAAGGCCGCAGTGAATTCCTGCCTCGGTGAGGATCATTCGACGATCGTGGCTGTTGACCTGGTCGGGCACACCGCGTTGGCCAGCAGCGCCGCCGACGATCCGGAGGCCATGTGGTTGTCGGGTTCTCGGGCGGAGCGGGTTGCCGAAATCATCGAAGGCCTCGGCGTCGCCTCGGACCTGATCAACGTCGAGGGGGTCGGCGCCACGCGTCCCTTGTTCGACCCGCCCACTGATCCCCGGAACCGCGCCGTGGAGGTCCTGGTCAGTTACCAGGGCTGAACGGGCACCCAGCCTCGCGCCGGGAGCCCGCTCATGGGCTCCCGGCCACCTGGCCCGCAAGCTGAAGGAGAGTCGCTATGCGCAAAGACCGCCCGTGGAAGCCGACCTACGTTCACCACGCCGCGCCACGCACTGGCCCCCGACCACTCAGGGTTGGCGTCGTGCTCGTGGCCATCGCGCTGATCCCCGTGGGCTTCATCGCGACAACAAGCCGGCCCAGCGGATGGACCGCTACACCAGATCCTTCCTCCGGAGCACCGACGTCATCAACTCCCCGCAGCGCGCCTCCCGCCTCGCCGGAATCCTCCGACGCGCCAACATCCTCGGTTCCTGTGGGGCCTGAGGATGCTCTGCCGGTGGAAGGTGTCGACTACACAGTGTCGCGCACCGGTGAGGGTGAACTGATCCGGTGGGCATGTGACATCCCGATCACGATCGCCACCAGCGGCGAGGTGCCAGCCAGTACTCAGGAAGCCCTCCACGATGCCGTCGGATTACTGAGGGCTGCCAGCGGGCTGCCGCTCGCCGTCCAGCCGCCGGATAGCGGCGCGAAGATCACCGTCTACTACGCACCCCTGGGCGTCAGCCACCACGGCAGCGTAATCGAAGACGCAGACACGCTGGGGGTCGGCAGCCGTAGATACAGCGACAGCCAGATCTTCTCGGGCACCGTCATCGTCCGCAACGATACGACCCACACCGATCCCGCCACGGATACCGGACGCACCGTGCTGACACACGAACTGCTTCATACCCTCGGGCTCGGCCATGCCCAACAACACACCGGCCAACTGATGACCCCGGAACTCGACCCCAACTCGGTCCCCGTCCTCGGAGCAGGCGACCGAGCCGGACTGGCTGCGGTCGGCTGCTGACACCGGTTCCACGGCTCCCGCCGTCCGCGCGCGTGGCAGCGGGCCGATTCCACCCGACCCCCACACCCCACACCCATCGAAACGGCGCCTGTGGGGCTGAACGCTAAACGAAAAGGCACCAAGGCCAGCCTCATCACCTGAAGGGACAAGCCGATGAAGAAGGACATCAAGCAACTGATCAAGCAGCTCCTCAGGAACGGATACACCGTCCGAATGACCCGCAACTGCCACTGGCAGGTCAGCCGGCACGGCCAGTTCGTCACTGTTCTCCCCGGCACCCCCAGCGATTGGCGCTCCTACCAGAACGCACTCGCAGCCCTGCGACGCACCGGATTCAACCCCGCCTGACCCCTACCGCCGGACGAAAACCGCCGGCAACACGAGAACCCGACAAGTCAACCACCGACGAAGACCACAACTAACCCGAAAGGAAACACAATGTCGACGATCAAGAAGACCAATCCGGCCTTCACCCTCCCCGAGGCGGTGAAGCTCAACCTCGCTGACCGGCACACCTACACCCGGGTGCTGCCGCTCTATCAGATCGCCCGCGCGCAGGGCTGCGGCGACGGCATCGAACCGTCCGAGAACGTGCTGCAGCAGCTCGTCGCAAGCTACGCCCCCGATATCGATGACCAGACCAAGCGGGACGCCAAGCGTCGTGTGGTGCCGCAGATCAAGCTGCTCAACGACAGCCTCCACAAGATCTTGGCGAACCTGGACGTGATGCGGGCCAACCCCGACAAGATCACCAGTGACGAAACCGGAACCCAGTACACCGAGACAGACGCCGTCGATCAGGTCTACGAGCACGACACGAAGATCGACTCCGATGAGCGCGACGGCGAACGTCACCATCGTCGGGTCCCGCGCTGGGTGCGCGGGCTGCGCGACTACATCAACTGGTTCGAGGCACTCGGCCTGGCCGTGTTCACCGCCACCGAACTGAACATCAACTTCCTCGACCCATTCGACAACTTCTCCGGGTGGCTGCTGGCCGTGGTGGTGGTGGGGGTCGTCCTCGCCCTGCAGCCATTGCTGGTCAAGCGCTCCGGCGAGGCCTACAACCACTACCGCGAAGCGGTCGCTGAAGGCCAGTCGTTCCCGGCACACGACGCCAAGCGCCGCGCCATCACCAACGGCGTGGGAGCAGCACTGGTGGGCGGAGTTGTCACCTTCGCCCTCATCGAACGGTTCATCACCGTCACCGACACCACCGACCAGTTCATCTTCTGGCTGATGATCACGCTGTGCACCGTCGCCGGCATCGGCATGCCACTGTTCGCCTGGTTCGGCCACGCCTGGGACGGCTCACGGATCAGCCGCGAACGCGACGACCTGGTCGAAACTCTGGACCGCAGCCTGGACGCCCACAACGGCCTGCTCAACGGCGTCAACCTCGAAAACACCCGCTTCATCGACCGGCGCGTCGACCTGACCGAACGGATCATCCCGAGCATCATCACCAACACCACCATGCACACCGACAACGCCCGCAAGGCCTACACCTTCCTGCGGATTCAGCTCGGCGGACTCACCACCAAGCCCCCGCTCTGCGAACGCAATACTCCGGCAACCCTTGACGACAAGTGGCATCTGCACACCGACATCCCGGGCGCCGACCCCATCCACCTCAAGACGCTGGAAGGCTACGCCAACGAAATCAACTCGCTCGACAGGGAACGCCAGGAAGCCATCAAGGCCGTATCGCAGATCCCCGAACACCCCTGGGTGAACGGCCGGCCCCTCACCCGCGACCACTAGACTCCACCACCGACGACTGGGCCGAACCCCCACAGGGTTCGGCCCAGTCATACGTTCTCCCCCAAATCGCGGCGGACTCGGGCAACCCGCCACCGTCAGGAAGCACAGCAGTGGTCGGGAGTACGGCGCTGCCGTTCCCTACATAGCGTCCGGAGAAGGCTCAAGCACTTCCTCGTACGTCGCGATGTACCGGTATGCCGTCGCACGGCCCACCTTGAGCTGCTTGGCGATCTCTGCGGGCTTCAGACCACCATCCACAAGCGCCTTGATCTGGAGTGCCAGTGGCCGCCGCATCACCGGTCTGCGGCCTCCCACACGGCCGTTCGCCCGCGCATGCTCCAGCCCGGCAAGCGTGCGCTCAACAATCAGCTCGCGCTCGTATTCAGCGAAGGAAGCGAGCAAGTTGAACATCATCCGACCAGACGCCGTGCTTGTGTCCACAGAGTCCTTCAACGACTTGAACCCGATCCCGCCCTCGCGGAACCCCTGCGCCAGCTGCGCGGTGTGGATCATCGACCGACCGAGCCGATCAAGTTTCGTGACGACCACCTCATCGCCGGGCTGCAGCGCGGCGAGCAAGGCGTCGAGCCCGGGGCGGCTGGCGCGCTTGCCGCTCACCCCGATGTCCACGAAGATGTTCGCGCGTTCGACACCAACGGCGACCAGTTCGTCGACCTGAACGTCAACCTTCTGGTCCTTCGTGCTGACCCTGACGTACCCGTACAGCAAGGCGAGCTCCTTTCTCACCAACCGGCCGCGGCCAACGGTTGTTGAGACCACGCTATCGGAGTCAATGTGAGACACGCTTGTTGAGATGGTGTGTCGCGGTGATCCCGCAGCTTGGGCGACGACCGTCACTCGTCGCATCAGACGACCGTTAATTGGACAGCTGACCTCTCTTGTCGAATAGGTTGAGGCGCAAGTCTCCCGTTCAGCCTGGACTTTCCTACGCTCCTACCCAAATCGACGCCGCGACTGTCCACCTAGGCGAGAAGCCCGTGACTGAGCTTCTCCCGGTTTGGTGGGCCTTGGCGAGGTCTTTTGGATTTCCGACAGACGAAGAGGACCTGATTACGGGCCCACGACCATCCGCATCCTCGGCCGCGTCTGGATCCGCGTGATCTTCCGCCGCTGGCACGACCACCGGCTCTACGACCCTAACCTCCACGGCCGAGCCGCAAGGTCTGAGCCGCTCCTGAGGTTGATATAAGAGGAAGCCTCATGAGCAGGAAGGCGGGGCGGTAGCATGCCCAAGACCGGTATGGGCCCGCTGGGCCTGGACTGTCGCCTGACCGACCGACCACATTCCCGGCCCCGTCGGAGCTGCCGCGCCTCTGGTCCCGTCACCTTCGGAGGAGGTCCACGCCGAACCCTCTTAGGTTGGGATCAAAGTCATAGCCGCCCCTTTAGCCACTCCGACCAGATTCGAACAACCGTCAGAACCCGGAGTGCAGGCACCAGGTCGGCGGCATCCCACGGTTCCGCGTTGGGTAACGCTGCCAGCACGGCATCTGCAAAGTAGCGGCGCTCAACACAATCGGCGCCCAAACCCGGCACCATACCCACCAGATGAGCGACAACTCCCGGACTGAGGTTGGGCAACGCTGCCAGCACGGCACCTGCAAAGTAGCGGCGATCAGCAGAATCGGCGCCCAAGCCCTGCACCATACGCACCAGATCCGCGGCGAGCCCCGGACCCGCGTTGGGCGACACTGCCAGAACGGCATCCAATGCACGACGGCGATCAGCAGAATCGCTGACCAAACCCGGCAACACATCCACTAGATCCGCGACAAGCCACGGCTCCGCGTTGGGCAACGCTGCCAGCACGGCATCCAATGCCCTATGGCGATCAGCAGAATCAGCGCCCAAACCCGGCAACACACCCGCCAGATCCGCGACAACCCCCGGACCCGCGTTGGGTAACGCTGCCAGCACGGCATCCAACGCCCCACGGCGATCAGCAGAACCGCTAACCAAACCCGGCAACACACCCACCAGACCCGCGACAAACCACGGCTCGGCGTTGGGTAACGCTGCCTGCACGGTCTCCAACGCCCTATGGCGGTCAGCAGAGCCGGCGCCCAAGCCCGGCAACACACCCGCCAGATCCGCGACAGCCCACAGCTCCGCATTGGGTAACGCTGCCAGCACGGCATCCACAAAGTAGCGGCGATCAGCAGAATCGGTGACCAAACCCGGCAACACACCCGCCAGATCCGCAACAGCCCACAGCTCCGCATTGGGTAACGCTGCCAGCACGGCATCCACAAAGTAGCGGCGATCAGCAGAATCGCTCACCAAACCCGGCAGCACGCCCATCAGATGAGCGACAACTCCCGGACCAAGGTTGGGCAACGCTGCCAGCACGGCATCCACGAGGTGGCGGCGGTCAGCAGAATCGGTGACCAAACCCGGCAACAGACCCACCAGATCCGCGACACGCCCCGGACCCGCGTTGGGCAACGCCGCCAGCACGGCATCCAACGCCCCACGGCGATCAGCAGAATCGGTGACCAAACCCGGCACCACGCCAACCTGATCCGCGACATGTCCCGGCTCCGCGTTGGGTAACGCTGCCAGCACGGCATCCCACGCTCGCCGGCGATCAGCAGAATCGGTGACCAAACCCGGCACCACATCCACGAGATCCGCGACGAGCCCCGGACCCGCGTTGGGTAACGCTGTCAGCACGGCATCCAACGCCCTACGGCCATCGGCAGAATCGGTGACCAAGCGCGGCAACACACTCACCAGATCCCCGACAAACCACGGATCGACGTTGGGTAATGCTGCCAGCACGGCATCCAACGCCCGTTGGTTCGATTCCACCCACTGGGCGGAAGACGCAACCCGATAGGGTTCTGACGCGGCATAGCGCACGCGAAGCCCGTGGAACCGGGATTGCTGATCGGGGCCCCAGTCACCGGGTGCCGACTCACTGGCGACACCGAGCAGCAGCATATCCAACTCTTGATCCGCCACGGCTCGGCCGCCTTCGAGTGTCGACGGCCGGGCTTGTTCCACCAGCAGGTCGAGTAGTTCGTTCCGGCGAGGATGAGCTGCGATGGCCATGGGGGCGGCTACTTCCCAGTCCGTGTCGAACCACAGGTGCGGCAGCAAAACGGCGGCCGCATCCTGGGGTGAAAGCTCCGCGATGTACTGGGCGACCAAGTACTCCAGCAAAGTCCGATGCCGGAACATCCTCGTCCTGCGTCCCCGCGAGTCGACCGATGCCGCAACGACGTTGTCGATCGCTCGGGCGATATCCCGATCGGGTTCATCTGGTGGTTGGAACGTTTCACCCCAATCACCGAGCCCACTTGGGGTCACAGCATCCTTGACTGCGTGCCATGCCCAGGCGCGAAGGAGTTGTTTGGCGTGGTTGAGCCGTGCGGGGGGTTCTTCGGTCGTCCAGTCCCCGATCAGCAGCTGTTCGACAACTTCCTCATACAATGCGAGGCGCGTCGCCGGCAGCGGCGAATCAACCGGTGCCCCTCGTGCGTACATGCAGTAGAAGGTCAACAACAGCGGGATAGTGGCTGTTTGACGCAAACGAGTGTCTCCGCTGAGCCGCGTGATCAGTCCCGCGGCGCGAGCCGGATCGTCTCTGAACCAGGCCTCGATGAACGGTTCAACATCGGCTTCCCAGGTCAGTGGCTGCAGCTCAGCCACACCATCGCGGCGCTGGCGTGTGGCGCTCTTTGCGTCCCACGCAGCGGGCCGGCTCGTGACAACGGTCCGCCAACCATTGATGCCTTCCAGTTCACCCACCAGCTCGGACACTCTGGACTTGTCCTTGGCCTCATCGAGCGCGTCAACAACAACCAAGAGCTTGGGCGCATCCCTCAGCAGGCGTTTCACCCGCTCAACAATGTGTTGGCCACCCAAGTCCCCATGGCCCAGCCCGAGGCTGAAACCAGCCTCCACCAATGTTGAGCGAGCATTCCCTGTCGGCTGCTTGACCCACGCGTCCCACGTAGTCAGCAGCGGGACCTCCACGTCGGACAGGTCGATCCCGGCCTTCAACGCGTCCAACGCGATGCCGGCTGCGTCTCGCGCGATCTGGCGGGCAAGCCACGACTTGCCCGCCCCCGGCCCACCCAGAATGACAAGATGCCGGTGGGTCTCCAACACTTGAGAAACCGCCAATTCCTGGGCTTGGTTACCGCGCGTCACGACCCGCAGACGACGCTCGATCTGGGAAGGACGAACCCCACCCAGCCACGGCGCCTCGTCCCAATCCTCAATACGCCGCTGCAGGTAGATCATCAGGTCACCGACAGACGCGCCGGCAGTCAGCTGATCGACCAGCGTCTGCAGATCGAGCGCCACCGCATCGACCTGCGCCGCCCCGCGATGAAGCGGCCCGCGAATTGCCGCGGCCTCTTTCCGAATCGCCTGCAACACGGTGGCCTCGATGCCGTGCTGCTGGACAACCAGAGCTGACAGAGTCTCGCGGATCGCGCGGCGAGCGATCACATGCTCCGCATCCTCATACCCGCCCGGCCAGCCACCCCAATCCGGCTCGGCGTCCCGCGCGCGTCGGATGATCTCTGCCGTTGCCCGATCCGGGTCGTAATCCAACTCGCGCAGTTCGTACGCCAGCAGCCCCCACCTGTGAAGAGTCTGGGTGGCGATCGCCATCCCAACGGGCAACTCAGATGCAACGTGCTCCCCACGGGCCCACCCAGCGATCGCATCGCTCACCCGCCGTTGAAGCTCACGCGTCTCAACACGGCGTTCAAACCCGGCTCGAAAAAACGGGACAGCGACCCCTAACGCCGCAGTTGCCGCTGGATCGGCGCCTAACGCCGCGATCCCCACCGCAGCCAGCCCCTCCGCCAGCTTCCCGATATCAGTCGCATCCATCGCTGCTCCGCGCCTCTTGCACGGAAATGAATCCTAGCCACAGATAGATCACGCACCTGCAAGACCCGCCCGCCTGGGACTCCCGCCGCCACGCCACGCGACCAGAGTCAACTTCAGCAGAGATCCGTGACGTTGATGTAGACCTCAATACGATATTCCGTTGAGACCATCAGAGCCTTCACCGACTGCGGTCGCCGAGGATACGGTAATGGGGGCGTGGTTGGTGTGGTCCGCGAAGGGGTCGGTGCCTGCGGCCGGGCCGAGTGCAGGTCGCATACACCGGCGCCCAATGCGTTCCCCTCGTGGGCCAGGATCCGTGCTTGTGTGGCGCGCTGGTCCCCGGACCTCGCGTAGCCCTCGCCCGCACCTGGCGTTGTTCGGCCAAGTCATAGCCGTCGGCGCCCTGCTGGCCGAGGCCCTCAGTCTTCACCCGCGCCGGCTCACCCTCACCGATATCATCGACGCGACACACCGTCTCGGATACCAGCTCGGCCGTCTTGTTGGCTTGTTGTGCATGCCTGTCTTCACCATCCGCATCGCCCTCGATAGTTCGCCCACGATTGCGGCCCTGCTCGGCGCGGCGATCTTCGAGGTGCTCTTGGTGCCGGTCGTGTCCGACTTGCGCGAGGAGGCGACGAACGGGGGGCGCCGTCGGCGTCTGTTTCGGGAGTAATGGCACAGGGGTGGTGATGCAGCGGTGATGACCTCGCATGCGGCGTCGGCCTCCGGGTGGCCTCTGTACGCCTCGGCGATCAGCCAGGTGTCGCCGACATGCCCGATATGTCTGAACGGTCGCCCGCCGGTCACGTTGCGCGCCCGCCGGCGAGACAGCCGTCGTAAACCGCCCGGTTCCACCATCTCCGCACCCCTCCGGACCCGAAAGCCCAGCGCAGCGCCCCACCCGACCGGGTGGGCTCACCAAAGGTGTGAAACGGGGGTGCACAGCACCCCGACTTGGGGTACCCAAGTCCTAGCTTGCTCTCCCCGATCCTCCGGCCGGTCGATGTCTCCCGGGGGGCGGAGGTGCGCGGCGGAAAGTAGGGTTGCGCCGTTAGAATCCAGCCGTGCTCACACGCCGTCGTTCAGCCTTCTTCCGGAGATGGAACCGCGCATCTTCAGGCTCCGGCAATCGGGGCTGGCAGCGACACCCTCGCAAGAGGTACCCGTCCTCAAGCCTGGAGGCCCGGATCGCGCAGGCCACACTGGATTTTCCTCCGCCGGACGAGATTGAAGGCGGGCTCGCCGAGCTACGCGTGCTCGTTGATGACATCGACCACCATGTGGTGGAGCTTCAGTACCGTTCTGGATCGGTCGGCGCCCCATTTGCTGTTGGCCTGGTGCTGGCTGTGCCGACCACGACAGTCGCGGTGGTTTCGGTCTTGACCGGATCTACGAGCCTTCGGCAGTTGGTGCCGTTCGTTGCGGCGCTCGTGGTCCTCTGGGTTTTCGCCCGCGTAGCGAACTCGAGTATGGATCGGCTGAGAGGTGATCGCGATCTACTGCGGTGGCTACTCAACCGACGGCTTGCTTATCTCGCTGAGATTCGCCGACTTGAAGCGGAGGATACGGCGCGCAGACGCGCGGTGGATCTTGCACTCATGGCTGAACTCATAGAGGCCGCGCAGCATCGCTCGCTCTGGGCGCGTATTCGCGGCGCGCGTCGACATCGTCCGCAATGACTCAGATAGCACAACGATTCGAAAGATTCACCCTGTGATTTGCGGCGGGCCCGCTCAAGGGGATCGCTCAGGCCACGCACGTCCACAGCCTCGGCCGTGTGGTCCGCGGGGTGCCCGCTTCTCGTTTGACCTCGTGACAATGACGGTCCTGTCTGTCGCTGTGAAGAGCGGGCGTTAAGGTGTTGGAAGCGATCGCTGAACAACGGGGGGCAACGCGGTGACTACCACCATCAATGATGTGATCGACGCGTTGTCGATGGCGCCTTCGACGGTGGAGCGGGGCACCCGGTTCGAGGAGTTGATGGTCGACTACTTCACTTTGGATCCGACGTTGGCGCACCAGTACATGAACGTGTCGCGCTGGGTGGATTGGCCACATCGCGGCAAGTCCCCGGATGTGGGGATCGATCTGGTGGCTCAGGACCGCACGACCGGCGGTTGGTCGGCGATCCAGTGCAAGTTCTACTCCCCCACCCACACGCTGCAGAAGGCCGATATTGACTCGTTCTTCACCGCGTCGGGCAAGAAGTGGGATGGGATCGGTTTCACGAATCGGATCATTATCTCGACCACCCCGAAGTGGTCGAATCACGCGGAGGAAGCACTCGACGCGCAGCAGATCCCGGTCCAGCGGATCGGGATGGACGAGATTGCCTCCTCGCCGATCGACTGGGTGTTCACCAACAAGCCGCGGGTGGAGGTCGACCTCAGACCCCACGGCCGCTATACACTTCGTCCGCATCAAGCCACCGCGATCGACGCGATCCTGGCCGGTTTCCGGACCAGTGACCGGGGTCAGTGGATCTCGGCGTGCGGCACCGGGAAGACGTTCACATCGTTGAAGCTGGCTGAACATCTCGCCGCCCAACGCGGCGGTTCGCTGCGGGTGCTGTTCCTCGCGCCGTCGATCCAGCTGGTCGCGCAGACTTTGCGGGAGTGGACCGCGCAATCAGCGACCGATTTGCGGGCGAGCGTGGTGTGTTCGGACACCAAAGCATCCCGCGCCGCCGAGGACATCTCCCCACACGACCTGCCGCTACCGGCCACCACCGACCCCACCGCACTGCACGAACGGCTCCAAGCCGGCCGGCGGGCCTCGGGTCTGCAGGTGGTGTTCTCCACCTACCAAAGCCTGGATGTGGTCGCCCGCGCCCAGGCCCTCGGCTCACCAGATTTCGACCTGATCTTGTGCGATGAGGCCCACCGCACCACCGGGGTCACCCTGGCCGGTGAGGACGAATCCAGCTTCGTCAAGGTGCACGACAACACCTATCTGCACGGTGCGAAGCGGCTCTACATGACGGCGACTCCACGCATGTTCGGCGAGGCTGTGGTCGCACGGGCCGAGGAGTACTCCGCGGTGTTGTCGAGCATGGACGACGAGCAGGTCTTCGGTCCCGTGTTCCACCGGCTGGGGTTCGGTGAGGCCGTCGAGGCCGACCTGCTCGCCGACTACAAGGTGATGGTCCTGGTCGTCACCGAGGAACAGATGGCCGGCCCGCTGCAGCAGATGATGGCCGACGACAACGTCGAACTCCCCCTCGATGACGCCGCGAAGATCATGGGCTGCTGGAACACCCTGGCCAAACGCGTCCACCCCGGCGACCCACACCCCGCCTTCCCACCCGACGCCACCCCCATGAAACGAGCCGTCGGGTTCCTGGAGAACATCAAAAGCTCCCAACGGGTGGCCGCCGCTTTCGAACAGGTCGTTGCGGCGGTCGGTGGGCCGGACGCGACCGGCCGGCTCGCCGTCCAGGCCCACCACGTCGACGGCACCATGAACGCGCTGGTCCGCGCGCGGGAACTCACCTGGCTGAAAGCCGACATACCTGAGGGACAGTGCCGGATCCTGACCAACGCCCGCTGTCTGTCCGAAGGCGTCGACGTGCCCGCACTGGACGCCGTCATGTTCTTATCGCCGCGCAGCTCAGCGGTCGACGTCGTCCAATCCGTTGGCCGCGTCATGCGCAAAGCACCCGGCAAAGACTTCGGCTACATCATCTTGCCCGTGGCGGTCCCGGTCGGGGTCGACCCCGCCGACGCGCTGCGCGACAACAAACGCTTCCGCGTCGTGTGGGAAGTCCTCAACGCGCTACGCGCCCACGATGACCGGTTCGAAGCCACCGTCCAATCAATCAACCTCAACCAGGGACGAGACCCGTCCGACCGGATCATCATCGACACCCCCGACCGCCCGACCAACGAGGGTGATCAGTCGGCGGCCCAGTTCCCGCTGTTCGGGTTGGAGCAGTGGCGAGACTCGATCTACTCCCGCATCGTCGATCGGGTCGGCACCCGCGAATACTGGGACCAGTGGGCCGCCGACGTCGCCCGGATGAGCGAAGCCCAAATCGTCCGCATCAAGGCCATCCTCGCCGTATCCACCCCGCAAGTCACTGCCGCGTTCGAGGCGTTCCTCGACGGGCTGCGCGCCAACCTCAACGATTCGATCACCGCCGACCAGGCCATTTCGATGCTCAGCCAGCACCTGATCACCGCGCCCGTGTTCGATGCCCTGTTCGGCGATTCCGGGTTCGCCGCCAGCAACCCCGTATCGATCGGCATGCAACACATGCTCGACGTGCTCGAAGGCCAAGGACTCGAAGCCGAAACCGAATCCCTCGAACGGTTCTACATCTCCGTCCGCCGGCGGGCATCCGCGGTCACCGACACGGCCGGACGCCAAGCCGTCATCCACGACCTGTACGAAAAGTTCTTCCGCAACGCGTTCCCCAAACAAGCCGAATCCCTCGGCGTCGTCTACACACCCGTCCAGATCGTCGACTTCATCCTCCGCTCGGCAGACCAGCTCAGCCGCGCCGAGTTCGGTCAAGGACTCACCGATCCCGGCGTCACCATCCTCGACCCCTTCACCGGCACCGGCACCTTCATCGTGCGGATCCTCGAATCCGGAATCATCACCAAACACGACCTGGCACGCAAGTATGCCGGCGAACTGTGGTGCAACGAAATCATGCTGCTCGCCTACTACATCGCCTGCGTCAACATCGAAACCACCTACGAGGCCGTCACCGGCGCCAGCGACTATGTCCCGTTCCCCGGCGCGATCATGACCGACAGCTTCCAAATCACCGAAGCCGGCGACCGCGCCGACAGCAGCCTGCTTCCGATCAACAGCCACCGCATCGAACAACAACTCGCCGCAGACATCACCGTGATCGTCGGGAACCCGCCCTACTCCGTCGGGCAATCCTCGGCCAACGACAACAACGCCAACCTCAAATACCCCACCCTGGACGCGCGGATCGCCGACACCTACGCCGCGCGGTCCACAGCAACCAACAAGAACAGCCTCTACGACTCCTACATCCGCGCCTACCGGTGGGCCACCGACAGACTCGCCGACCGCGGCATCCTCGCCTACGTGTCCAACGGCGGCTGGCTCGACGGCAACACCGCCGACGGCATGCGCCTGTCCATGGCCGACGACTTCAGCTCCCTCTGGGTCTTCAACCTCCGCGGAAACGCCCGAACCGCCGGCGAGCTCCGTCGAAGAGAGGCCGGCAACGTCTTCGAATCAGGCAGCCGCAACACCGTCGCCATCACCCTCGGCGTCAAACACCCCCACCACACCGGACCCGCAACCATCCACTACCGCGACATCGGCGACTACCTCACCCGCGAAGACAAACTCGCCACCATCGCCAACGCCAACCTGAACGACCCCGAATGGATCGAAATCACCCCCAACACCGCCGGGGACTGGCTCAACCAACGAAATGACGCCTTCCAGCGCTACACGCCACTCGGCGATGACTCGGCCGCGCTCTTCACGAGCCACTCACGCGGCGTCGAGACCACCCGCGACGCCTGGTGCTACAACTTCTCGACTGCTGCCGTCGAACACAACATGCAACGCATGATCGACACCTACAACACCGAAGCCGCCCGCGGCGTCACCAATGAACGCGACCTCGACGACGACCCCACCCGCATCAGCTGGTCGCGAAACATCAAACGCCTAGCGCTGAAACACACAGAGGTGCCTTTCAGAATCGGTGGCATTCGCCACGCGCTCTACCGCCCATTCACTCGCACGATGCTCTACTTCGACCCCGTAATGAACTCGGTCCCCGGCCAAACTGCTCGCTACTTCCCAACCGCAAACACACCCAACATCGGCTTCCTGATCATCGAGCCAAACCAGCGCACCCCGTTCTCGTTGATCGCGACGGACCTGCTGCCTGACTCCAAGACCTACGTGGACGCCGCCCAGTTCTTCCCCCGTTACACCTATGAACCCGCAGCCAAACGCGCCCAGCCCGAAACCCTCTTCGAGCCCACGGATGCCGACGTCTTCGACGGCTACCGCCGCATCGACAACATCACCGACACCGCGCTGAGGTCCTACCGCAAGGCATTCGGACCCCAGGTAACCAAGGACGACATCTTCCACTACATCTACGCAGTGCTGCACTCGCCGCAATACCGGGAACGGTTCGCGGCCGACCTGAAGAAGATGCTGCCGCGCATCCCCTTGGCCGCCAACACCGCAGACTTCCGCACCTTCGTTGACGCCGGACAGGCCCTGCTGCGACTGCACATCGGATACGAGACCGTCGAACCCTATCCACTCGAAGAACACGTCACCGCCCCGTTCGACCTCGACGAACGCGAGCTGTATCGAGTCGAGCAGAAGATGAAGTTCCCCAAGACCCACGGCCAGACCGACCGATCGTCCCTGATCTACAACCGCCACATCACCCTGCGCGGCATCCCTTCAGACGCGTACCGCTACCAGTTGGGCTCCCGGTCCGCGATCGAATGGATCATCGACCGCTACTACATCCGCACCGACAAACCATCCGGCATCATCAACGACCCCAACACCTACTCGCCCGACCCCCGCTACATCGTCAACCTCATCAAACGTGTCGTCACCGTGTCGATAGAAACGATGAAGACCGTGGACGCCCTGCCAGATCTGCCGCTCTTGAGCTCATCTGGGGATGCGCTCGAGGAATGAACCCAGCGGTATGGATCGGGCTCGCCTACCTGGAGATCCCCGGGCTTGGGTGAGGCGGATGGACTCACCTGTTGCAGATGCTCGACGCGTTCGCCGAGTTGGAACACAACCTCATTCAGGAAGGCCAAGTTGAAGGTATCCGGATCGCGAAAGCCGCCAGTATGTCTCGCGGTCGCGCACGAGCGTCGGGCTCCGGGCAACCAACTCGCCGAGCCGAAGCGGCATCTCGCAATCGGGGTACCCAAGACCAGGGTCCACGGCGCTCAAGGCTGATCGAGCCGCGCTGCGTCGAGGGTGTCGTATGCGGCTCTCATCTCATCTGTCACGTCGATGCCTAGACGCTCGATCTGCCGCAGCGTGGGTTGTCGAGCGTTCGTGCGCGGATTGTAACGGGCGACGGCTTCGATTTCATCTTCTCGGACTTCGCGCGCGAGTGTGAGGTCGAAGCTGTCTGGATCGAATACCAGGAACACCGCGGTATCGAATTCGAAGCTCCGAAAGGAGCCAAACTTCGCCGATCGTCCAGCCGCCCTTCGGCCCATGGCCTTAACCTGAATTCGGCGACCGTTGGGATCGGTGACGTCGTGTGATTTCGTGGAGTTGGGCTCCAGCACGCCACCGCGCGCAACCAGCACTACCCGCTCCGCAATGTCCGCCAGAGGCTTGTTACTCGTGCGTACCAAGCCGCGACTACGGAGCTCGGCAACGACACGTGTCTCCAACTGAAGCAGGTCCCTAACCCGAAGATCCGATAGGTCTGTGAGCATGCCGCTACTTCTTCCCGCTTGACGTCTTATTGACTTGTGAAGTTGTGGACGCATTCTAATTGCGTTTGGCCGCCTAATGCCGGTGTGGGATCGGTGATGATTGCAGTAATGGAACCAGGCGGTGCGGGGCTGTTCGCGTTCGGTGAGCGGTTAAGCGTCTCCACGGACGAGGGTCAGCCAAGAAAGAACCCAGCGGTAGGGATACCGCTGGTCTACCCGGAGCTCCCACAGCCACGTGACTTCTGCTGGCGATCGAAACCGGAGACAAACGCCGTGAGGAGGTCGAGGCCCTGACGCCAAGGCCCAAGTCCGCTGTCGGCATTGATGTGCCCGACTGGCCCCAGCGAGATCCACCCCGCTCCGAGAGCCCTCGCAATCTCGGCGGAACGCTCCGACCCGCAGTACTCATCATTCTCGCTTGCGATGACAAGAGCGGGCACCGGCAGAGCATGCTCCAGATCGATCCGCGCGAATGGCGAGTCCGGGAGAGGGAACGACGCTGCAACCGGATCCGGCAGGGCGACCAGGAACAGCCCGGCCACAGCTTGCGGATTTCGTCGCGCCCATTCGATCGAAAGCAGGCAGCCGAGGCTGTGCGCTACGAGCACGGGCCGGCGATGATCGGCGGCCCGCTCAAGAGCCGAAAGCCAGTCCCCGAGATCGGGCTCCGTCCACGACGCTGGACTGATGCGAACCAGGTGTTGGTTCTGATCCTGCCATCGCGTCTGCCAGTGTCCCGCCCCGGAGTCCCCGAAACCTGGAACGATGACCACGTCCGGCTCTCCGGAGCCAACGGGCCACATCATGCTGGCGGTCATCAATCAGTCCTCTACGCATAGGAAACGGACGAGTCAATCCTGCCCTCTTCGTGATGGTTCACGCCGACGCTCTCATCCGGGCCAGCACAAACGACAAGGCCCGAACCTCGACCAATGATTCATCTGTCGAAAAGCTCGAGCCTTGTGCATAGGGTGCGCACCACTGCTCGGGCGACATCGGCTTACGCGGACGAGGCAGAGCAGAAGCCGAGGCGGCCGCGACCCGGCACAATAGCGTCATCAGGCCGGCGCCAACGGCTGAAGGCCGTTGCCTGCACCGCCCGATCCTGGTCCCGACCGCCTCACGGACGCGGCACCAGGATCGGCGTTCGGGCTTTGTACTGCTCGTAGTCGGGCTGGCCGCCCCACTTCGAGTCGGCTTTCGCTTCTAGCATCGGGATGCCGCTGAGCTTGGTTAGCAACAGGGCGACGAACACCGGTGAGGCCAGGGCGATCCAGTCCCAGCCTCGCAGCACGGGGATGGCCACTACCAGCGCACCGGTCCAGATCACGATCTCGCCGAAGTAGTTGGGGTGCCGCGACTTCGCCCACAGCCCGGTGCTGATGAATCTCCCGGCGTTGGCCGGGTCGGCCTTGAAGGCAGATTTCTGGAGGTCGGCGACGACCTCGAATCCGAATCCGAAAAGCCAGATCGCCAGCCCGATGATGGCGAAGGCGTCCAGACCGACGCGGTTGACCGAGGTGATTGCGATCCACGCCGCCGCGGACGTCATCGCCACCCACAGCCCCTGCAGCGTCCAGGTCAGCAGGAACCGGAGCGGGTTGGTTTTGATCTCGTCGAAGCGGTCGTCGGCACCGGCCCGGCGGATTCGCATGAACAGGAAGCTGCCGAGTCGGGCCGCCCAGATCACCACCATCGCCGCTAGCAGGCCCGCGCGCGGGTCGAGGTCGGTAGACAGCACGGCCGCCAGCACCGTGACGATGATGAAGGTTAGGCTGCCGGTCAGGTCGAAGAAACGCTCTGTCCGCAGCACCAGGGACGGAACGTACACCAGCCACTGGATCACAAATGCGGCCGCCACCGCCCAGCAAAACAACGGCAGCCCGGCGACCTGCGGGCTATGCGTACTGCCGCCCCAGGCCAGTCCCGCCCCCATCAGCACGACGATCGGGATCACCACCGCAGCTTTCCGGCTCTGTTCAGACATTCCGACCCTTCCATCTACGCGGATACCGCCAGTATTCCATTCGAAGGGGGAATGGGTTGAACCATAGTGGGGTTGAGTAAGTGGGACACAGTTGGTCGACACTGCGACTACCGGGGGGACACGTGCAGGAGTACACGAACGAGGAGCGGGTCGATACCGAGGGTTGCGCGAATGTCACCGACCTGCTGGTGCGGCGGGTGCGCAGTCATCCCGACCACATCGCTTTTGACGTCGCGCACGGTCCGGCCTGGCGTCCGGTCACCACGGCCGCTTTCCATGCCGAGGTGATGGGTGTCGCGAAGGGTCTGGTAGCCGCCGGTCTGCGTCCGGGCGATCGGGTGGCCCTGATGGCACCCACCCGCTACGAATGGGCGATCGCCGACTTCGCCATCTGGTTTGCCGGCGGCGTGGTCGTGCCGATCTACGAGACATCTTCGGACGAACAGGTGGCTGCCCGGCTCGCAGATGCGCAGGTGCGCCTCGGCATCGGCGGCAGCGCGTCCCACGTGGAGGCGCTCACCAAAGGCTTCCAGGCAGGTGGCTTGCGCACCCTCGGTGTCTGGTCGATGGACGCCCGGCCCGGCGCAGACCTGTCCGAACTCGTGCTTCTCGGAGCGACCATCGAGGATGCCGAGATCGAGGCTCGGCGCACTCGGGCCACCCTCGACGACATCGCGACCATTGTTTACACCTCCGGTACCAGCAGCGCCCCGAAGGCGGCGGTGATCACACACGGCAATTTCGTGGGGGAGGTCTTGGCCGTCGCGGCCGCTTACACCGAGGTGGTGAACGACCGGGGCAACACGGTGATCTTCCTACCGCTCGCCCACGTGCTGGCCCGCGGCCTGCAGCTGATCTGTTTGGCCAAGGGGATGCGGATCGCGCACCTGTCCGACCCGAAACAGGTGATCTCGTCCCTGCCAGTTTTGCGTCCGACTTTCTTGGTGGTGACGCCGCGGGTCTTGCAGAAGATCGACGCGGCTGCCGCGTCCGCTGCCCAGGAGAAGCACCTCGGCGCGCTGTGGGAGGTGGCCCGGCGCACCGGCGTCGAATGGGGGCGCTTCGCCGAGGCTCGCGACGCGGCCGTCCTTGGCCCGACCAGCGGGGCGGCACCACGCGCCCCGCTCGCGCTGCGGCTGCAGCACGGGCTGTTCGACACGCTTTTCTACACTCGGCTGCGCGAGAAACTGGGTGGCCGGATCGACTACCTGTTGTCGGGCGCGGCTTCGCTGGACGCCGAGCTGTCGCTGTTCTTGCGCGGCGCAGGCATCCCGGTAATCGAGGGCTACGGACTGACCGAAACCACCGCGCCAATTACCGGCCACCGTTCTGGCGCGATTCGCTCGGGAACGGTCGGCGTGCCGATCCCCGGCGCCACCGTCCGGATCGCCGACGACGGTGAGGTGCTCGTCAAAGGTGTCGGAGTGTTTCCCGGTTACCTGCATGAGGCCGACAACCGCGACGCATTCACTGTTGACGGGTTCTTCCGCACCGCAGACCTGGGCAGCCTCGACGAGGACGGGCACCTCACGCTGACCGGTCGGGTGAAGGATGTCATCGTCACCTCGGGTGGCAAGACGGTTTCGCCGGCGGTCTGGGAACAGGCGGTCGAGTCGAATCCGCTGGTCGCCCACGCTGTGTTGGTGGGCGAGGGCAAGCCGTATCTGAACGGGCTGGTGCTGCTCGACCCCGACTCCGTCCGTGACTGGGCGTCGCGTCGCGGCATCGGTGACTTGGGCTGCCTGAAGCCTCCGTTGACCGGGGCGCTGTCGATCAACGACAACCGGCTGGCCGACGCCATCACCGGAGTGGTGAAGGCGGCCAACGCGCGGCTGGCCCGCTCCGAACAAGCTCGTCGCTTCGCCGTTCTGCTGGCCGACCTCAGCGAGGCGGGCGGGGTCGTCACCCCGACCATGAAGCTGAAGCGTGCCGCGTTCACCGCGGGTGTCGCCGACATCGTGGAGGGCCTTTACCACGGCGAAGGACTGCCCGCATGACTCGATGGTGGACGACATGAAGCGTTGGTGGTCGGCTTACGGCATCGCGTTGGCGGTGTTCTTGGTGCTCGACGGGGTGTGGATACCACTCGTCGCGCAGCCGATCTACCGCTCCGGTATCGGACCGCTGCTGGCCAGCCAATTCAACCTGGTGGCGGCCGTCGTGTTCTACCTCGGCTTCGTCGCCGGCCTAGTGCACTTCGGAGTCCAGCCCGGACGAGATGTCGCGTTGCCCGTCCGAGTCCGGGATGGCGCGCTCTATGGGGCGTGCACCTACGGCACCTGGGCCCTGACTGCCGCCGCGGTACTGCGCGAAGTCCCCTTCTTCATCACGATCACCGACATCGCCTGGGGCGTGGTGGCCTCCGCTGTCTGCACAGCGGTCACCACCGTCGTGCTACGCCGGCTGCGCGGTGGCAGTGCCGACAACCAGAAATGATCTGGTGTACTCAATCGCGTGCCGGGCGGCTTCTGCGTAGCTCATCGTCCGGGCGAGAGCAGCGCTGAGCGCGAGCATGTGCTCGCTAGCCTCGTCGATCTGAGTGCTGGGTTCACGGAACATTCCTGTGCAGGGCTCATGGGTTTCGAGACCGAGCCTCGTCCGCGTAAGCCGATGTCGCCCGAGCAATGGTGCGCCCACAGGGGCTCGAACCCTGGACCCGAAGATTAAAAGTCTCCTGCTCTGCCAACTGAGCTATAGGCGCGCTACGTGCAACCACAAGGGTAGCGGATCGGTCTTCCAGATTCACGATGAGCCCGCCGCAAGATGCGGCAAGCCCGCCCGCGACATAGGCGCAAGTCGACCAGTCAATCCAGCCTTCGCCATCGCGATAGGCTCCCATCCATGGACCGCCGCATCCCACTGCCCAGCGCACCGAACACGCGCGATCTCGGCGGGCTGCCCGTTGACGGCGGAATCGTCCGCGCACGCCAGATCTATCGCTCGACGATGCTCGCCAATCTCAGCGACGAAGATCTGCCTATCTTCG
>Ga0334886_1001645_pt1 | contig 25257 bp, 21 predicted proteins | sample GraSluR1_MG_9_FD_207232 | JGI IMG/M metagenome (GOLD analysis project Ga0334886, IMG submission 207232) | Sludge microbial communities from methane-producing bioreactor in Wageningen University, Netherlands - Granular Sludge_27_06-R1 | ecosystem: Engineered > Bioreactor > Anaerobic >... | reverse complement strand
AAATTTATATGTTTGAAAACAACATGTTACCAAAAAGTTCCCTGCGTAAAAATTGGAAAAGTTTGCGAATCCCGATGCCGCCTTCTACGCTATTGCTGGGCTACAGGGCATAACGGGAATTGCTGTGAAGGTATCACTCAGAGTCGGGTTCTTGCTGTAGATCCAACGGTTGAGCACACCACCCGCGGTGGAGCCGACGATGGCACCAATTAGAAAGGTAAAGGCCAGGGAAACCGAGATGTTACCCAGCTTGCGGTGCAGTACGGAACCCATGATTGCCTTGGCGAAAATGTGGAACAGGTCGGTTCCCACGGCAAGGATACCTTTCACGCCTGCGCTCATCAGGGCCGGGGCGATGATGAACCCACCGCCTGCGCCGATACAGCCGCTGATCAAGCCGGCACAGAGGCCAACCACGATGGAGGCCAGAAAGATGGTATGGGTGTAGTGCGAGGGGCCAAAGGCAGATTTACCGCCCAAAAAACTCGGTGCACTGCCGTCGGCGGCAAAGACCCAGACACAGCTTGCAAAAACGGGTAGTAGCAATAAACAAAGTACAAAAAGGCGTTTGCGGCTGCGTAGGATGTTGTTGGACATTGCCAGTTCCCAACGTGCGTGGTAATGCGCACCGGTTAGCATAAACCGGTACAGGTCACGAAAGAAATGCATGGTGTACTCCTTTTGTCGATGGACGGTTTGTTAAAAAGCTCGACCCTTAGCTGGGCCGTGCCATATCCCTTTTTGTTTGAGCCTGATCTATTTTTTCCTGCTGAATCCGCTTGCGCTCGTAGGCTGCATCGAGTTTTTCCACAAGTGACTCAATCTCCATGGGCTTCATCAGGTAGTCAAAGGCACCATACTTAATGCCATTGATGCCGGATTCCACCGATGCGTGGCCGGTGAGCATAATCACTTCAGTCATTGGTGCGAGGCGTTTGATCTCGCGCAGTGTTTCGATGCCGTCCTTACCGGGCATTTTCATGTCCAGCACCACTATGTCATAGTCGCGAGCCTCAATCATCTGCAACGCGCTGTCACCATCGGATGCGCTCTCGCAGTAGACATCGCGTCTAGTTAGTTGTTTTGTCGTAATTTCACGAAAATCAGCTTCATCGTCTACAATGAGTACGCTATAACGTGCCATCGGTTTTATCCTAATAGAGTTGAAGGTGTCATGCTGTTGATGGGTATCTTCACGGTGAAAATGGCACCAGTTCCATCGGGCTTGTTCTCTGCTTCCAAAGTGCCGCCTAGGGAGTGAACGATATTCTGACTAATGGAAAGCCCAAGTCCTGTACCTTTGCCCTGTGCCTTGGTGGTGAAGAAGGGGTTCCATATCTTGTTCAGCGTCTCTACTTCAATACCAGGTCCATTGTCGCCAATGTCAATGCGAATGGTTTTGTCATCGTGGCTGGTGCGAATATCCACCTTGCCATCCTGTTCCACAGCGTCAAGGGCGTTTTCAATCAGGTTGAGCAGTACCTGCTGCAACCGGTTACCTTCGGTCATGGTGGTGGGCAGATCCTGATCCAGGAGCAGGTTGATTTTGATATTGCTGCGCTGTGCTTCTTTATCCAGGAAGGACAAAGTTTCTTCCACCAGATCGTTGATCTGCACATTTACTTGCTCTTCGCTGATCTTGCGGGAAAAGCCGAGCAGACGATGGGTTATTTTAGAGGCGCGGGACACGTGCTGTTTAATTTTGCCGACAGTCTGATTGTATTCTTCCAGGTTATGCAAGCAAGTGGGATCTTCATCCTGCAGTAGTTCGTCAAGCCAGCTGGCCTGGGAAAGAATCATCTGCAGGGGGTTGTTGATTTCATGGGCAACACCTGCGGCCAAGCGGCCAATGTTGGCCATTTTTTCGATATGGGCCATGTGCTGATCCAGGTCGGCAGCCTCCTGATCGGCTTTGGCAATGCGGGCAACAATGAAGCGACTGAGCCCAATGGAAATGATAAAGAAAATCAAGGCAGTAATGGCAATGACCGCCACTACCCGAAGCAGATGTTCCTGGTAGCTGCCCAGCATATCATCGGTCTTCATTTTGAGCAAAAGCAGCCATTCCCCATGGTTGAGCCAAGTGCTGGCATAGAGATGTTCTCCCCGATTGGTGAACGAGATGCCGCTGTGGGGACGGATAAGCTGTAGCTCTTCTTCCGTAAGGGAGTTGTGTTGCCCTTGCAGACTCGGAGCCTGCAGTTCGCCACGCTTGTTAACGATGAAGACTTCCCCGTGAAAATCCAGCTGGGTGCTGTGCAGGAGGGCATTGAAAGCACCGGAATTGATGGTGGCGCGCAAGATGTACTGTTTGAGTGGATCAATGAGGGCGATGACGAAGTGGGGCGTACTCCGATAACCGCTGAAGATATCACTGACATAGGTGCCCCGTACTAAAGTTTCAGTAAACCAACTCTGATCTTTGAAATTTTTGTCCTCCACTTCGCTGCTGAAGGGACCGACATACGTAAGCGGATCACCGTTGGTGTCAATAATCTGTACATCTACCAGATTGCCAGATTTACTCAGGGTCAGAAAGAGCCGGTTCAAATGTTCCTGCTGCTGCAAATATTCCAGAGGATAGAGCATAGTTATAGTACTGAAGCGCTCCATCTGGTGGTCGAGAAAGTTGTTGATGACATTTTGTCGGTGTTGCACCACCTGGGAGGCAGTTTGCTCCAGTTCTTTGACCGCCATTTGTTTGGATGTGTAGATGGAGGTGGTGCCAATGATAAAAATAGGAATAATTCCGCAGAAGAAAAAGCCTGCAGTCAGTAGTTGGGTAAAGGTGTTGTAGTGTTGCCGTTTCATAATCTTCCCTGGCACTTAGCGGGCAGTCAGTGATGCTGTCTGCTGTTTCAGTCCCGAAGGATGCAGGCACTCAATGCTGGCCTGAGGAGTAAGCAGTCGTCCTAGGGCAGCCAAAAGTGTGTCGGCGGCCTCGCCTGTTCCCAACAACACAATGCGATCAGGTTCAAAGGTGATGACCTTTAATTCAGTGTGTTCTCCATGGCGGATAAAATCGACGATACAATCCTCCTGGTTGCGTAGACGATGGAGTAAACGGATGGCAGCAGCAGCAAGTTTGGATTCCACCTGTTCATGCAAGGCGATGAACAGAATCTTTTTTCGACCACCTTGGAGCAGTGCTTCGGGAATACGAATATTGTGGCTAATGAGATGTTGAATTAGATCCCGAGATTTGACCATTTTTCTGCTACCATGCCGGACCACCGGCACCAGACCCTGGTGTATCCAGTTCTCAAAACGTGCCTCTGACACGCAACAGAGTGCTGCAGCCCGGGCCGGGCTCAGGAATTCGTGCGCTCTTGCTATATCTTTTGCCGAGGCTGGTTGGGCCATGATGCTCTTTTGTGGTAATGACGCTCTTTTTACAACCTGAAAAAGCAATATGCATTTTTTGTGCCACCCCATACTCTTTGCGCATTTTATTGTTTTTATCACGTATAATTAACAAAATAGTCTTTGTGGCCCACATGTGCCATGGCCTTGGTCGTGGCCTTGTAAACGTTGCAGGCGGTATTTGTGTAGGTTTGGTAACACGGAAGCAGGTATTGATCTTTTTTAAGAGGAAAATCACTTTTTTTTATGTGTAATTTTGGTGACAGCAGGCTAGAAGTAGGGCATTCTGTTACTTAGAGGTAACATGAGGAGGGAGTGTGGAGCAAAGAACGATCGCCATTTTAGAAAAGCAACGGCAGGATCTGGTTGTACGGGTACTGAAAAAACACGAAGAAGCCGAGGCCGGACGCCTCTTAACCGAGCGCATTCTCGCAGGAATCAGTGAATTTTTTTTGCTTTTTGATGGAAATTTCAAATTACTGCAAGTGAACCGCAACCTTGCTTTACCTGGTGGACAAACAATCTTCGCCCAGTCTGCGCAGCCCGACCAAGACAGTGAAGCAACAGGGACGTTGAGTCTGCATAATTTTTTTACCCCAGAAGAAAGTGCGCGCATTACAGAACGCCTCAAGATCGGGGATACAACGGAAATCGAAACACAATTACAACTGGAAGGCGGTGGGGTACCTGTGCGGTTGCGGCCGCAGATACACACCACCTCCGGAGGGCGTGTCCTCTATATTTTACTCTGTAGTGACTTGAGCGAATTTTATCAACTCATGGAAAGGGTACGGGAAGGGCAAAGGCAGCTTTTACATTCCAGTCGTCTGGCCAGTTTGGGCGAGATGGTCGCGGGTATCGGGCATGAGTTGACTCAGCCACTCAATACCATTTTGCTTCTGGCCAGAAATGCCTTGAAGGTGATGGATTCCCCGCAGGGCAGACCAGAGCTGGTACGGGAAAACCTGGAACTGATTGTGGACAGGGCCGAGAAGACCGGAGCCATTATCAATACCATGCGCAACCTGGGTCGGCGCGTGGAAGGAGATATGGCTGTGGTGGATGTCAATGCGCTTTTGCGCAAGATCGTGCACTTCCTGTCCGGACAGTTACGCATCCATGAGGTGGAGGTGGAGATGGATCTGGCCGATGGCGTCTTGCCAGTGCAGGTGATTGAAGTGCGCTTGGAACAGGTTTTTCTCAACCTGGTGCAAAATGCCATCCAGGCCATGGGTGAGGTAAAACATCCCTGCCTACGTCTTAACACCTGTTTACGGGAGCGCCTGGATCTGCAGAGCATGCGTAATGAAACCTGCGTGGTGGCGCAGGTGCGGGACAATGGCACAGGAATAGGTGAAGAGGTGCTGGGTAAAGTTTTCACCCCTTTCTTCACCACCCGGGGTGCCGGTGGTGGCATGGGGCTGGGACTTGCCCTGGTGGATCGCATTGTGCGTGAATTTTCAGGGTATGTAGAGGTGGAGAGCAGCCCCGGTATAGGAGCCTGTTTTTCAGTGTGGCTGCCTCTGCACCTAGAGAAAGGACTGCAAGATCCCGAGCAGGTGCAGCCGACATGAACAAGCAAAAACATGCACTCTCTCAACCCTTTCGTCTCATGGTGGTGGATGACGACCGCTACCTGCTCCTGGCTTTGCGACAGACCCTGGAGTTGGCTGGTTATACGGCAGATACGTTTGCCAACCCGCTGGAGGCCCTGGCCGCAGTGGAAGAGCACGCCTATGTTGCGGTCTTGGCCGACATCCGCATGCCCGAACTGGACGGTATGGAACTGTTGCGCCGTATACACACCATAGATGCGGATCTCCCGGTTATCCTCATCACCGGCCATGGCGACGTGGCACTGGCAGTGCGTGCGGTGCGCGAGGGCGCCTATGATTTTTTGCAAAAGCCGGTGGATGAAGATATTCTTTTGGGTGCATTGGCCAGGGCAGTGGAGCGACGCAGCCTGGTGCAGGAGAACCGGCAACTGCAGGAAACACTGCGCGCCAGTCGCGCTGGTCGCTCTATTTTTTACGGCTTAGTGGGCTCGCATCCTGCCATGCAGGAGTTGTACACGCTCATTGAAACCCTGGCGCGCGAGCAGGATCCGGTGCTGATCAGTGGAGAAACCGGAACCGGCAAGGAGCTGGTGGCCCGAGCCCTGCATGCCTTAGGTGCAGCCAAGAGTGGTGGCTCTTTTATTGCGGTCAATATGGCTGCCATTCCTGCCGAAATGATCGAATCTGAACTTTTCGGCCATGAGCGGGGTGCCTTCACCGGCGCAGATGGGCGCAAAAGCGGTAAATTTGAATTTTCCGGCCAAGGCACCCTTTTTCTCGATGAGATTTGCTCCATGCCCTTGGGTTTGCAGGGCAAATTGCTGCGGGTTTTGGAGGAGCGCACCTTTTTTCGACTGGGAGGCAACACGCTCATTCCGCTCCAGGCTCGTATCATTGCTGCCACCAACAGGGATTTGGAGCAGGAGGTAGCCCAGGGCTCTTTTCGCCAGGATCTCTATTTCCGCCTTAATGTGTTGCCTGTTCGGGTTCCACCCCTTGCGGAGCGCAGGGAGGACATTCCCCTGTTGGTGCAGTATTTTCTGGATGAGTACAATATGTTGAAAGAGGGTGCGCCGGCGGTGATAACTCCTTCTCTGGTCGAGCAGTTCATGCTGCAACCCTGGCCAGGCAATATCCGCGAATTGCGCAACGAGGTGCGCAGGCAGTGTATACTGGGTGCACAGCCTGTGGTTGCGTCTATACAACCAAATAGAAAACAGGACAAGCCGCCGCTCCCACTATTGAGTTGGAAAGACCACATGGCACGGGAAGAGAAACAGTATCTGGAACTGGTGCTCGGCCGTTGCGGCGGGCAGGTAACTGCGGCCAGTGCCATCATGGGTTTGTCAAGAAAAAGCGTGTACGAAAAGATTAATAAGCATCACATTGATCTGCATCGTCTACGTCAGACTGAAGAGAAACCAGAGGTGAAGTCCTCTTGACGAAGTCTGCTTTGTGCCGCATTGTGTATATATCTCTTTTATGATCCTGACAGCAGAGGTTCTTGCAGTTTCCAGTAGATATGGAGGAATATTGAGGATGATTCGCGTACGTACGCTTTCCCAAGGCATGCTTTTTGCCATATGTCTGGCTGCTCTGCAGCTGTTTTTAATGACAACCACAGCAGCTTTGGCCCAGGACGAGGCAGATGTTGCCCTTCTGGATCGAACTTCCAAGGCCTTTACCTCTGTGGTGAAAAAGGCGGGACCTGCAGTGGTGCATGTTGGTGTGGAAAAAACCGCTACCAGCAGCGCTATGCCGCAGTTTCCCTTTGATTTGTTTAACGATCCTTTTTTCGAGCGCTTTTTTGGGCCGCAGTTCCGCCACCCCGACATGCCGCAGGGTAGGGGAAAGCCACGGAGTTTCAGGCAGCAGGCAGCAGGCTCTGGCTTTATTATTTCTCCGGATGGCTATATCCTGACCAACAATCACGTGGTGGATGGCGCAGAAACCATCACCGTGCGTCTGGCCGATGAGCGCGAGTTCAAGGCCAAGGTTGTGGGGGCAGATCCGCAGACCGATGTGGCCATGATCAAGATAGAAGGCAGCAGGTTGCCGGTGCTGCCCCTGGGGGATTCCGATGCCCTTGAGGTGGGCGAATGGGTGATCGCCATTGGCAGTCCTTTTCAGCTAAACCAGACCGTGACCGTGGGTGTGGTTAGCGCCAAGGGACGCAACCGCATGGGCATCACCGATTACGAGAATTTCATCCAGACCGATGCGGCCATCAACCCCGGCAACTCCGGTGGTCCTTTGTTGAATATTCGTGGGGAAGCGGTAGGCATGAATACCGCTATTTTTTCCCGTAGTGGTGGTTATATGGGCATTGGTTTCTCCATTCCCATCAACATGGCCAAAAATATCGAGAAACAGTTGCGTACCACCGGCAAGGTAACTCGAGGCTGGCTTGGTGTCGTGATTCAGGATGTCAGTGAGGAGTTGGCCAAACAATTTGGTTCCAAGGACAAGCGTGGTGCTCTGATCTCGGAGGTGAGCACTGATTCACCTGCCCAGCGCAGTGGCTTGCTCCAAGGTGACATCCTGATTGCCATTGATGGCAGGACAATCACTAATGTGGCTGACCTGCGTAACCGTATTGCCGAAACACCACCCAATACCGTGGTGGCCTTGCGCATTCTACGTAATGGCCAAGAGAAAGACATGAAGGTAACCATTGGTGAGCAGCCAAAGGATCTCGGTGTTCAGGTTGGTGCAGGAGGGGGAACTTCACTGGATAGTATGGGGCTTTCCCTGCAGGATCTGACCGATGCCCTTGCCAACCAGTTCGGTTACGAAAAAAATCAAGGTGTGCTCATTGTCAATGTGGAGCCGGGGAGCATTGCCGCGCAGGCAAGACTGGCTGGTGGCCAGCTCATAGAAGAGGTTAACCGGACCCGTGTACGCAATGTCAAGGAACTGGAGCAGGTATTGGCCAGAACACCTGGCGCTAAGCAAACGCTTTTACGGGTTCGGGCTGGTGGACATAGCCGTTATGTGGTTCTCCAGACAGAATAGGAAAGGGCAGGGCTACTAGTGCAAATAATGGGGTGCAGGCGTCATCAAGGGATGGGGCGGGCAGCGTACAGGCTGTGCCAGCACCTGCCCATGTGCCCCATCAGCAAGCATGGACAAAAAGGGGCAATAGCATGAACCGGTCGGCCCGAGGGGCAGTATGGGGACAGTGGCTCGCTGTCGCCGCTCTGCTTCTGGTTGCAGCCCAGGGTGGCTATCTCCTTGTTCAAGGTGAATCTTTTTGTCCAACCACTGGTTGTGAGATCGTGGAGGAGCAATCTCCCCTGTCTCCTCTGTGGCTCAATGCCAGCGGGTTCGTTTTTTTTGCGTTTCTTATCTGGTTTTTTTGGAGCGTGCGGCAGGTGCAGTGTCCTGGCAGCAGGGTAGTGACTGTATTGCTCACTTCATTTTTACTGGCGGGCATTGGCGCAGAAGGCGTCTTGTTGGCCTTTCAGTACCACACTGGCTCATTTTGTCTATACTGCTGCATGGTTTTGGCCGCCATTGCCGGGCTGAATCTTTGTTTAGGCGGAAAACAGACTTTGCGTGCACTCTTCGTGTTTGCAGCCGTGTTTATAGCCTCTGTTTTTTTTGGTGCAGCCAAAGATTTCCCGGCTGTTAAACAGGATTTAGCTGCAGGTACTTTTGCCCACAGACCTGGCCAGGCCAGTGGAGAGGACAGATATTTCTTTTTTTCCGAAGACTGTTCCCACTGTAAAAAAGCCCTGGCAGCCCTCAGGGAAGACAGCCGGGTTACCCTGCGACTTAACCCGGTGGGACCGGTGCACACGCTGACACTGCCGGATTTTCAGCTGCATGCCGACTATGTGCCCGAGGCAAACCGCAGCATTCTGGCTGGGTTAGGGATTGAGACTGTTCCTGTGCTGCTGGTGCGGCGGCATAACGATGGCGGTGACATGCAAATTTTTTTAGGCGAAAAGCAGATCATGATTTATTTGCACGGCCGGGAGACGGTTCGTGCGCAGGACGGTGTTTCTTCTGAGACGCAGTCGGTTGAACCATCCTTGGATTTCCTTATTCCAGGGGATGATACTGGTTGCAGCGTTGATGTTGGCTGCAGCCAGACAAACTAAAACAGCGGACCATCCGGTGCCAGTCGGTAGACTCGTCTGTACCAGGGCCGCTATGTTGATCATCATTTGCGTAGTATAATTCACATGTAAGGAGGATAGTATGGCAACAATAACCTTGAAGGGCAACAGTGTCGAAACCGTAGGTTCCTTACCGAAAACAGGTAGCACAGCCCCTGATTTCAAGCTGGTTAAGGATGATCTCACAGAAGTAAACCTTGCGGATTTTAAAGGAAAAAAGGTGGTATTGAACATCTTCCCCAGCATCGATACTGGTGTGTGCGCTGCATCTGTACGGCGTTTCAATAAGGAGGCTACAGCCCTTCCCGATGTAAAGGTGCTTGGGATTTCTGCAGATTTGCCCTTTGCCCTAGGACGTTTCTGCGCGGCCGAAGGACTGGAACATGTGGAAACATTTTCGGCCTATCTGGACTCGTTCCGCGATCCTTCCTTTGGTAAGGACTATGGCGTGCTCATGACCACCGGACCACTGCAAGGACTTTTGTCCAGGGCCGTGGTGGTACTGGATGGCAATGGCAAGGTGCTCTACACCGAACAGGTACCTGAAATCACCCAAGAGCCAAACTATGAGGCAGCCTTGGCTGCACTGAAATAAAGCTGGCTTGGCTCGTTTCCGGTAGCTCAATGCCTGGACTTCAAACGGCAGCAGTACCGGCAGAGACGGAGGCTCATTCCTTGCCTTGGGATGAGCCTTTTTTTTGTGTTTATATGAAAAAAGGGAACGATATGCACACTCACTCTACACCGCTCTCTGAAATCCAGACCCGTATCCGCGCCCTGCAGGAGCACCTTGTTCGGGAAGGACTGGATGGTGCCCTTATTATCCATCACACCAATCTCTATTACTACAGTGGCACTTCCCAGAGCGCCCATCTCTTTGTCCCCAGCACTGGAGAGGCGATGCTCATGGTGCGCAAGAGTTTCGAGCGCGCCCGGCAAGAATCGCCTTTGCCTGTGGTGCTGGATGTGCAAAGTCCCAAGCGTATTCCCGCACTTCTGCGGGAATACGGTCATGGCATCGCAACCATTGGCCTTGAATTGGACATCATCCCCTTTAACACCTACGGCTATTATGCAAAAATTTTCAGCGATACCACCTTGACAGATATTTCCCGGACAGTAAGGCAGTTGCGGATGATAAAATCCGCCTATGAGGTGGATTTGCTGCTCGCTTCAGCCAAGGTACAGGATGCTGTTTTTGCAGAGGTGCCTGCCATGTTGCGTGCGGGCATGACCGAACTGGAACTGGCCAGCCTGTTTGAGGCTGGCATGCGCCGACGTGGCTACAGTAGCGGTTGTAAAATGCGTGCCTTTAACCAGGATTTTTTCATGGGTAATGTCAATGCCGGTGCCAGCGGTGCAGTAGCCACTTATTTCGATGGTCCGGTGGGCGGCACAGGAGCGTCTCCGGCCAACAATCCCCATGGGGCGGGTTGGAAAACCATTGCCCCTGATGAGCCGATTTTTATCGACTATACCTGTATTATCGACGGCTATACCGTAGATCAGACTCGAATGTTTTGTATCGGTTCCATGCCAGAGAAGATGCGAGTCGCCTACGAGGCTGCCCTGTCTATGCAGGAGAGACTTTTAGCCGCAATCCGGCCCGGTGTTTTGTGTGAAGATGTGTATCTGCAATCCCTGGAATTGGCCCAGAGCCATGGTCTGGCAGACTATTTCATGGGTTTCGGCAAAGACAAGGTGCGCTTTGTCGGTCATGGTGTGGGCTTGGAACTGGATGAACTACCCATTTTCGCCCAAGGGCTGAAAATGCCCCTGGAAAAAGGCATGGTCTTTGCCTTGGAACCGAAGTTTGTTTTTCCTGACGGTGCGGTGGGTATAGAAAACACCCATGTTGTGGAGGAAGATGGGGTACGCACGTTGACCGGGGCATCACAGGAGATCATTTGTGTGTCTGGATCTTGATATAGTGTGTAAAACAGGTGTGCCAGGCAGGAGAATGTGCAATTCCTGATTCAATCGGAAGGTGGGTTGGTTGTTCTGCTGTGCACTTGATGGGCCATGAACGCCCCGGCCTCAATACCAAAAGAACGAATCGGGGCGTTCAAGACCGAGCCAGGCCACAGGCTTGGCAAGGTGGATTGCTCTCAGCCCGCTTGCACTCCAAAGGTCTCTTCCAGGTGCTGGGTGACCGCGGGATCCAGGCCCAGGGCTGTGCCTAACTGATTGAGGTAGGCGCGCTCCTGCGGAGTATCCACTTCTATGGCCAGCAGTGAGGCTGCATACACCTCGGCGGCCAGTTCCTGCCTGTTGCCGATGGCCGCAATCAATTCCTGTGTTTGCATGGGCTTTTCCATTTCAGCCAGCACGAAACGCAAGCTCTCCTCGTCTGCACCTGAATCCTGGAGATGGCCGGCGATACGCTGTACTTCCTCCGTACTGATGTGCCCGTCTGCCTTGGCCGCATTGATCATGGCCTCGACAATGAGGCGAGCATGATTTTCCATTTCCTGTGCTTCTGCGTCTGTGTGTGGCTCCAACAAGCCCATAGGGGGTTGCGCTTTGCGGCCCGCATTCTGCAAGGCCTGCATGGCCATGGTACCCAAAAGGGCAAGCAGCCCCCCACTGACCGCTCCTTGCCAGGATTTGCGTCCACCGCCGAAAAGCGCACCAGCCAATGCACCCAGCCCTCCGGTGGCCAAGGTTCTGTTCCCTCCGCTGCTCCGGCTCAGTTGTTCAAGCACCTGGCCCAAGCCGCCACCTGTCTGGGATCTACTACGGGCAGGGCTTTGTGCCTTGGCGAGCTGGTCAAGAATCTGGCTGAGCATACCACCTTGGGCTGTGTCTTGGCCTTGACGTCCACCAAGCATGCCTGCCAGACCATCCAGAAGCGAGCCATTACCGCTCTCCATGGAGTTGCGCATTCGCTGGTTGGCAGAGGGGCTCATACCTGACTTGGCTAGAGAACCGAGAAGATCTGTAAAATTCATGGTCGTTTCCATTTGTTGAAATGTATGGAGTGTACACAGCATACAACTTTGGCCTGTACGTCAATGTCGACAAAAGTGTAAGCATGATTCGTATGACTGCACGATTTTTTTCGTTGATACATGCTAATGAGCTGCTCACTGCGATTGCACTTTCAGGACAGCAAGGTGTTTGCGCAGCTCTGGTTCTCTCTGTATGATGATTGGTGGAGAAGATATTATATATCCATCATTTTTATTTCAAGGAGGACAATGCTATGCAATCAAATATTGCCAAAGCCATTCATCTGCATCATCAGCCCGTTGCCCTCATACTCACTGAAACCCTACCGGAAAAGGCTATGGGCTTTGCCAAAGGCAAATGGGGGTGTGTCATGTTCTTGCTTGCCAATGCAGCCAGGGGAAAAACTGCAGTTCTCAGCCGGGACAACTTTGGTTGTTGGGGCGGAGGTGTTGGCCTTGGTTTCGGCAATCGCTATCAGGACTTTCCCGGTGGAGAGGAATGTTTTCTCCGTTTCCTCTCCTCGGGTAACAAAGATTGGGAAAAGGGCCGTGCCGTGGGAGAAATGCTGGCGGAAAAGGCGGGCCGCGGTTTTGCAGACAGTTTCCTTGAAGGTGAAGGTTATGTCAAAAATCCGGAACTGACCCGCCAGTGGCTCGACGAACTGCCGATAACCGATGTATCGCCCAAATCAGTGGTGTTCACTCCGCTGGCCGAGGTTGATCAGAATGCACAGCAACCTGAATCCGTTATCTTTTTTGTCGACGCCGACCAGCTCTCTGCCCTCGTGGTGCTAGCCAACTACAGTCGGGAAGGGCGGGAAAATGTGGTTATTCCCTGGTCTGCTGCCTGCCAGAATATTGGTATTCTGCCCTATGAGGAGGGCCGCTCTGAGCACCCGCGCGCTATCGTGGGGCTGACGGATTTATCGGCACGCAAGTATGTGCGCAAACTGCTGGGAGAGCAGTACCTGAGCTTTACCATGCCCTGGCAACTTTTTCTGGAGATGGAGGCGAATGTGCCCGGTAGTTTTCTGGAGCGCCATACCTGGCAATCACTGCAAGAGTAAGTTTTGGTTTGTAGAGTTTTGCACCGCTTGGCAAAGGTTATTTTCTACATGTATTTCCGGAAATTATAGAATCAGCTACAGGGTTGGTGTACAGTGTGTGACGGCTCGGTCTTGCTACCGTTGCATACTGACCAGTGTGAGGTGTTCTGCCTTCCTGTTTTACGCACTGTGCTGCTCGCTGCATCGCAGTGCATCCATCTGATTTGTCTGCGCCTCACCTGTTGTGCAACTGCTTGAATATACATATTTTTAATTTGTCAGCCCAGAAAACGACCCAGGAGCTGTTATTCATGTCCATGTTTTTTATTTTTTCCGTGCTGATGATCCTTTCAGTATTTACCACCAAGATCAGCTCACGCTTTGGTATTCCCCTTTTACTTGTTTTTATGTTCATTGGCATTATTTCTGGCAGCGATGTTCTCAATCTCTTCTATTTCGACGACGCTCTGCTCACCAAGAAAATTGCCGATTTTTTAATTATTTTTATCCTTTTTGACGGCGGCTATCGTACCACTAGGGCTGCCTTCCGCCGTGTCGCCGGGCCAGCCCTTACTTTGGCGACCCTGGGCGTTATCCTCACCGCCTTTGTCCTGGGATTTTTTGTGCATCATGTGTTCCAATTACCCTTTCTCGAGTCCATGATGATTGCCTCCATCATTGCCTCGACCGATGCAGCTGCAGTCTACATGATCACCAGGCAGAACCCGATCAAGAGCAAGTTGGCAACCACCATTGAAGTGGAGTCGGCCGCCAACGACCCCATGGCGATTCTCCTGACCCTTGCCTTTATCAATCTGCTTACCATTGGCGGTGGCTCCTATTTCCAGTACGTGCTCAACCTTGTCTGGCAGTTCATGGGCGGGGTGCTGGTGGGCTTTATCCTTAGCAAGGTCTCTGTCTATCTCTTCGATCACCTCAAATCCGAGAACAGGGGCAATTACAATGTGCTCATGGTAGGACTTATCCTGCTCACCTATGGTGCGGCAGATCTGATTGCTGCCAATGGTATCATCGCCGTGTTTTTCATGGGATACTGGCTGGGTAACTCCAAATTTACCGGTAAGCAGGGTGCCAGTAATTTTTTGGAGGGTATCACCACCTTGAGCAACGTAGCCCTCTTCCTTATGCTGGGTTTACTCGTTTTCCCCAGCAACTTTGCCAATGTCTGGAAAGAGGGCATGATCATCGCCCTCCTGCTTATGTTTGTGGCCAGACCAGTAGCTGTGTTCCTATCGCTTCTTCCCTTCAGATACACGTTCAAGGAACAGAGTTTCATCAGCTGGGGCGGTATCAAGGGTGCGGTGGCTATTGTGCTTGCCACCTATCCCTATGCCGCCAACCTGGATGAAAAAGGTATTATCTTTGACATCATCTTTTCTGCAGTGCTGCTCTCCTGCGTGGTGCAGGGTATGTCATTGGGTAAACTCTCCCGGCTCTTTCATTTTACCGCGGAAAAACCACTCACCTCGCCCTACACTGTGGAACTGCACTCCACGAAGAAAAGCGATGTAGATATGTTTGAAATCCACATCGGCAAGGAAGCGCGGGCTATTAACAAGAGCATTGCCAATCTTGGCCTGGGTGGCGAGGTGGTGATCAGTTCCATCATCCGTGACGAAACCATGCTCATTCCCTCTGGCAGGGTTGTCTTGCAGGAGGGAGACATCCTCTATGTCCTGACCCATTCTTTTGATATAGACCGGGTCAACCGTACGCTCAACGATCCGGATCACCCACCTGCCGACCCGGAACACGTTGCGTCGGCCTGAAGTCACACTTAAGCACTCTATAATTAGAAAGCAATCAAGACCAAGGCGCTCCGTCTTATCGAGCCGCAGCCAAGCTCGCTGAAATAATGCGGAGCACCTTGCTGTACTTGTTTTTGACCATCTCGCACCGGCGAGATGGTCAGTATCAGTTTTTACCTGAGAAATGGCTTTTTCTTGGATTTTACCTCCATCCCAGAAGGCCTAATCCGGGATAGAGGTGGGTGGATCTCCCAAAAAGCGGCTTTTCCGTAGCGTTTTTTGTCTGTACCAGCTTAACTGTGCAGATTATCTGGTAACAGAGGTGCCGATAACCAGGCGCTGTATCTCGCTGGTACCTTCATAAAGTTCTGTAATCTTGGCGTCACGCATGAAGCGCTCCAGTGGGAAGGTGGCATCGTATCCGAAATCACCCATCAAGGATGCCGCCATTTCAGCCATCTTGCTGGAGGTTTCGCTGGCATATAGTTTGGCCTGCGCCGACTCCTGCGAATAGGGCAAACCGGCACTGGCCCGGAAGGCTGCATTGTATACGAGCAGGCGAGCCGCTTCCACCTGGGTAACCATGTCTGCCAAGAGAAACTGCACACCCTGACGACTGGCAACCGGCCTGCCGCCGACAACATGTTTTTTAGCATAGGCAATAGCCGCATCAACCGCTCCCTGGGCAATGCCCAGGGCCTGGGCAGCAATGCCGACCCGACCACCATCGAGCGTCTTCATGGCGATCTTGAAGCCCTGTCCTTCCGGCCCCAGTTGATTCTGTACCGGGATGCGGCAGTTGTCGAACACCAACTCCATGGTCAGGGAGGAGCGTATGCCCATCTTGTCTTCCTTTTTGCCAAAGGAAAAACCCGGCGTCCCTTTTTCGACAATATAGCTGCTGATGCCCCGGTGTTTCTCAGCGCTCATATCGCTACGGGCAAAAATGATGTAGGTTTCAGCCTCACCGGCGTTGGTGATGAAGATCTTGGAACCGTTGATGACAAAGGAGTCGCCGTCGCGTACCGCTGTGGTGGTTGTGCCGCCCGCGTCGGAACCTGCCGAGGTCTCGGTCAGCCCAAAGGCCCCCATCTTCTCCCCTTTGGCCATTGGGGCTAAAAAGGTATGTTTTTGTTCCTCGGTGCCAAAAAGATAGACAGGGTTGGCACCAAGCGACAGGTGTGCCGACAGGGTAACACCGGTTGAGGCACACACACGGGAAAGCTCTTCAACCGCAATGGCGTAGCTGATGTACTCGCCCCCTGCACCGCCGTATTCTTTGGGAAAGACAATGCCGGTTAGGCCGAGTTCAGCCAAGCGGCCGAACATAAGTGGGCGGTCGAAATGCGAATTCTGATCACGGCTGGCCGCAGAGGGTGCGACCTCTGTTTCGGCGAAATTCCTAACCAATTGACGAATGCGTTGTTGTTCTTCTGTTAATGTAAAATTCATATTTTCTTCCCCACAACACTGTGAATTTTGTAGTCAGGATGCAGCAGCCAGTTTGGTCCATCCTCCGGGAAGGCGTGCGGTCATCAGTCCTGATCTTTGATTTGCACCATGACTGTTGAGCCAGTGGCGCACACTGTGCCATTGGCAAGCACGCTCACCTCCACAATTACTTTGCGCCCCTTGATTTCAATTACCTTACCTCTGGCCTCCAGCTCGGTGTCGATCGGCGTGGGTGCTAGGTAATCCACTTTCAGTGAGGCCGTGACAAAGCGTGAGATGGGTTTACCATCCTCCTTGGCCTTGGCTGCAGCCGCTGTGCCCGCAGCATGGCAATCAATCAGTGAGGCGATCATGCCCCCATAGAGAAACCCGGGAAACCCACCGGTATACTTGGAGTCCGGGGTGTAACGACATACACTTTCCTCACCATCCCAATAACTTTTGAGATGGTGTCCTTCAGTGTTCAATCTGCCGCATCCGTAACAGTGCGCGTAGTCATCGGGATAATAATCTTGAAACGCTTTTTCATCCATAGAGTTATCCCCCATTTTTTATCTGACCATGCCAGGAACTGTAAGATCCTGGCATGGTAATGGTATGTACGTATGTACTGGGCTGCGGTATGCCTAGCTTTTTAATATGTGTAGAAGCCGCGACCGGTTTTTCGACCCAAATAACCTGCCTCGACATACTGCCGCAGCAAAGGACAGGGACGATATTTGGAGTCACCCAGGCCTTCATGCAAGGTGTTCATGATGGCAAGGCAGGTGTCCAGACCGATGAGATCGGCCAGGGCCAACGGTCCCATGGGATGGTTCATGCCCAGCTTCATCACGGTGTCGATATCTTCCTTGGTACCCACACTGTGGTAAAGGCAGAATACCGCCTCGTTGATCATGGGCATCAGGATACGGTTGGAGATGAAACCAGGATAGTCGTTGGATGCGGCAGGCGTCTTGCCCATTTTTTGTGTCAATTTCAGGGTAAGATCAAGGGTCTCCTGTGAGGTCGCCAGGCCACAAATAACCTCGACCAGTTTCATGACCGGTACAGGATTCATGAAATGCATGCCGATCACTTTTTCCGGACGCTTAGTGTGCGCAGCAATGCGGCCAATGGGTATGGAGGAGGTGTTGGAGGCCAAAACCACATGCGGTGCGCAGACCTGATCCAGCGTCTCGAAAATTTTGAACTTTATGGTTTCATTCTCTGATGCCGCCTCAACCACGAAATCGGCTCCAGCCATATCCGCAAGATCAGTGGAACCTTTGATCCGGGCAAGAACGGCTTCTTTTTCGTCAGCGGTCATTCTGCCCTTATCCACGCCGCGCTGCAAATTTTTGGCAATGCTGGCAAGGCCACGGTCCACAAATTCCTGCTTGATATCGTTCATGATAACGGGCATGCCGCTGGCGGCAGCTACGTGCACAATGCCGCTTCCCATCTGACCTGCACCAACAACTCCGAAAGTTTTTACTTCCATAATCAACTCCCTTTGTTCAGATTCAATGTGGGCCGGGCGGATGCTGTGCCCGACAATAACCAATAAGGGACAAACAGCGTCTTTTATGGCTCTGTTTGTTCTTTCCAGATGTGTTGGAAAAACTGGAACCAACCAGACGCGCACGAGGAACCGGGGAAGAGGGGCAAACTCTCCCGCCTGTCGTTCCAGCATAAAACAAGCAGGTGCACCGGCACCGGCTTCTTGGCGGTATTACCATGTATGGGGCAGCCGGGGCTATGCAGTGTAAAGAAAAAAGATTGGTGATATGGGAAGAATAAAAGAGATGCTGTGCTGCAAGCACATCTGTGCGGATAGGTTCACGGGATGAAGCGGGCACATTTCCTCCTTCATCTGGAGATGGCACGAGCTGTTGACAGGTCGTGACGCATCCCGGCAAAATGTCTATTATTTCGATTGCATCGAGCAGAATTGTCCTCTCGCGCACCGTGGGACCACCCATACGGTCAGGATGCTGCTCTCTCTCCACCAAAAACGCCAAGAGATAATCCTTACGCTGGAGAAAGGCAAAACAACTTCTATCTGTAGCCGTTACGGTTCAATCTGACAACTGCTGATTTTTTAACAGCTGTTTGATCAAATGCAATCCACCCACTATCTTGCCAAAATTTCTTTTCATCCTCAAGGGTTTCTAGCAGCTTTCTGGCGGCAATACATTTTTTGCTGGCAGCCCTCTGGCCAGAGCAGAAGCAAAGGGCAGGAACGAAGGACAGATGAGGCGTGTGGTTTGTATACGTTACGGCCGTGTGCTACTCTGCAGGAGCTTCTTGGTCACGATAATTCCCGGCCGTAGAGCAACTGAAATGTCTCATAAAAGAATCCTTGCCCCTCTTTGGACAGCACCTATCTTTAGTTCAGCTGTGGCCGCATCCTGGTCCTGCTATCCGACTTCTCCCTCCACTTTGCGGTATCACCTCTATTTGTGTGCTGATTCGTTCTTTCAAGGCAGGCACGTGTGAAATAACGCCAATCAGCTTGCCCTCTTGCCTAAGGTTGGCCAGGGTTTCCAGGGCTGTATCCAGGGCTTCGTCGTCCAGTGTACCAAAGCCTTCATCCAGAAAGAGGGAATCCACTCGCACTTTCTTGCTGGCCATGTGCGACAAACCGAGGGCCAGCGCCAGACTGACAAGGAAACTCTCACCGCCGGAAAGATTTTTCGTGGATCGAATCTCGCCGGCCTGATAGCTGTCAATAACATTGAGTTCCAGCGGCTGGGTTGAATCGAGGATGAGCAAGTAGCGGTCGCTCATTTTCTGCAGCTGCCGGTTGGCGTGGCCAATCAGCATGGCAAAGCTCAGTTCCTGGGCAAAGTTACGATACTTCTTGCCATCTACAGAGCCGATCAAGGCGTGCAGATTTTCCCAACTGCGGCATTCTTTTTTCTGGGCCTTGATGGCTGTGTGCTTTTCTTGGAGCCGCTCTTTGGCAACCGTGTTCGCCATCAAGCGGTGCTTGAGTGCAGCAATGCTGTCCCGCAGCTCGTGCAGCAATTTTTCGTGCTCTTTGTGTTGGGCTGTGAGCTCTTCCAGGGATTTGTCAGTAATCTTCTGCGCTTTTTCCGTGTCCAGGCGCATTGCCCGATCCGTTTGCCTGGCTGCGAGTTCTGTTTGACGCTTATCCAGTTCCCTGGCCTTTGCCGCCAGTTGTTCCCTCTGTTCGGGACTGCGCCTGGCCGCTAAAAACTGTTCTTCACCGATAAAGCCCACGATTGTACAGGCAGCGGCAAACCTGATTGCCAGTTTTTCCAATTCTGGCTCTCTTTGGTCTATGCGTTTGTTGAGCGCTTCAACATGGGTCTTGGCAGTATGGCATTTTTGCTGGAGTTCTTGGTATTGTTCCCTGGCCTGTTTTTCAGCACCTTCGGCGCCAGCCACCCCCTTGTTCAGGCGAACTTCCTCGTCATCGGGCCTCTTGTTGCCGTAGAGGCGTTTACGCTTATCAGCCTTGGTGGCCAATTCTTTTTTTATGCGCTCCAGGCGCTCCTGTTTCTCGGCCAAGGCACTGCTTTGGGTTTGGATCACCGCGTCCAGACGTTTTACCTCGCTGCTGATATGGGCTATCTGTTTTTCGATGTCTGCCCTGTTCTTTACCTGGGCCTGCCAGGTTGCCAGCCGTATCCTGAGGCTATCGAGCAGGGATGAAATGTCTGCTGCAGGAATTTCCGTAACCCCAAGTGGCAGGAGTTTTTCCACTACGGCTTGCCTGCGCTTGGTAAAATCAGCAAGGAATTTCTCCAGATCTTCGCACAGTTCGGTAAGAGTTTTTTCGGCAATTTTTTTGTCATGGGCTGCTGTTGCTCCCAACTTTTCAGCATCTGTTAGGTTGTTGCGGGCAAACTGTGCAGCCTCTTCGAGTTTTTTGATGGCTGCCTCCTGCTCCTCGGCCTGTCTGATCAGCTTGGTAAGCGCATCGATCTTCTGTTCGTAGGCATCGGCAACCGGCACATTGCCCTCTGCAAAGGGGTGGCTGGTTGCTCCACAGAGCGGACAGGGTGTACCGTCTGCCAGTTTTGCTCGGTGTGCCTCAAGCTCGGCAATTTTTGCGAGGTATGCCATTTCGCGCAGCAGACTTTCCTTTTCACTGCGGTATTCTCGCAACAGGCGATCCCTTAGCAGCTGGCTAAGCTCGGCCTTAGCTCGGAGCAGCTTTTTTTCGCTTGCCGCCAGTTCCTGCTTGCGCCTGCTGCAGAGCTTTTGACGATACTCAAGGGAGGCTATCGCCTGTGCCAAGGCGTTTGTCGCCTTTTTTTTCCCAGCCTTTTTTTGAACAATTTCCCTCTGCTGTACGAGCAGGCCGTGCAACTGCTCTTCAACACCAGCCAGGCCGCTGATCAACCATTCATCCTGTGCATGCTCCTTGAGATAGCTGCCAACGTCTTCCAGGGCTTTCTGGGCCTTGATATGTTTTTCCCGCTCCTTGTGGCGGATCAGTTTATCGGCATCGATCCTTGCGGCATCCTTCTTGCAGTGTTCCTCGGCCTCTGTAGCCACTTTCTTCTGCTCCACCAGGTGCTGATCAAGCAAGCGCACCTGCTGCCATAAGGGTATGGCGGCTTGCAGTTCCTTTTTGAGTCGCAGGGTGTGCTGCTCAGCGATCTGCAACAATTCGGCCTGCTTTTGAACAGAGGCTGTCAAATGGGGTAGGGCCTCTTTTCCAGCCTGCAGAGCTTCCTGATCGTCTGCCTGCTGTTTGCGGGTGGCAGCGAGCGTTGCGTATGCGCCGTCCAGCGAGGCGGCATGCAAGGCCTGCTCCAGTGTTGTACGATCTGCCTTGAAGCCGCTGATATCACCTTGTAGTCTGTTTGCCTCTTCGGTTAGCTTGGCGATTTCCTCCTCCAGGGCCTTGATATTGGCGAGCCAGGCAAGGGCTTTTCCGATATTGGCAAACCTGGTGCTACATTCTGCCTCTTCCTTCTGTTTTGTGGCAAATGTCTCTTGAATTTCTTGTTCCTGCTCAGGATCCAGAATGATAATTCCGGCTGTTTCAGCCTGGAGCAGGCCCAGTTTTTCCCGCTCTTCGCGCAGGCGTTCATGCACGCGCATGGATATCTGGCTGTAGATCCCCGTGCCGGTTATTTGCTCCAGGATCGGAGCCCGTTCATCTGGTACAGCCTGCAAAAACGCGGCAAAGCCGCCCTGGGCCAGCAACATGGAACGGGTAAAACGGTCAAAATCCATGCCTGTGGCCTGCTCAACACCTTTAGCCACCTCGAGGATTTTTGTTTCCAAAATTTCACCTGAATCCGCATTGACCAGTTCGTGTTTTGGGGCCTGGAGTTCGCCATCCGGCTTTTTGCGCGCCCGGTGCTGACTCCAGTGACAGCGAAAACGTCCACTCTGGGTTGCGAAGGTCACCTCGGCAAAGCATTCGCCAGTTTGGCGAGACATGATCTCGTTTACGCTCTTGGTAACTTTGGGCAAGCGTGGCGTGCGACCGTACAGAGCTAGACAGATGGCGTCGAGAATAGTTGTTTTCCCTGAGCCGGTGGGACCGGTGATGGCAAAGATACCGTCGGCAACAAAGGCCGGATGCCCGAGATCTATTTCCCAACAGCCCTCCAGAGAGTTCAGATTCTTGAAGCGCAGGTGCAGGATTTTCATCGTCAGCCTCTCTATTCCGCCTGCACGTCGTCTTCGTGCAGGGACAGGAGGGTTTCCTGGTACATGCGCTGTAGCTCGGGCCACTGTTCTACTGGCACGCCACGGGCAAGCAGACAACGTTCGAATACGTCGTGTACCCGGAGCTCATCAAGGCTTTCCCCCACAAGGTCCTGCTCCAGCATCCCTGCGATAATGCGGTTGTTTTTTAACCGCAGAATTTCCATCTCCGTGCCGGAAATGGCTGCTTCGGCACGTTCGCGCAAATCGCCTATAACCTCGTCGCCTTCGTAGATTAGCTCAAGCCAGGCTTGAGATGCAGCCTGTGCCAGTGCACGAATACGGCGGCTCAGGGTATCCCAATCTCCCCGGATACGTTCGAGTTCTTGAAAAACCGGCACTGCAATTAGTTGCACAGATGCTGCTGTGCCATGGAATGCAACCTGGCAAACGCTTTTTTGTTGTTTGGCCTCGCCAAAGCCCATGGGTAGTGGAGAGCCGCTGTACCTGATGTGCTCAAGTCCAGCCACCTTTTGCGCTATGTGGAGATGACCCAGGGCCACATAGTCAAAGCGTGCAGGAAAAATTTCCGCGCGCACCTGCGCCAGAGAACCAACATACAGCTCACGCACACCGTCACCCTCCACCCTTTGGCCAGCAGCGCTGAACAAATGACCCGTGGCCACGATGGGAATCTCTCTTCCCGCCTGCTTGCGTTTTTCTTCAGCCAGGTCAGCCACAGCGGCGTAATGTGTGCGGATGCCCTCAATGAGCTTGCGCTCCTTGTCTGCCACGCTTTCTCCGGCTTCGGCCACCCGGATGTCCCGATCGCGCAAATAGGGCACAGCACAAACAATCAGCTCTGGCGCTTTCTGCTCATTACGGAGCACCAGCACTTCATCTTCCGGGTTGGCAGCGCTACCAACCACGTGTACATCCAGGGCCTTGAGCAACTCTTTTGGGGCATTGAGGAAGGAGGGAGAATCGTGGTTGCCCGCCACAACCACTACATGACGACATGTCGAGGCCGCCACCCGACACAAAAACCGGTAGTATAGCTCTTGGGCACGATTACTTGGGGTGCTGGTGTCAAAGACATCACCAGCCACCAAAAGGGTGTTGATTGCGTTTTGCTGTATCGTTACAGCCAGCCAGTCCAAAAAGGCCTTGAATTCCTCGTAACGTTTTCTGCCATACAGAGCGCGGCCGATGTGCCAATCGGATGTGTGCAGGATTTTCATGGAGCCAGTCAATTGTCACAGCCTTTTTCGAGAAATTTCTCATTTTTGCCAACGTCTTTCTACGATGGAGTATACTCGCTGATGCACTCAAGGCAACGAGTTCAACTGCTGCAGAAACGTTCACCCACTGCAATCACGCCCGATATCTGCTCCTTGTAAGATACCTGGTGGAGGACAAGAAATGCCTGTTTACGATTTTCTGTTCAGATTCAAAAGGGACTGATGGGCTCACTTCATTGTAAGGCAAGCATCACAAAATAATGGTCTGGTGGCCACTCTTGCGGGGGGAGTCTGGCGCATTACAAGACAAGGCGCGCAGCATCTCCCACGCGCCTTGTAAACTTCTGCTGTTTTCCACTCTCAACCCGCAGCCGGGATGGACACCCGTATTTCGCGGCTCTTCACTTTGCCAAAGTCCTGCCAGTCTTCCACGGCATCCACATACTGTTCTTCAATGACAATTTCGCCGCCGTCCACGGCCTTGAGGATAAAATTGCTCAGCGCCGTGGCCTTTTTCAAAGGAAAGGAGTAGGGCCCGGCCGGATCGTAGACTTCCACTGAAAAGTGGCCATCCACTTCGGCCGGTATGCCACGGGCCTGGTTTTCAAAGCGGGTAAAAACAAAGCGGTGCGGATCAAGCCAGATACAGGGGCCGATACCAGGGGCTGTAAAGCTACGCACATCCGCCATATCGGTGAGGATATAGGTGCCCACCACCCCGGTGCCGACCTCCAGTATCACCTGGCTTGCGCCGGGGTTGAAGTAGAGATTACGGCAGTATCTGGTCTCTTCCGTCAAATAGGCTGAGAAAACCGGTTCCAGACTAGCCGTAAAAACTTGGACGCCTGGGTTTTCTCCGTGCGAGCAGGGGCTATCCGGATCGGTCTCAAACCAGAAATAGTTCTCAGAAGCCCAGCCCTCTTCTCTGGGAGGCACCACGGCAACATGGAGCTGCACCCCCTCCAGCAGGCAGGTGGAGCCCCGGTCTTCCTTGAGCGCGCGCAGCCGGTATTCGGAAAAATTCCCGGCCCAGGTCATGCCGCTCAAGGTTGTAAAGATCACAAAAATCAATATTAGTGCTAGTGCCAAAGTCAGAACCAGCGCTCTATTCACCCGCATAGTCAGCAACCACTTACCTTGCATTCTTATCTCCTTTTTGCGCCCATGCCCGCAGCCTGCCTTGTCGGGCCCCTGTCAATAGTTCCTATAATTCTGCTCGTCATAATCTGCGTCATGCCCGGTGCGGTCGAGCTCGGTCTGGGGGCGGCGCACCTCGGTGTAGGTGGCTGCGTTATTGGTAACAAACCATAGCCCCTCGTACTGGCGCACATAGACAGAGCGCGGATTGTCTGCACCAGAGCTGCGCAGCCGCACCTGCAGATCTCCGGAAGAATGCCCGTCCCATATTTGCATGATGTCGAGCCGGTAATTATCCGGCGACATGGCGTAGCCATTGTGCACGGAGGTACCCGCCGCAAAACTGCGGAAAATGTGGTTATAGCGGGCATCGCGCATGCGGTCGACAAAGGTCTGGTACAAGGCCGAGCGCTCCCAGCCCTGGCGCAAGCGCATGGAATAGCGCAGCATTTTTGAGGCTTCGTCTCTGGTGGCCGGGTTAATGTAGCAGAACACCGCGTCGAAATAGAGTTTGACCGCGCCTTCGGGCCTTACCGCCTCGCGCGCATACCGGGCCTTGAAATCCTGATAATCCACGGGCAGGCCGTCTGTACGCACCACCTCGGCAGAACCGGCTGGGCCGCTTTGTTGCTGGATTTCGTAGCCGGTGTCGGCATGGTAGTGGCCCTGGTTGCGCCCATCGTAGCGTTCATTGCTCGCGCTCTGCGCCTGCCTGCCCTCTCCCATACCTGGGAAGATGTTGCTATAGCCCTGCCGGATCTCCTGGCCGGTGCAGCCGCAGTTCAGTGCCAGTACGGACAGCAGCACGAGCAGCAGTACGAGTGCCGGGGCAAGCGCCATGCCCGCTCCTCGCAAAAAAGTAGTACTGAAACCAGCAATTCCCGTTATGCCCTGTAGCCCAGCAATAGCGTAGAAGGCGGCATCGGGATTCGCAAACTTTTCCAATTTTTACGCAGGGAACTTTTTGGTAACATGTTGTTTTCAAACATATAAATTTTG
>Ga0334886_1001640_pt1 | contig 25315 bp, 24 predicted proteins | sample GraSluR1_MG_9_FD_207232 | JGI IMG/M metagenome (GOLD analysis project Ga0334886, IMG submission 207232) | Sludge microbial communities from methane-producing bioreactor in Wageningen University, Netherlands - Granular Sludge_27_06-R1 | ecosystem: Engineered > Bioreactor > Anaerobic >... | reverse complement strand
GGTAGACAACCAGGCGGTCCGGCAAAAACTGCAGTTATTGCGAGTGGAATGTTTGGTTCAATAAGTGGAAGTGGAGTTGCCAATGTTGTTACTACAGGAGTATTCACAATTCCGGCAATGAAAAAAGCTGGTTATTCCCCAGAGGAAGCCGGGGCAGTAGAAACAGTTGCTTCCTGTGGTGGACAATTGCTACCTCCGGTAATGGGATCAGCAATATTTTTGATGGTTTCCTTTGTTGGTATATCATATTTAGAAATTGTAAAAGTTTCTATCATTCCAGGTTTAATGTATTTTTCTCTAGTATATCTCTTTGTAGATCTCATAGCCAGAAGAAGAGGAATGAAGGGAGTTGCTCAAATAGAGATAATTCCTTTACCTAAGCTTTTAAAGGAGAATGGCTATTTACTAATTCCAATTGTCGCTCTAGTTGTTTTAATAATAAAGGGATATACGCCCTTTTATGCAGCTTTTGTATGTATTGTATTGATGGTATTAGTGAGTTTTTTCCGAAGAGAAACAAGTTTTACTTTAGAAAAAACAATTTCTGCTCTTGAGCGTGGATCAAAAAATATGGTAGCTATGGGATCAGCTGCTGGTTGCGTAGGCATAATAATGGGAATTGTTACTTTAACTGGAGTTGGTGTAAGGATGAGTTCCTTAATTCTTCGCTTGTCCCAACACAATTTATTATTAACAATTATTTTAGTGGGAATTATTGCTTACATTTTAGGCATGGGATTAAACGTAACAAGTGCTTATATTATTGGTTCTGTATTAACTGCTCCCGCCCTTGTTGAAATAGGCGTACCTTTATTGGTAGCTCATTTATTGGTATTTTGGTTTTGCCAAACCTCTAATGTTACTCCACCAGTTTGCATGGCTGCTTATGCAGCCTCTATTATAAGCGGGGGAAATGCTATGTTAACGGGTTTTAAATCAGCTAAAATGGCGATTGGGATGATAGTCATACCTTTCCTTTTTGTTTATACACCAATAATATTTACGATACATAATACTAATATACTAGTATTCCTTTGGTTTTTAATTACCTCACTACTATCATTAGCTCTACTCGCCGTAACTTTAGAAGGATATATCAATAAGCATATCACAATGAGAGGAAGAGTTTTGACAGGAATTGCATCTCTAAGTTTATTTCCACCCAATTTTTATAGCAAAATTTTTGGTTTAGTTATATTTTTGTTATTCCTATTGTTTTATAAAAAAGTATCTTATGTCGACAAAGAAAATACTATTGATTAAGTATTTATAATTGATACGGAAAAAATGACAACAAAATTGATATTTATTTAGTAAGGAGTTTCATTATGTTAAAGAAAATAGAGTATGGAAAAAGTTATAGATATGATTCCTATACCTGGGAAGAGTTGAATGAAATCATTGCACAGGATAGAGTGGCTCTTCTTCCCGTTGGTTCAATAGAACAACATGGAAAGCATCTCCCGATTGATGCTGATAGTTTTATTTTAGAACAAATGTGTATTGCAACAGCTGAAAAGGTTCCGGAAGATATTTTACTTTTAAATCTCATACCATATGGATTCTGCTGGCATCATATTGATTTTCCGGGACCTTTAAGTGTAACTGGTAATCATCTAAGTGAATTTGTTTTAGATATTACAAAAAGTCTGGCACACCATGGCGTTCGTCGAATTTTAATTATAAATGGTCATGGTTCTAATGCTCCTTATTTAGAGGATGCGGCAAGGAGAACCGTTTTGGAAACTAATGCAATATGCGGTTCATTCATATCCTATAATTTAGCTAAAAAAGAAATTGCAGAGGTTAGAGAATCTGAATGGCCTGGCGGGATTGCCCATGCATGCGAAATGGAGACATCAGTATATTTATATTTAGCAAAAGATAGAGTTAAAATGGATAAAGCTGTTAAAGAAATAGGATTTGGCAAGTCAAAATACCATTGGATCGATACAATAGGACCATCACCAGTAAGCATGAGAACATGGTGGTCTACAATTTCTGAGAGTGGAGTAGTAGGGGATGCCACACTGTCTAGTGTAAAAAAAGGAGAAATTATTTTTAATGCAGTGGTTGACAATTTAGTTCAATTGATAAAGGAAATAAAGAATAGAAAAATTAAAAACAGAAAAGATCATCATAAAACTGAAAAGGTATAAGAAAAAAAATAGAGAGAAGTAAAATATATGAAAATTACTATCGTTGGTGCCGGTGCCATGGGTTCTCTCTTTGGAGGATTGCTGGCAGAAGCAGGAAATAAGGTCTTACTTCTGGATATCTGGAAAGAACATGTAGATGCCATTAATAGTAAAGGTTTGTGGATAGAAGGATTAAGCGGAGATAGGTTTATCAAAATAAAAGCAATTAATAATCCAGCTGACATTAAGGTTTCCTCTGATTTATTTATTATTTTCGTAAAGTCTTATCATACAGAGAGTGTAGCTAAAAATATATCATCATTGGTGGGAGAAAAGTCTACTATTTTAACCCTGCAAAATGGTTTGGGAAACTTTGAGATATTGTGCCATATACTTGGTTCGGAAAAGGTCATTGCCGGAACTACCTCTTATGGGGCTACCATATTAGGACCGGGGGAGGTTCGTCATGCCGGAGTAGGTCCCACTGCTATTGGAGAGTTAGATGGAAAGGGTACTCATCGGGTAGAAAAATTTTCTCAACTACTAAACCAGGCTGGAATTAAAACTGAAACCACTAAAAATGTGATAGGTTTAATCTGGAGTAAACTTTTGGTGAATGTGGGCATCAATGCCCTGGGTGTATTGTTAAGAGTAAAAAATGGTGCACTTATCTTAAGAGAATATGCACCCAAGCTACAAGCCGCTTTGGTTGAAGAGGCTATGAAGGTAGCCCAAGGGAAAGAAATTGCCTTAATCCATCAAGATATGGTGAAGGAAGTCGCCCATATCTGTGAAAAGACCAGGGATAATTTAAATTCCATGTTACAGGATGTAAGAAAGAAGAGAAAAACCGAAATCGATTTTATTAATGGCGCCATAGTTCGTGAAGGGGAAAAACTAAACATACCTACCCCGGTTAATCGGGTTATGACTGATCTTATAAAAGCGCTTGAAGAGAGCTATGAAAAACAAATATAGAAAAACACTATAGATTAAAAGGAGACCAAAAAATGGAACAAGCTAGGAAAAAGACCATGATTCCTGGATTTTTTGCCCTGAAACAGCATGGCAAAAAATTTACCATGGTTACAGCTTATGATTATGCCTTTGCTACCAAGGTAAACAAGACCGATATTGAGATGATATTAGTAGGAGATTCGGCAGCCATGGTCATGCTTGGTTATCCGAGTACCGTACCTATTGACCTGGATACCATGATTATTCTAGCTAAGGCAGTGGTTAAAGGAGCCCCGGATACCTTCATTGTAGGAGATATGCCCTTTCTTTCTTATGAGGTGAGTAAAGAAAAAGCCATAGAAAATGCTGGCAGATTAATGAAAGAAGCGGAAGTGGATTGTATTAAATTAGAAGGTGGCAAGAGGATAGCCGATACAGTAGCTGCCATTGTAAAAGCTGGCATTCCGGTCATGGGACATATCGGATTAACACCTCAGAGCAGTTCTCAATTAGGCGGTTTCAGGGTCCAGGGTAAAGATTTGATGGCTGCCGAAAAAATTCTTGCAGATGCCTTATCCCTAGAGGAGGCAGGTGCTTTCAGTATTGTTTTGGAAGGCATTCCCAATCCTGTAGCCCAGATTATTACGGAAAGAGTTGACATTCCAACCATAGGTATAGGAGCCGGACCTTTTTGTGATGGCCAGGTCTTAGTTATTCATGACTTATTGGGTCTCTTTGAACGTTTCGTACCGAAATTTGTTAAACAATATGCTCAAATAGGCCAAGATATAGTAAAAGCGCTTTCTCAATTTGATAAGGAAGTAAAAACAGGATTATTCCCGGATAAGGATCATAGTTATCATTTGAAAGAGGAAATGGAGAAAGAAATTATTAAGTATCTTAATAATAAGTTTGACTAAATTTCTAACAGCAGTAGATAGATAACAATGTGAGATTATATTATTTTTTTTGGTTTTCCATTATAGGAGTAAATAAAACAAAATTAAATAAAAAACCTGGAGGGTTTATATTTTAAAATAAACACTAACTATAGAATAAGCTTATATAAAAGCAAATACAATTTTTTGATTTATTCTTTTCCATTTATATCATTATTCTATAATCTGTTTAATAAAAAATTAGTAAAACTCTATTATTGGATAGTGTAAAATTTCAGTAGGTGTTTTCAATTATAGACCCCAAAACCCATAGTCATATTTCCTTTGTGGTTGACGATGTTGAGAATTGTTTGGCTAAGCTAAAAGAAAATGGAGGAACGACAGTAGGAGAAACAGTTATGGGGCATATTGATAGTGTAGTGAAAATACATGTAGTATATGACAAAGATCCGGAGGGTAATATAATTGAAATACAAAAATGGAGCTAAAATTAATGCAAGCAAAGATATTGGGCTTATAGTATTTTTAATAAACATTCAATAGTGATGGTTTAAATTGTTATTGTGATAATTATGTCATAAACACTCATTAATAGATTTTAAATGCTTTGAAACCTTTATTTTTAATTTTCCCTCCTCCCTGATTTATTTTTCGGTGGAATGAAATAAATAATATTTGCCACATTATGGAATATAATTGTAGAATAATGAAAATTGTTATAGAAAAAATAAATAATGTATTATTATAAAGAAGTTAAAAAAATTAAACCTCCTTGGGGGAAAATATTACGATTTTTAACCAGCGTGTATTTACATTGGAAGATAGATATCCATGTATCAAAAAATGATACTAATAGTTTGAATCCCTCCTATCTTGTTTTGGCTAATCATGTAACTTACTGGGATCCCTTTTTAGTAAATATGTTTGTTGAGGAACCAATATGCTACATTGCTGAGGCGGTTTATTTCAGAAATCCTTTATTCCGTCTCATTCTCAATTCAGTCGGCTCTATTCCTAAAAAGAGATATATGAAACAATATTTACCCATTAAAAGATTGCTTCGAGCTAAAGATAACGGAAGAATATTGGGTATTTTCCCTGAAGGTGAACGGAAATGGGATGGAACTACTGATTTTAAGACTTTATGCGCTACAGCAAAATTAATTAAGAAATTAGATGTACCCGTAGTAACGGTAAAGATAAGAGGCGGGTATCTTGCTTATCCACGGTGGGCAAAAGTATCAAGAAAAGGTAGGGTAGACTTATCTTATACTTTGTGTCTTACTAAAGATGAGTGTCGTGCATTATCATTAGAGCAGATTGAAGACAAAATAAAGCAGTACCTTGCTCATGATGAAGTAGATTATCAGAGAAAGGAATATAGTAAATATATCGGTAAAGATTTAGCAGAGAACCTGGAACATCTTTTATTTACCTGTCCTAATTGTCAGTCCCTTAATACACTTATTTCTCATGGTAATCAATTATCCTGCCAGCAATGTCACTACAGTGTGATTTACAATCAATATGGTTTTTTGGAAGGCTTACAGAAAAAATTGTATTTTGATAACCTCAGAGATTGGAATCGATGGCAGAATCTCTTTTTAAGAGAGTTTATTACAGAAAAATACAATATCAAAAACCAAGACTGTAAAGATATTTTAAGAGATAATGAGGTTGAAATGTTTGTCGGTAGCCTTAGCCAGCCCTTTGCTTATATGGGAGAGGGGAACTTATGTTTAAATCAAAAAGAGTTGTATTTTGAATTTCCGGATGGAGAGAAGTGCCGATTTCAATTAGGGAAAATTACCGGTCTTAGTGTTCAGTTTCAAGCAGTGCTGGAGTTTAATTATCATGATAAGAAAATGTACCGGTGTAAATTTAAAAATCCGCATTTGTCTGCCTATAAATGGGTACAATCCATTGGCATTACCCGAGAAAAAATAGATTAGGCAAAAACAGAACAAATTCATTCTTAATGTTCTAAATTATAAGTTTTGAAATGCATTTTTAAGTCGTTGCATAGCTGTGACCACTGTTGATTTGGGACAGGCAAAGTTAAATCTCATAAATCCTTCTCCTCCTGAGCCAAACCACTCTCCCAGGTCTACAGCTATCTTTGCCTTTTCCAATATCAAGGAATAGATTTCTTTATTACTTAATCCAGTTCCTCTGAAATCAATCCAGGCCAAGTATGTTCCCTCAGGTTTTTTCATGTGTATATCTGTTAAATTATCCTTAAGATATTCAATAACATAATCAAAGTTATTCTCTACATATTCTGTTAAATCATCTACATAACTATCCCCGTAAAGATAAGCAGCTTCACCAGCGATAGGTGCAAATACATTAGGATCAGGATAATTATTAATAATCATTCTCTTAGTCAATCTTTCTCTTATTTCCTTATTCGGAATTACAATTAGTGAGGCGCTCAGGCCAGCTATATTAAATGTCTTACTGGGTGCATAAGAGATGATAAGATTCTGAGTGATGGTATCTGGTAATTTCCCAGCTGTAATAAACTTGTGTTCTTTCATTATCAAATCGGCATGAATCTCGTCAGAGAAAATTAATACCTCATTATCCAAACAGATCTTGCCAGCACGATACAATTCATCCCTGGTCCAAACTCTACCTACCGGATTGTGGGGATTGCAAAGTATAATGAGTTTAGTATCAGGATCTTTTGCTAACTCTTCTAAGCCTTTAAAATCCATACTGTAAAAACCTTTTTTTTCAATTAACTGGTTATTTTGTACTCTTCTTCCACAATTTACAATACTTTCCCGGAAAGGATAGTAAACAGGATTTTGTATAATGACCCCATCTCCAGGTTTGGTAAACTCTTGAATAGCAGCATTTATTGAGGGTACCACACCACTAATAAAGAGCATCCAATCAGTAGGGATTTGATAATTATAGCGCCTATCAAACCATCCCGCAGCAGCTTTTTTAAAAGCTTCTACAGCATCAGGTGAAACATACCCATAGATTCCATGTTCAGCTCTTTTTTTAACCGCTGTGATAACCTCAGATGGACATAAAAAATCCATATCTGCTATCCACATACCTAAAGCTCCCTGAACATCGTAACCAGGGAATTTATGTTCAAAACTCTGCCATTTTACACTATAAGAACCGCTATCACAGCCCCGTGGGATAATTTGATCAAAATTGTAATGTTTCTTCATTTACCATTCCTCTTCATTTTTTTATTCTTTATATTTTGTTCAGAAATTATCATATATTATCAGGAAAACCTGATGCCTAATTCTAATTCTTAACCAGATTGCCTCTATATTTTTACCTGATCTTTTAATATCTTTAGTCCAATCAAAATTCTGTAAATAATTACTAATTTAGAAGCGCCTTCTTTTCCCTTATCTCATAGTGTACTAATATAAATATTATGGGTCAAGCTATAAAATGATAAAACAAAAAAGAAAGTGGATTATTGACTTTGCCATGTACATCTCTATAATAAACATCATATATATACTCCAAAATACGTTAGTTAGTCTATTATGTTTATTTAACAAATCAGTTCAGAAAGGTTTATACTGTGAGACAATTATACTTAGTGCGTGTTTTTCAATTAACCTGGGGGCTTTTCCTTTTTGCATTGGGTATCGCCATTACCATAAATGCACATATAGGATATGCTCCATGGGATGTTTTCCATGCAGGATTAGCTAAGACAACCGATATCAGCATTGGTAATGCATCAATTATAATCAGTATTATTATTGGCCTCTTATCTATATTTCTCGGAGAGAAACTGGGACTGGGCACTATTTTTAATATGGTACTAATTGGTATCTTTTTAGATATTATTATTTCACTTCATATTATACCGATAGCAAATAATTTTATATGGAGTATTCCCATGTTAATTGTAGGTTTAATAATTATTGCCCTAGGGACCTACTTTTATATGAAACCAGGGCTTGGCGCAGGACCCAGGGATAGTTTAATGGTTGCACTTACCAGAAAAACAGGCTTACCCATTGGCATCTGTCGGGGAATAATTGAAGTGTTAGTAGTTATCATTGGGTGGAAATTAGGCGGTATGGTTGGAGTTGGAACTATCTTAGCGGCACTTACCATCGGATTTTGGATACAGATTACTTTTAAATTATTTAAATTTGATGCAACACAAGTAGAGCATGAAGCAATTGATAATACTTATAAAATCATTTTTAGGAATAATGACCTAAAAGTTAAATAAATCAGACCTTGAAATATCGCTTTTAGTTTTATTCAAGTTAAATATTTAAGTTCATAGTGAGCTATTTTCAATTTGTAAATATATTCAACTAAATCCAAATTCTGAACGCATATAAATCGTTACAAGGATAACATACAATAAAGTAACTCAAGCCATAGTAATAGTCAATAATTTCTTTTTAATATCATGAAAATAATATTTCTGACTATCTTTTAACAAACTAAGATTAGAATGCAATACCAACTACTTGTTCAATTATTTTAGGTAGTCTACTTTTTACCTTTTTTCTTCACAATTATTTTATTTCTTTTACAATTTGCAATAGAGGATAGAAGATTAGAATTTAATTAAGATTAAGAAGTTTTCACTCTAAATCTACAGATAGGCAAAGTTCAGGAAGAAAGTGTTCAGAAACCGCTTGTTTTTAGTTATTTTAAAAATATTAAAAAAATGATAAGATAATAAAATAAAAGTAATCAAGGATAAAAATAATGGATCTTTTTCATCAACAGGCAAAAAAAATAACCAAATTAGCTCCCTTAGCTGACCGAATGCGGCCAAAAAATCTGGAGGAATTTGTAGGGCAGGAAAAGATTATTGGCAAGGGCAAGCCTTTGCGCATTGCTATTGAGAAAGATCAGCTACAGTCAATTATTTTGTGGGGTCCCCCGGGTTCAGGGAAAACTACCCTGGCTATGATTATTGCCCAAATGACCAAAAGTTTTTTTGTCCAGTTTAGTGCTGTTACTTCCGGTATTCCTGATTTAAAGGAAATCATTAAAGAAGTTAAACAGCGCTGGACTTTTCATCAGCAGAAGACTATTCTCTTTGTAGATGAGATTCATCGTTTTAATAAAAATCAGCAAAATGCCTTTCTCCCCTATGTGGAGGACGGGACTATTATATTGATTGGGGCTACTACTGAAAATCCTTCTTTTGAAGTGATTTCTCCCCTATTGTCACGTTCAAGTGTTTATGTGCTCGATTCTCTCACCGAGAAGGATTTATCCAGAATTATTCAGCGTGCTTTAGCTGATATAGAGAATGGTTATGGAAACTTACCTCTGGAAATAGATGAAGAGATAATTAATCTTATTACCGGGCTATCTTATGGAGATGCCAGGATAGCTTTAAATATACTTGAATTTGCTGTGAATACCAGAATTGCCCACTTTAAGGATAAGGATAAAATTAAAATAGATAGAGACTTAATTCAGCAAGTTGTACAGAAAAATATCCTTCGTTATGATAAAAGTGGTGAGGAACATTATAATCTCATTTCAGCATTACATAAAAGTATGCGCGATTCTGATCCTGATGCAGCTCTTTATTGGGTTACCCGTATGATTGAAGCAGGCGAGGATCCCCTTTATATTGCCCGTAGACTCATCAGGTTTGCCTCGGAGGATATTGGAAATGCAGATCCTCAAGCACTTTCTGTTGCAGTATCAGCAATGCAGGCAGTTCATTTTCTTGGAATGCCAGAGGGAGATTTAGCTCTAATACAGGCTGCGGTTTATCTATCTAATACCTCAAAAAGTAATGCTCTTTATAAAGGTAGACAACTAGCCGGTCAGGATATAAAGAGATATGGTCCATTGCCGGTACCTTTTGTTATTCGTAATGCTCCAACTTCGATGATGAAAGATATGGGTTATGGAGCAGGATACCAGTATGCCCACGATTATCGGGATGCATTTGTTGACCAACAACATCTTCCTGATCAGCTGGTAGAAAGAAAATATTATTTCCCTTCCGGAAGAGGATTGGAGGGGAAAATTAAAGAGATAATGGAACAGAGAAAAAAAATGAAAACATTGTTGCAGCAGAAAAAAAGTATAAAAAAGGCTATTCCTAAAGAGGAGAACATAAACAGGGAGTGATTGCTATGAAGGTAAGCATAAAGTTTTATTCTGGTTTTGAAAAATACCTACAGGATAATTGCAATAGATTATTGAAATTAAACCTCGATAATGGAGAAGATATTACATCGATTTTGAACCGTTTTTTGCCTCAAGAAGCCATAGGTTTTGTGGGAATGGTGTTAGTTAATAAGAAGATTACCAATTTCGATTATCAATTAGTTGAGGGAGATATGGTTGAAGTATTTCCAGTTATAGGCGGAGGTTAAAACCTATCTCATTGGTAGCCTTAAGAAAGGAATAAAATGAAACAGCAAAAAAAAATAAAAGTAGGAATATTGTTTGGAGGTAAATCTGGTGAGCATGAGGTTTCTTTCTGTTCAGCTTCCTCAGTTATTAAAGCCATTAATCCCGAAAAATATAAAGCAATACCAATTGGTATTACCAAGAATGGTTATTGGTTATCTCCTGAAGATAGCTGTCGTGCATTACTGACTGGAAGGATTGAAGGAAAAGAGATTATATGCTGGGAAAGTAAAACAGATGAGCATCAGTTTATTATCATTAACAAGAAGAATAATGAAATAAACTATTCTTTTTTGGAAAAATTAGATGTTATCTTTCCAGTATTACATGGACCATATGGTGAAGATGGTACTATTCAAGGTTTATTAGAATTAATTGATATTCCCTATGTGGGTTCAGGCGTAGTTGCCTCTTCCTTATCAATGGATAAAGAGTTAATGAAAAAGATTTTTCAGCAAGCAGGTCTACCTAACACTAGATGGATGATGATAAAAAGGAAGAGATGGAGTACTGAGCCAGAAAAAATATTAACAGAAATTGAAAAGGAACTATGTTATCCTCTTTTTGTTAAACCAACAAATTTAGGATCCAGTGTAGGTATCAGTAAGGTGGGAAAAAGAGATGAATTAGCCTCTGCTATTAATATAGCTACAGCCTATGACCGCAAAATTATCATAGAAGAAGGGGTAGAAGACAATATTGAGGTGGAGTGTAGTGTCCTGGGTAATGATGAACCCGAAGTGTCTGTAGTGGGAGAAGTGAAACCAGCTGGTAAATATTATGATTATGATTCCAAGTATATTGATGAAAATACCCAATTAATTATTCCGGCTGGAATACCAAATAAAATTGCTAAACAGATTCAAAATATTTCTAAACTTGCTTTTTTAGCCATTGATGCTGCTGGTTTTGCCCGAGTTGATTTTTTGGTGCAGAAAAGAAAAAATTCTTATCGGATATATTTAAATGAGATTAACACCATTCCCGGTTTTACCCAGGCCAGTATGTATCCTAAATTATGGGAAAAAAGCGGAATTGGCTTTAGAGAATTAATAGATAAGTTAATACAACTTGCCCTGGAGCGTTATCAAGATAAGTTATCAAATAAAATAGATTATCCTTCAAAATTATTGGTAAAATAAAAAATATATTTTTTTTAAAATATTGTCTAAAAAACTTGATTTAGGGAATAACTATAGTAGAATAGAACAGAACGTTGTTAATTTAATAAATTGGTAACTCAAGTATTAATTAAATAGAAGTTAATTAGAGGTTGAAAAAGGCAAACTATTCGAAAGAATAGGGCGCAAAGTACTGGATCTAAGGCAGGAGACTGTTAAGATTGCCAGGCTACCGACTTCTTTTCTTTTTGAAAAATATAGAGAATAAATAAGGTTGAAAAAGGCAAACTATTCGAAAGAATAGGGCGCAAAGTTTTGGGCCTAAAGTCACAAAAAGACAATGGTCGCCAGACTGCCACCTTTTATCTTTGCCCAAACTTTGATGCCTTTCAACTGCTTATAAAGGAGTAAAAAATGAGAGTTTGGGCGAAGTTAATGAAAATCAGTAAGGTTTTATTTATCATTGGAACTGTATTCTTCTTAACATCCTGTAGTGGAGTTATACCGGAAACAGATCTTGTTAATCAGGAAAACTATCTGGATGGTAGCATAGCCCCAGAAAGTGAATATAAGGCTCAAGCCAGCTCGATTTATCTGGAGGTTCCTTATCAGAAATATGCCGGAGTTAATTGGTGTTTACCTGCTTCGGCTGCAATGACTCTAGATTTTTTGGGACTTACCATTAGTCAACAAGAATTAGCCCAGAAAATAATTAAACCAGATGGATTGGGAGATATTTATAAAATGGTTAAATTTGCCAAAGATTTGGGTTTTGAAGCTTCTTTTACTGTCTTGACCATGGAAGAAATTGAAGAGTATTTATCCAACCAGATTCCTTTGATAGCTATTCAGAAATATAAAGAGAGCAATCCCTTGGCCCATGCACGCGTAATTATTGGATTTGATGCTGAGAAAAGAGAAATAATAACCAATGATCCAACCATTGGTGAGAATTATACTATCTCTTATGAGCAGTTTATGAATTTAAATCTAACTGCGAATACTCTATATAGTATGGCTATTGTTATTGCCCCAACTTATCTATAAGTGTTAGTAGTGAAATGAGAGGTATGGAAGGTATGAATCTTGAAAGGAATAGTTACGACTATTGTGAAATTTCAGAAAATCAGGGCGAATATCTGGTTAAGTTTGGTTATCAAACCTATAATGGTAAAATCATTTGTCCACCCATATTGATTGGAGATCGCAGTTTTTCCAGTGAGAAAAAAGCACTGAGGTATGCTAAGAAAATTACTACTCCAAAATGCATCAAATTAGAAAAAAGCAAATAATATTCTTACCAGTTTGGCTAACTTCTGATGGAAATATTTTGGTAAACGAAATAATAAACCAAATTTAAAAAATAAAAGGCCCTATATTATATATTTAATTTATAATATATAGGTCTTTTTTGTTTTATAATCCAACGAGAGTTTTTCTTAAATTAGGCAAAGTATACCCTAAGTAGTGTTTTAAAAAATCTCCAAGCTTGCTGGTAGAAATCTGTTGTGTTATTATTATATAAAAAAATAATACTTTAAAAGGATTGTTTACCTTATGTCTCATTTAGTTCGTTTTAGTATTTCTTTAGAAGATGAGCTATTACGAAAATTTGACCTTCATCTTAAAGAGCAAAAATATAAAAATCGATCTGAGGCAATTAGAGATTTAATCAGGGAAGAGCTGGTCGAAAAAGAATGGATTAAAAACGAAAAGGTAGCTGGCACTATTACCCTGGTTTACAGTCATCATAAAAGAGGGTTAGTTCAGAAATTAACTACCTTGCAACATTCTTGTCATCACATGATTATTTCCACACAGCATATACATTTAGATCATGATAACTGCCTGGAAGTAATTATTGTACATGGCAAAGCCCGTTCTTTAGAGCAGCTTACCGATAAGCTGAAAACAGTGAAGGGTGTTAAATATGGTAACTTAGCTATGGCTACCTGCGGGAAAGAGTTAATCTAAAGTTTATCTCTGCTCTTAAGATATTCAGTGAGGTGAATCATGAATATAGGTATTTTAGGAATGCCTTTAACCGGGAAGACTACTATGTTTAACCTCTTAACTAGTCAACATAAGGAAACAGAATTATTCTCTTCCCGTAAGGGGAAAAATATTGGTGTAGTGAAAGTGGCTGATGAGAGGGTGGATGCCTTAAGTTCGACATATCAACCTAAAAAAACAATTCATGCCAATATCGAAATAATTGATATACCAGGTATTTCATCTGATATGCCTGATAAAGTAAAGCAGGAAGTTTTTAATCAAATACAAAATGTTGATGCACTGTTAGTAGTTATTCGGGTTTTTAATGATAGCAGGATTCCTGGAAGTACAGATCCTCTTTATCAAGTAGAAAGCTTAATTTATGAAATTTTACTTCGTGATTTAGAAGTAATAGAAAACAGAATTGCCCGTTTAGGTGAATCGAAGAGAAAATTAACCAATCAGGAAGAGATGGAAAAACAAATTTTAGAAAGATGCCAGAAACATTTAAGTTCTGATCAATTATTAATTACCCAAGACTTAAGCGAAGAAGAACTGAAATTATTAAGTGGATTTAGATTTTTTACCTTAAAACCAGTTATATTCGCAATAAATCTTGATGAGAAAAACATAAACGACAATAAATTTCCGAATCATAAAAAGTTCAGCCAATTTATTCAAGATCATCAAATGGCAAGTATATCTGTTTGTGGAAAGTTGGAAATGGAAATAAATGAACTCTCAGAAGAAGAGAGAAAAGTATTTTTAGAGGATTTAGGATTTAAAGAAACAGGCATAGAAAGGCTCTCTCGTGTTCTTTATGAACATCTTGGTTTGATATCATTCTTTACAGTGGGGAAAGATGAAGTAAAGGCATGGACTATTTATAAAGGTACCACAGCAATAAAAGCAGCGGGTAAAATCCACAGCGATATTGAGAGAGGATTTATAAGAGCGGAAGTAGTACGTTTTTTAGATTTTATACAATATAAGTCAATGCCAAAAATAAAGGAAAAGGGTTTATTAAATATTGAAGGAAAAGACTACCTTATTGAGGATGGTGATATTGTTAATTTTAGATTTAATGTCTAAAAAAATAATTTCATGGAATAATATATATAAGGCATTATTTATTAAAGGAGGGAATTTAGGGGATCCCAGATATTCCCAACGATAGGAATGGTAGCAATCGAGCAGCAAAAAATAGCAGAAGTAAGCAAGTTAATACAGAGCTCAAAATATCCCGTCTGTTTAACAGGAGCCGGAGTAAGCACTGCTTCCGGTATCCCAGACTTCCGTACTCCGGGTAAAGGTTTGTGGTCTAAGGTAAATCCAATAGAAGTAACCAGTATACAGGCTTTTCAGGAAAATCCTGCCCGATTTTATCATTTTTATCGTCCCAGAATAGAAGAATTAGATAATGTTGCTCCCAACCAGGCTCATTATGCCCTTGCTCGGTTAGAGCAGGCGGATTATTTAAAAGTATTAATAACCCAGAATATTGACAATTTGCATCAAAAAGCAGGGTCAAAGAATGTTTTGGAAATTCATGGCAATTTATCCCAGGCTATCTGTACTAAATGTGGAGAAAAAATTTCCTCCTGTTTATTATTACAAAAAATAAAGGATAATGACCAGCAAATTCCTTATTGTAGTTGTGGTGGTGTTTTTAAACCGGATGTAGTACTTTTCGGCGAAATGCTATCCAACCTGGAAGAAGCAATTGCTGAAGCAAATAAGGCTGATCTATTTTTAGTGGCAGGTTCATCATTACAGGTTTCACCGGCTAATTTATTACCTGAATATAGTTTAGCCCGGAAGGCTGATCTGATTATTATTAATTATATGGAAACCCACTTAGATAATAAAGCTACCATTATAGTACACCAGGATGTTGGCGTTTTCCTATCCGAAGTTTGTAAACATATGGGAGTATAGTGATTATTAAGTGAGGTAAGTTATGAGTTATTCAGAAATAGTTGTTATTATACTATCCTTTCTCTCTGTGCTTATCTGTTTGTTTACTATCTGGCTAGCTATATTATTCTATCGTCTTTATACCCAATTTTCGCTCATGGTTACTGAAATGTCCAAAGGATTAGATATCAGCACTATACGCTTAGGACGATTGCCTAAAATTCTGTATAACGAAGAATTAGTTTTGCCTAAAAGCTCTTCTCCGGATAACCAGATTATTGAAGAAAAGACAAAACAAAAAAATATGGAGATGCCCGATCAATTAAGTAAGGCACCAAGACAGGAAAGCGAAGAAATATAACCATTTTATTGAATTATGAAGAAATTCTTTACCGCTGGAGTTGTTAAATAAAATGATTTAATCATACAAATTAAGATATACTAACTGACAGAAGAAAGACCTAAGTTGTTTATTCCATTTCTTTTAAAGGGAGTAAAAAATGGAAAATATTATATTACTTGGACAGACGGCACCCTGGCTATCTATTATTATGATTGTTCTGGCGATGTGTTTGGGTATTATTTTTTATCTATGGTCTATACAAATAATAAAAAAGATTGAATTACTGATTATCAAAATGAAGCAGAATGTTGATAACTTAGAATACTTATCGCAATATATTTATGAAATTGCTTATTTTAAGATGAAAGAAAATAATCAAAGAAACAGAGATGAAGATATAGCTCTTTCCAATGAAAATATAAACCTTAATGAATTAAAGGAAGTTAAAAAGCAAATCCAATATGTAAAAGAAATGCAAATGGAAATTAACCAGAAATTGAATCGAAAGGCTGATGACATTTCTGAAAAACAACAAGAAGTATATTCAAATAAGAATGATGTAACATTTCCACAATCCGTTCCGTCAGGAGAAGAAGATAAGTATAAAGATATTAGTGAATTAATCATTATGTATCTAAAGGAATTATTGCGAGAGAAAGAACAAGTTACTGCTCAAGAATTGGTATATGCTATGCCTAATCAGTATTCCCTGGCAGATATTTATCGAACTCTAGAGATAATGAAAGAACGTAACCAGATTAGCTGGAAAGATAAAAGTATAAATCCTCAATCAAGTTTGAGATTACCATAATTACTTCGTTTTACCACGTGTTAGCCAAGATATTTTTAGGTTTTATTATTTTGAAATTTTCTATTAATAAAAGATTTACCGTAACCTTTCTTTATCACCAACCTATCGCTATTAATAATATTTATTGACTGAAAGAAATCTTTCCGCTTTAAGAGACCTATTAAAGCTATCAACTCTGCAGGTGCTTTTTTTCTTGCGAAAAGATGATAATTTTGATATCATTTGTTATTATATTTTTACTAACTGTGTTTAGTGTTTATAATTTATTTCCCGACCAAAATTAGAAGATAAATCAGAATAGGAAGGCAATAACATGTTAATTAATAATATCATCAAGGCAATAGGCAATACCCCACTTCTTCGTTTAGAAAAGATATCATCAGGAAATGTATACGCTAAAGCGGAATTTCTAAATCCTGGAGGTAGCATTAAAGATCGTGTAGCAAAATATATCATTGAAGAGGCAGAAAAAGAAAAGATCTTAAAACCAGGGATGACTATTATTGAGGCAACCTCTGGCAATACAGGCATAGGCTTAACACTTATTGGAGTTCAGAAAGGTTACAAGGTAGTCTGTGTGATGCCTGAAAATATGAGTGAAGAAAGAAAAAAAATAATTCATGCCTTTGGTGGTAAAATTATTGCCACTCCTGCTGAAGAAAGCCTAACTGGTTCCATTAACAAGATGAGAGAAATAATAAAAAGGGAACCAGAGAGATATTTTGTAGCTGATCAATTTGTTAATCCCAAGAATCCAGAGACACACTACAAGATTTTGGGTCCAGAAATCTGGGAAGATACTAAGGGTGAAATTGATATATTTGTTGCTGGCGTGGGAAGTGGCGGAACACTTCAGGGTATGGGCCAGTTTTTAAAAGAGAAAAATCCTGCCATAAAAATTGTAGCAGTGGAGCCCAAGAACAGCGCAGCCCTACTGGGTAAAGAACCAGGGCTACATCAGATTCAAGGTATCGGAGATGGATTTATTCCGGGTGTCCTGGATGTAAACCTGGTAGATTTTGTTATAACGGTTTCTGATGAAGAGGCAATTAAAACTACCCGCCTTCTTTCATTTCAGGAAGGATTATTAGTAGGTACTTCTTCAGGAGCAAACGTGTTTGCTGCTTTGAATTTAGATAATGGCAGAAATAGGGTTGTTACTGTATTACCAGATAGAGCAGAAAGATATTTCAGTACTGCTCTTTTATGAATACAACACACTGTAAGGTGTATTAGCAGTAAAAAACAGGTAGAAAATCCTTAATATTATTTTCCTTTTATTTATATATATGCCCAAAATAGTCAATAAGTTTTTGTTATATCTGAAACTTTCTTTGGTAGCCATGTTTTTTGGGGGCACCTTTATTGCGGCCAGGGTATTATCACAAGCACTTCCTCCATTTACTGCTTCTTTTTTTAGATTTTTAGTGGCAAGCTTGTTCTTACTTTTGTTCTTATTGAGTAGACCCATCAAGCTACCCAATTTCAAATTAAAAATAGTCTTTCAGATATTCTTTTTAGCTCTTTCTGGCATTGCTGGCTATAACTACCTTTTCTTTTCTGGCATGAAATTTATTCATGCCTCCAGGGCTTCCATAATTGTTTCTTTGAATCCAGCTTTAATTTCTATTCTTTCTTTTCTTTTTTTCCGAGAAAGAATCAATTCTATAAAAATATTTGGGATCATCCTTTCCTTTATAGGTGCCATAATAGTTATCACTAAGGGTCAATTAAGTTTTATGACTTTTGGGGATATCGGCATAGGAGAATTGTATATTCTGGGATGTGTAATATGCTGGTCAACCTTTACCATAATAAGTAAATTAGTTATTCAAGAAATGCCACCATTAACTGCCATTACTTTAGCCTGTCTTACTGGAACTTGCTTACTTGCTATTCCAGCCTGGCAGGAAGGGCAGCTTTTTAAATTTCTTCAATTCTCTACAGAGATTTGGATAAGTGTTTTTGCTCTATCGATACTGGGAACTGTTTTAGCTTATATCTGGTATTACGAAGGATTGGAGAAAATAGGAGCTTCCAAAACTGGAATATTTATCAATTTTGTTCCAGTATGGGCAACAGCATTGGCTATTCTAATTTTAGGCGAACAGATTACTATGTCCTTCGTCCTGGGTGCTCTAGTAGTATTAAGCGGTGTTTTTCTAGTTAATAAGAAATAAGAATAGAGTGAAAAATAAAGATTTTATATCTGTATCTGAATACTTGTCTAAGCAGATTCATTATTAAGGCTAGCCTTTCCATTTATTCTAATAAGCTTATCTAGCCGAACCAGGACTACTGAACCTATAACCATTAGAATGCCCATTAATTTCCAGCCCCAGAGTAGTTCCTGCAAAAAGAAATGGGATACTATAACTGATACAACTACTTCAACAGTGCTAATGATACCAGCCTGAGAGGCTTCTACTCCCATTGACAAACCAACACAATAAAAAAGAAGGGGAATGATGGTAGAGATAATACTGAGAGATAGGATATAAAACCAGGTTAGAGCATTAATAGTTGATTGCCATAGAACCATGGGTTGTGCCAATGGCAAATAGAAAAGAATGCCAAAACCAAGAGAATAAAAGACAATAGTATGGGAATGATATTTATGAGCAATAGGTTTACTGAAAATAGTCAAAGAGCCATAGGTTATTCCAGAGGCTATTCCCAGCAGTATTCCTATTGAACTAAATTCTATATTTTTCCAATTACCGCCGGTAACAGCAAGAAAACAACCAAACACACACAACAGTAAGGCCAGCACCTTGTTTTTAGTAAAAAATTCATGGAAAAAAACTCGAGCCATTATGGCAATAAAGATGGGTGCGGTGTAGAGCAAAGTTACCGCAGTGGCGATAGAGGTTAGTTTTATAGCACTAAAATAACATATGTTAAAAAGACATTGGCTAATTAAACCAATTGCTATAACATATTTTAATAGTACTCGGTCAATTTTTAATTTAGCACTATCTGTAAAAAGAAGAAAGAAAAAAAGTAAAAAAAAAGCTAAGAACATTCTATAAAAAATGATGGTAGAGAGGGGGAGTTTAGCATCCAGTAATTTTGTGACCAAAAAACCAACTGTTCCCCAGAGAGCTCCAGCGGTGGCTATCAGAAGATATCCTTTTGTTTTTTTAAGCAAAAGTGGCTCCTTCAATATTGATTATTCGTATTGTTCCATAACTATTTATTATAAAGGAAAACAATCTGAATGGAAACCTTTTCAGATTAATTAGATTTTTATTAATAACAACTCTGCCTAACAATATAAGTTGCCAAATAAGCAATTATGAATTAATATTTTAAAGGGACTGCTAACTGAAGTTATAAATATATTATTTATTGAAAGAGAAAATGAAAATAATTTAGATTATCAATCCCTTTCCCATAACAATAAATGTAATAAAAATATTTCCAGGAGTTAGAGATGAAATATATTGATAGTAATTCTTTAAATCCTTATTTTAATTTGGCTTTGGAAGAGTATATATTGAAAAATAGAAATATTAAGGAAGATATTGTCTTTCTATGGCAAAATACACCGACTATTGTGGTTGGGAATAATCAGAATACCATTGAAGAAGTCAATATGCCTTTTGTAAATGAGCGGAACATTAAAGTTGTGCGTAGACTTTCTGGGGGAGGGGCAGTATACCAGGATTTAGGTAATTTGAATTTTACTTTTCTGAAACGTTTAAGTAAGCCTTCAAATTTAGACATTAAGAAATTTGCTCTACCTGTTGTGGTGGCATTGAATAAATTAGGTATTCCTGCCCAATTAACAGGTCGTAATGATATAAGCGTTGAAGGTAAAAAAATCTCTGGTAATGCACAACGTCTTTTCAGAAATAAACTTCTTCATCACGGGACTCTGCTTTTCGATACAGATTTAGAGTTAATGGCAAAGGTGCTTCAAGTGGGAGTTGATAAGATTCAATCAAAAGGAATTAAATCAATACGCAGTCGTGTTACCAATCTAAAGCCCTATTTCAAACAGCAAATTACGATTGAAGAATTTCGGGAATCTATTTTAAGTGAATTATTTCATGGAGAAAAGGTTAATCAATATTTTTTGAGTGAAGAAGATTTAGTAAAAATAAATGAGTTGGTAGATAATAAGTATAGTACCTGGGAGTGGAATTTTGGTTATTCCCCTCCCTATAGTATTAAGAATGCCCGTAGATTTTCAGGTGGAAAGGTGGAAGTGTTTATTGATGTAGAGAAGGGAACAATAAAAAATTGTCAGATATTCGGTGATTTTTTATCTTTATGTGATGTCTCTGAAGTCGAGAAGGCATTACAAAGTAAGCGTTATGAATCAGAAACCATAGAAAAAATCCTATCCCGATTTAACCTAAAGTATTATTTTGGAAATATAACGTTACCAGAAATAATGACAGTTTTCTTTGGTTAATTTCTCCCTTTCTGACCAGCGGATAATCTTCCAGTGTTAAGATTCATGATAATGGCCAGATAAAGTGAGTTTCTATCTGTGAATATCTAGATAGTATCTGTTCTTCTTTCTATGATTGATAAGTTATTTTAGTTGATATAGTACCCCGATCAGGTAACTTTAAATAAATATTACCCCTTTGTGACAAAAAATAGTTTGGTGTATTCTTAGGATAAATCGGTAACCTCTTTAGGTTTCTTCGTGAAGATGACCAAGGTTATCTTTAAGATGTTATGCTTAATTTTCGAGGTAAGAAAAAATATTAATAAATTATTGACGGGAGTAGAAAAGAGTAAATTGACTTGGGAAAAGCCCTCTGATAAAATGGAACAAGATTAATAAAAAAGGAGGACGATGTAGTAAATAAAATAAATGATAGTAATGTGTTATTAAGAAAAAATTATAAAGGAGGATAAATAGAAATGTTGAGTAAGCATATTATTTCAAAAACTTTTTTTGGTATTGTGGTTATTTTTTTAATTAGTTTCTTCTTATTTAATTTCTCTGTATTTTCCGCTAATTTACCTGATAAAATTGTTGTTGGTTGTCTAGAGCCACTTACTGGGGCACACGCAGTCTTTGGAACAGAAGGGAAAATTGGTATGGAATTCGCAGTCAAACATATTAATGAATCCGGTGGCATTAAATCCTTAGGTGGCATACCTTTGGAATTAGTAAGTGAAGATGTTGGCGAAGATGCCATGAGTGCACGTCTGGCAACAGAAAGCATTATAAGTAAATATCATCCTGTTGCTGTTTTGGGGTTGTATATCAGCCGGTTAACCACAGTAGCATCTGAGATTACTGAAAGAGAAAAAGTAATTATGGTAGCTGATGCTCTGGTGGATGATGTCACTGAGATGGGACGGCAATATGTATTCAGACCTGCTCCTAAAGCAAGTATGCAGGGAAGATCAGCTGTAGAATTTGTTCTGCAAGCGGCTGAAAAGGCTGGAGTAGCGGTAGAGAAAATTGCCATTCTAAACGAAGATTCTTCTTTTGGAAGGAGTAATGCCATAGGCGCTGTACAAGCCGCATTAGATAATGGACTGACCATTGTCTATCAAAAGGAGTATCCTTATGATATTACCGATGCTTCATCTATTGTGCATGGCATTGCCACAGCTAAGGCAGATTTTGTAGTCCATTGCCCCTATTTTATGGATGCTATCATTTTTGCTCAAGCCTTTAAGGAATTAAACTTATTTCCCAAATTTATTACCGGTATGGGTGCTTGTGGATATACAGATCCGGAGTCTATAGAAACATTGGGTAAAACAGCTGAGAATTACTGTAACACTTACAGTTTCAATCCTGCTAAAGATACTCCCCAAAATCGTAAATTTGTTGAAGAATATAAAGCACAGGTGGGACACATTCCTACTGAAGGCGCCGGCATGAATTATTACGGAATGTGGATTTTAAAAGAAGCTCTTGAACTTTCCGGGAATCTATTCCCTGAAGATCCTTTAAATCCAGATAATCTACGTAACGCCTTTTTAAAACTTGACTTAACCTCTGGTCCAGCAGTTGAAACCTATCCTACCAATCATGTTGCTTTTGATGGAAAGGGAGATAATCCCTCTGCTAGAGCTACTATTTTACAGGTAATTAATGGGGAGCCTAAAGTGGTATGGCCTTTTGAAGAAGCAGAAGCCGAGTTTGTTTTCCCCAGACCAGATGCTACTTATTAATTTTCAGCTGGCAAGTAAATATTTTTATAATTTTTGCCTGGTTAATTAATATTAGAGTAATTAACCAGGCAAAAATATGTTTTGCTAAGATAGATACAGAATACAGAGAGAGATTGGCGGTAAAATATGGAAGTAATGATTCAGAGTATATTTAATGGGATATTAATGGGCTGCATTTATGCCTTAATTGCATTAGGATTATCGCTTATCTTTGGTGTAATGAATGTAGTGAATTTTGCTCATGGCAATTTTGTAATGCTTTCGATGTATTTTACTTTTTGGGCTGGTACTTTATATAAAATTGATGCAGTACTTAGCTCACTTATTACTTTTCCCCTATTATTTCTATTTGGAATATTAGTCTATTATGGATTAATTAGTCGAACGCTGAGAGAGCATTATACTATACAAATTGCAGTAACAGTAGGTCTAATGACCTTTTTAGGTGCAATTACTCAGTTGATTTGGCAGGCACGGCCACGCGCACTTGCCTACTCTTTTGTGCAAGGTACCATTCAATTTGGAAGTTATACCATTGCACTATCACGATTAATTTCTGCGATAATAAGCCTTATCATCATAATGATTATATCCTTTTTTTTAGCCAGGACCTGGCCAGGAAGAGCAATACGAGCAACTTCTGATGATTCCAGTGCAGCATCTTTGATGGGGATAGACTTTCAAAAGACTTATGCTCTCGCCTTCGGCTTAGGATCAGGACTGACTGCCATAGCTGGAAGTTTATTGATGACCTTCCAACAAGTTGACCCTACAATGGGTTTACGATTTGGATTGCTTAGTTTTTGTATTCTTGCCCTTGCAGGATTAGGCTCGATTACTGGATTGGTAATTTCTGGATTGATTGTAGGTATAAGTGAATCACTGGCGATGTCTTTTTGGGATCCCAGGGCTAGGACACTGGTAATATATCTGATCTTTATTTTAGTTCTTTGGTTGCGACCCAGAGGATTATTTGGGAGGAAGTAATGAATGTTTTCAAAAAAACGAATATAGGAAAATTGTTAATAATATTTTTAATCATCTTTGCTTTATTTATACCACTTATACTTGGGTCCAATCAATATCAAGTACTTCTGGCTACGACTGTGCTGCTCTATGGAGTAATGGCAACTTCTTGGAATATCATTGGCGGATTAGCAGGTCAACTTGACTTTGCCGCTTTTGCTTATTTAGGATTAGGTGCCTATACTTCCGGCACTCTACTCATTCGATTTAATCTTACCCCCTGGATTGGTATGATTTTAGGGGGAGTGATAGCTGCGGGATTTGCTTTATTAATTGGGATTCCCTTATTTCGATTCAGAATAAAAGAGGTTTGGTATGCCTTGACTACCAGTGCTCTGGTAGAAATACTTAAGGTGTCTTTTAATATGTGGGAAGAAGTAGGGGGCCCGGTAGAGAGATGTCTCCCTTACTTTTCTGGCTCCTTGCTGCATATGCGCTTTACCTCTTATACCCCTTATTATTATATAATGTTTGTTATGCTTATAATTTCTCTATTTTTAAATCAACGAATCGCCTCCTCCAAGCTTGGTTATTATCTTAAAGCATTAGGGGAGGATGAATCTGCCGCTGAAGTTTTGGGAGTTGATACTCAAACCGCTAAATTAAAGGCTTTACTCTGTTATTCCTTTTTAATAGGTATGACTGGCGGTATTTATGCTAATATGTACGGCTATATTCATCCCAGCTTTTTTAACGGACAGGAGACTACCAAAATTGCCATATTAGGAATTGTAGGGGGAAGAGGGATTACCTATGGTCCTCTTTTGGCTGCCGTGTTATTAGTAGGAGCTCAAGAGTATCTCAGAGCTAGTCTGGGAGGAGAATTTTCAGGCTTATATCTATTAATCTACGCCATTATCTTGATTATTGTTGTTCTTTTCAAACCTAGAGGAATTGCTACCTTTTTTCAGGATGCTTATAAGAAACTTATAGCGGGGGGAGGTAAAGAATAAAGATGCCATCTGAAACAATTTTGAAAACTTCCCAGCTTACCAAGTGTTTTGGTAATTTAACTGCTGTTAAAAATGTTGACTTGGAAATCCAAAGAGGGGAGATTATTGGACTTATTGGTCCGAATGGTGCAGGTAAAACCACCTTTTTTAATCTAATAACAGGACTGGAAATTCCAGACAAAGGAAAGATTTTTTTTAACAATCACGATATTACCTTTATGTCTCCTCACAAGATTTGTAAATTGGGAATGTCTCGTACTTTTCAGGTAACGAGGTCTTTTGGAGAAATGTCTGTTGAAGATGCCATAAGGGTGGGAGCATACAATAGACGAGAGGAAAAAGAAGTTCAAAAAAAAGTAGACTGGGTGATTGAGTTTTTTGATTTACTGGATATCCGAAGATCTAAATGTAACGATTTAGGATTAGCCTCTTTACGTCAAGTGGAAGTAGCCAGAGCAGTAGCAACTGAACCTGATCTTCTCTTGCTTGATGAGGCGGGAGCGGGACTTACTGGTGCTGAACTTTTCAAGCTTATGGCAGCACTTAAAAAACTTAATCAGGAAACCAGGATTACCCTGTGTGTAGTAGAGCACGTGATGC
>Ga0334886_1001637_pt1 | contig 25355 bp, 20 predicted proteins | sample GraSluR1_MG_9_FD_207232 | JGI IMG/M metagenome (GOLD analysis project Ga0334886, IMG submission 207232) | Sludge microbial communities from methane-producing bioreactor in Wageningen University, Netherlands - Granular Sludge_27_06-R1 | ecosystem: Engineered > Bioreactor > Anaerobic >... | reverse complement strand
CGGTCTTTTCGGGTTTTGCTGCTATGGGCCGGAAGCGCAGGCGCCCGGCGGCGATTACTCGGAAGCCGCGCTGGATGTGGGGCTGGGGATCCGGCCCGACTTGGCCGGCCGCGGCATGGGGCTGGCCTTTCTCGAGGCGATTCTGGCCTTCGCGCGTGAGCAATATGGGGATGTGCGTTTTCGCGCCACGATCGCGGCCTTCAACGCGCGCTCGCGGCGCGTGTTCGAAAAGGCCGGCTTCCGCCATGAGCAGGCGTTTGTCTCGGCGGCTAGACCGGGCTTGGAGTTCGTCGTCGTGGTGAAGGATCCGCTGTCGGAGACGGCGGAGGACTCCCCAGGCGGCTAGGTCGCGTCCGCGGCGAATGCGTGGGTCGATTCCGTCGGTCTAGCGTTACGCGGCGGCCTGCGCGGGCGCAGCCGGCCCTCCGCCGCAGGTTCGGTCGGCGTCTCCTCCGGCGCGACCGATTCTTCGGGCGTCCAGGTGGGCTCCGGCGTTTCGGCGGGCAAGACCGGCTCCTGCGGCGTCCAGGTGGGCGTGGGCTGCGGCGGCGCTTCCGTAGCCGTCGGTTCGGGCGTTGGCGTGGGTTCCGGTTCCGGCGTCCATGTAGGCTCAGGCGTTGGCGGTTCGGGTGTGAAGGTTAGGGTCGGTTCCGGAGTCAAAGTTAAAGTTGGTTCGGGCGTCCAGGTTGCGGTCGGTTCCGGCGTGGGCGTTGGTTGCTCGACGAAGACGCGCACGCGTGTTTCGTAGGCGTGGCCGAAGGTGTCGTGGACCACAAGGCGCAGGGTGTGCGGCCCATCGTGCAGGCCGCGCACGTCCCACTCGCCCAGGAAGCCGTCCAGTACTGGTGCGGGGAAGGGGCCGGCGATAGGCGGGCTGAATGCGCCGGGGTCGTGGCTGACGCCGTATTCGAGGTGATAGGCGGCGAAGGCGGGCGCGTTGGCCGTGCCGTAGACCTGGACGACGCCGCTGACGACTTCGCCCTCGACAGGTTGGCGGATTGTCAACTCCGGCTCGAAGGTGAAGACGTCGCTGGCATCGACCGGCGGCTGCGGGATGCCATGCGCCTCGGCCCAATCGCGGTATTTCTCCGGGTAGACCTTGAAGATCACTTCCTCTATTGCCTCGTCGGGCGTGAACTCGGTGGCGAGGCGTCCGGTCAATTTGTCCAAGCGCACAATCTGATAAAGGTCCTGTTCCGGCGGGAGCGGGGGCCGGTCGCCGGCGAACCATTCGAGGCGTGAGGCGGGGCAGGCAGGCCCGAAACGGGCGCCGGTGTCCGCGCACACCTCGATCTGCGAGACGCTCGACGGCGGGGCGAAGGTCTCGACCGGCTCCGCGGCCAGGGCTGCGGTCATGAACTGGTTCCAGATGGGACCGGCTCCGCTGATGCCGGACAGGCCGACCATCTCCGAGTTGTCGGCATTGCCGATCCAGACGCCGGTGACCAGTTGCGGCGTGTAGCCCACGGTGAGGTTGTCGCGCACGTCGTTCGTGGTGCCTGTTTTGACGGCTGCAGGCCGGTCGAGGCGCAGGACAGAGTTGGCCCCGAAGGCCGGCGTACGCGCCGCGTTGTCGCTGAGGATGTCGGTGAGCAGGAAGGCGTCCGCTGCGCTGACGATCTGGTCGCCTGCACCCGCGGCCGGTTGGCAGAGGCGGCCTTCGGCGACGTCACACAGGGCGCGGCCTTCGGCGTCGGCGATCTTGAGAATCGACACGGGCGACACGCGCTTGCCGCCATTGGCCAGGACGCCGAAGGCGGACGTCAGTTCCAGCAAGGGGATTTCGCCCGCGCCTAGGCTGAGGCTGAGGCCGTAATCTGGGCGAGTGAGGGTCGTGATGCCCAGGCGTTGGGCGAGTTCCAGAAAAGCGGGCAGGCCGACGGTCTGGAGGGCGCGCACGGCGGGGATGTTGTAGCTGTTGGCGAGGGCGGCGCGCACCGTGACCATGCCGTGTTCGCGGTTGTCGTAGTTGGTGGGCACGTAGGGCGGGTTGGCTCCGTCCGGGAATGGTTCCTCGATATCGGCGATCAGCGTGCCGGGCGTCCATCTTTCGGCGGGCGGGCGCGAGGGCTGCTCGAACGCGGCCAGGTAGACAAAGGGCTTGATCGAACTGCCGGGCTGGCGCGGGGCGAGGGCCATGTTGACTTGGCCGTCGATCTCGACGTTGTCAAAATCGGCGCTGCCCACGAAGGCGACGATCTCGCCGGTACGCGGGTCGATGGCGACGAGCGCGCCGTTGGAGGCGTTGTTGGCCGCCAGCAGCGCCACCTGCTCGGCGACGATGCGTTCTGCCGTCTCCTGCAATTGCGGGTCGAGCGAAGTGGTGACGTTGAGGCCGGTCTGGTAGAGGGCCTCGGGGCCGTAGAGGCTCTCTAGCTGCTGGCGCACAAAAAGCGTGAAGTGCGGCGCCTGGATATCGAAGTTGGCAGGCGCGTAGGCGAGCGGTTCCTGCCAGGCGGCGTCGGCTTCCTGTGCGGTGATGTAGCCGTTCTCGACCATGAGGCTGAGGACGACCGACTGGCGCTCTCTGGCCCGGTCGGGATGGGTATAGGGGTCGTAATAGGCAGGCAGTTGCGGCAGGCCGGCCAGAAGCGACGCTTCGGCCAAGGTTAGCTCGGAGACAGGTTTGTCGAAATAGGTTTGAGCGGCGGCATTGGCCCCGTAAGCCAGGTTGCCGTAGTACAGCTCGTTGAGGTAGATGCTGAGGATCGTGTCTTTGTCGTAGCGCCGGCTGATCTCGGCTGACAACACGGCTTCCTTAACCTTGCGCGTGACGGTTCGTTCGGGCGAGAGAAAGACCAACTTGACCAACTGCTGGGGGATGGTGGAACCGCCGGAGACGATATCGCCTTCACGTACGGCATAATAGAGGGCGCGGCCCAGTGCAAACGGATCGACGCCGGCGTGTTGGTAGAAGTTGGCGTCTTCGGTGGAGATGGTGGCCTGGATCAAATAAGGCGAGATCTGCGCCAGCGGCACAGCCACGCGGCGACCGGCGTTGGGGTCGAAGGTCTCGTAGAGCAGGTTGCCTTCGCGGTCGAGGATGCGCGTGCTTTGGAAGGCGCTGGCGCGGTTGAGCAACTCGCCTGGGGCGGGCAGCCCTGCGGCGACTGCTGCGTAGGCGGTTAGGCCTCCGCCGGCTAGGAAGAGCAGCACGATCACGAAGGTGAGCATGCCGCTGAGGAAGCCGGGCAGGAATCTGCCGGGACGCGCGCGGCGGTTATGGCGATTGGCGTCTTGCAGTTGGAAGTCGTGCATAGGGCGCGGGATCACCTAAGGCTACAAGTGCGACAAAACGTGCGACAAAATGCGAAACGACGCAGAACATCTGCCGGGCGATGCGCCGGCCAGGTTCCTTGTCAGGGCCACTGCCAGGGCAGCGTGTTCTGATAGATCCAGGCGGCAGTGTGCATCGCTTGGACAGCGATGAGCGGCAGCGCGGCCATCGCCAAATAGCGCGGGCGGGCGAAGCTGCGCGGCAGGAGATGCACCAGCAAGAGCGTCTGCGGGATGGCGACCAGGCTGAACAGGTCCCAGTCGCGTTGGCCGCCATAGTCGGGGTTCCACAGCCACACGAAGAGCAGATAGAAGAGCCAGGCGGTGACGAGAAAGCGATAGTCGCTGCGGCTGTCGCGCGGGGCCGGGCCGGTGGTGCGGCGGGCGATGCGCGCCAGGAACAGCAAAACCAGGCTGGGCAGCGCGACCGGTGCGACGAGCAGTTGTTCGTTGAGAAAGTCGCGCAGGTGCAGCCAACTGAACATGGTGTAGTGTTCCCATTTGGTCTCCGTTTCCCACAACGGGACGAGCCAGCGCCCGTCGCCGCCGCCGGGTCTGTCGATCGTCAGCAAGGCGACGACGCCGTGGCCGCCCGTTTCCATGATGATCAGGGTGAGCGCCAGACCAGCCGCCATCGGCGCGGCGATCTGCCTGATGACCTGATAGACGATTTGACGGCTCGGTTTGTTTCCCGCCGCCTGTACGGTCTCCCAGCCGAGGACAAGGAGACTGGGCGCGAGGACGATGGTGCTGGGGTGGGTGGCGTTGGTGAGGGCAAGGGCGGTCGCGGCGTGCCAGAGGGGACGTTCCCCGCGGGCGGCTTCGAGGCCCAGCCACAGATAGACGAGAACGCCCGCGGCCGCGAAGCTGTAGTTTTCTACATAGCCGAAGAATAGCTGAATCAGGCCGAGGCTTGCCAGCAGGCCGAAGGTCAGCCAGGGCGGGGCCAGACGCGTGTCGCGGCAGAGTTGGAGCAGCGCGGCCAGGTAGACGGCGCCGGCCAGCGGGCTGAGCCAGCGATAGAGCGGCATGGCGTCTTGCCACTCGACATAGGGCTGCACGAGGAGCCAGGCGAGGCTGTGCAGCCACACGTCCAGCGGCGCCTGCCAAGAATGCGTCAGGCGCAGCGCTTCGTCGGGCCAGGCGATGGTGCGAGCGATGATGTAGGCGTCGCCCCAGCGCGTATGGACGATGGGGAAGGCGAAGAAGGCGGCCAGCAGCAGGACGGCGGCAGCCGGCAACGCAAGCGGAAGGCGGCGCGCCGTCTGGCCGGTCGGGCGAACTTGCGTCTCTTGGTCGTCCGCCGGATGTATTGTGAACTCGCGGAACCAGAGCCAGGCAATGAGCAGCAGGATGGCGGCGGCGCCGAACGCGAACAGTCCCGGCGGCGCGTAGGTGATGGGCCAGAGGCCCCACCAGCGCGCCTCGGGGCTGCCGGCTTCGGGAATGGCGGTCGGCGTCGGCGGAAACCGGCGCACGTAGATTTGCAGGCCGAGCAGCGCCAGGACGATGAGGTGCAGCCCGGCGGCTAATGCCCGTTCTCCGCCGCGCGCCGTGCGCGTGCTCATGCGTCCGCGGGCGCGCCGAGCATGGCCGAGAACCAGTCCAGGTTGCGCTGGATAGCGTCCGCCAGCAAGCGCGGCTCGTTGATGGCGTGCCCCTGGCGCGGGTAGATGTACATGTCGACCGGCACGCCGCGCCGACTGAGCGCGTTGAACAGAATCAGCCCCTGTTCCAGAGGCACGCGCTCGTCAGCCGCCCCATGCTGAATGATGGAGGGCGTCTGCACGTTCTGAACGAAGGAGAGCGGCGAGTGTTGGCGGTAGAAATCGGGCCGTTCCCAGAATTCGCCGTTAAAGAAGTCGGGGATAAAGCCTGGCAGGTCTGCCGAGCCGCTGAAATGCAGGGGGTTCGTGACCGCGGCTCCGATGGAGGCGGCTTTGAAGCGCTGCGTCTGGGTGATGGTCCAACTGGTCATATAGCCGCCATAGCTCCAGCCGCACACGCCCAGCCGCTCCGGGTCGGCGATGCCCAGTTCGATCACCGTATCCACGCCTTGCTGCAGGTCGCGATAGTCGCCGCCGCCCCAATCCTCCAGGTTGGAGAAGCGAAAGTCCTTGCCGTAGCCGCCGCTGCCGCGCGGGTTGCAACGCAGGAGCGCGATGCCGCGTTCGCATAGGGCGGCGGGCGTGTAGTAGTAGGGCGTGGCCGCAAATTGGCGTTGGAAGACGGCGGACGGCCCGCCGTGGACGTGCAGAAGCAACGGCAGTTTTTCGCCGCTCGCCTCGTCATAGCCGGCGGGCAGGTAGAGGATGCCCTCGATGGTGAAGCCGTCGGGCGTCTCCCAGCGCAGCAGCTTGGTGCGCGGCAACGGGCCGGCGGGGTACGCCGCGACCGCGGGCTGGACGACCTTGTGCGCCTGCGCCTGCCCGTCCTGTCCTAGCAGACCGGCTACGAAGATCGCTTGCGGCTGGCCAAAGTCCTCCATGACGAAGGCGATGCGGTTGGCTGCGTTGAGGCCGCGTGCGGTGATGAGGGTGTCTGCGGCGACGGCGACGGTCGCGTCTGACCCATCCGCGGGCAGGAAAACGATCTGTGTGCTAAGGCCGGTCTGGTCGGCGACGTAGACGCCGCGCCCCTCTGCGTCCCAGCCGATCAGGGCCGGATGCAGGTCGGAGGTGGGGGCCAGCCGGCGAGAGGGGCCGCCTTCGGCGGGGAAGAGATGGACGTAGCCGCCGAAGGGCCAGTGGTTGTCTTCGATGCCGACCTCGCAGGCGATCCAGCGTCCATCGGGCGAATAGGCGGGAGCGCCGTCGCGGTTGGAGACAGGGCCGAGATCGAGCGGCTCCGCGCCCGGCGCAACGGAGACGACGCCGAGCCTCATGCTGGACCAGGTGTCGAACAGGGGGGTAGCGCGGTGGGTGTAGGCCAGGCTGCGTCCGTCGGGACTCCAGCCGAGGCCGACCACATGGCGGCGACCGGCGGTCAGGGCGCGGGCCGGGTTGAGCGGTTCGCCCGGGCCGGATACGTCGACGACGTGCAGTTGGGCGAAGTCGAAGTCGATGCGCCAGTGAACGACGTCGTCGCGACGGGCCAGTCGCTGCGTCTTCTCCGCGCCCCAGGGCGCGGCCAGGAAGGCGATCTGCTCACCGGAAGGGCTCCACTTGAACTGGATGACGTCGCCGAGGTCTTCGCTGCCGGTGACGGGCCAGGCCTCGCCGCCGTCTGCGGGCATGACCCAGACGCCGGTGCGTCCGTTGGAGGGCGTCTTGCGCAGGAAGGCGATGCGCCGTCCGTCCGGGCTCCAGGCGGGCTGGGCTGCGCTCTCGCCGTGGGTGAGCTGTACGGGTGGAGATTGCCCATCCGCAGCGGCGAGCCATACGGCATAGCGGAATTCGCTGGCGTTCTCCGTCATATGGGGGAAGCGCACTGCATAGGCCACGCGTTGGCCGTCCGGCGAGAGGTCGACGCGGTCGATCAAGGGGTAGTGGATCAGGCCTGATGAGGTCCAAGTATAGCCGGGCATGTGAAATCCGATCTAGTGATGTTGGCTGCGTATCAAAGAATCGAAGATGGCTGAATAGATGGCTAGACGTTTTCGAGCGCGTGGCGGAAGCTGCGTAGGCCATACCAGTTGGCGACGGCGACAAAGAGCAGCAGAACGGCGACGCTGAGTGCAGGCGGCAGCGAGCCGTTGCCGAAGAGCGTGTGGCGCAGGCCGTCGACGGCGTAGGTCGTGGGGTTGGCGTAGGCCAGCAGGCGCATCCACACGGGCATAGCCGCCAGCGGGTAGAGCGCATTGCTCAGGAAGAGCAGCGGCAGGTTGAGAAAGAAGAGCATGGTATGGTAGCCGCCGATGGATTTGCTGCGCACGGCCACGCCGTTGCTGAAGCCGACGAAGCCCATGACGTAGAGCAGGAGAAAGACGAGGGCGCCGGCAAGTTGTAGCGGGCCGGTTTGCAGCCGCGCACCGAAGATCAGGGCGATGACCAGGATGATGAGCGATTGGATTAGGGTTTTGGTCAAGCCGCTAGCTGTCGATGCGAGTAAGACGCTCATGCGCGGGATGGGTGCGACAAAGTACTCCTTGAGGATGCCCTTGATCTTTTCCTCGAGCAGGGTCATGCCGCTGTTGACCGCGCCGCTGAGCGCGGTGAGCGCGATCATGCCGGGAGTGATGAAGGCGAGGTAGCTGGCGCCGCCCAGCGTGCCGGCGTCTACCACGTTCTGCATGCCTAAGGCGAAGGTGGCTACGAAAAGGAGGGGAAAGCCGAGCGTGCCGCCGATCTCCATGGAGTTGTGGCGGAACTTGCGCATGTGTTTAGCAAAGATCACCCAGGCGCCGCGCCACAGTCCATCCCATGCGGCGAGCGGCGAAGGGGTTGCGATCTCCTGCGCATACCCGGCGGGCGCAGGCGTTTGCACACGACTGTGCATAGCTGTCTCCATCCCGAACTCGGTCAAAACCTGCGGGTAAGTGTACCTAAGGCGCGGGCAAATGGGAAACCTGGCGGCATGCGTCACGAGTCAGGAATCAGACGGTATGGGGCAGGAGGCTGGGCACGAAATACGGTTGCGCCTGTAGGGCAACTGGTGTAGAGTACGAGGCGCGAGTCGAGAGCGGCGCGGTCAAAAACGGATCGATTACGCCACGGCGGAGAGATGTCGCCAGACATGTCCTCGACGGTATTTCTGTGGTTGTGCGGCAGCCAATAGTGCTCGGAAAACAGGTGAAGATTTGCGCAATCAGAAAGCGCGCTGCTATAATCGCCCTACTGTCCAAGGGGTGACTGCGGCGGCGATGGTTTGGCGCTGCACGGGATCTAGGACGTGGTGCAGATGAATGGAGGGGAACAGCGCATAGACCTCTGGCGATTAAGCCGGGGCCTTTTATTGTTTCTCGTCGTTCCGATTGCAGCGGCGATTGCCGGCGACTTTGTTTTTGGGGCTTGGCCGATCTTGACCATCGCCGCGGTAGGGGTGGCGTTTCCCGTCGCAGGGTTTGTCGTGATTCGCACCGCCCTGAAGGAGATGGAACGGGTCATCCGGGCGGTAGCGCCGACAGAGACAGGCGCAGCGGATGAAACAGCCGACGCCGCGCCGTCTGAGGCGATGATGGACGTCTCTTCGCGCGGCGCACAAGTTGCGGACTAAATGCAGGCCGAGGTTAGAGCGCCGGCCGACCGTATAGGCAGATGCTTGTGCACTGCCCACTTGCCGAAGGGGTAAGCGAGCATGGAATCCGAGCAGAGCAAGAACTTCTTCGAGAAAAGCTACGACCGAATTGCGGATTATGTTCGACGGAACCCGCGGCGGAGCGCTGTTTATGCCGGGTCGATTGTGCTGTTCCTGATCGGTTTCTTCGTTCCTGTAGAGCCTCCGCATGTGTCGCTGTCGGGCGAGCCGATTTTTTCCGGCGGGCCTGCATGGCTGACCAATTCGCTGATCACGACGGTCCTTGTCGATCTGATCATCATCGTGATGGCGTTGGCTGCGACCGTGCGCATGAAGGAGATCCCCGGCCGCTGGCAGAACCTGATCGAAGCGATGTTGGAGTATCTGTACGGCCTCAGCGAAAGCGTGGCCGGGCGAGAGGCGCGTCGCTTTTTCCCTTGGGTAGTGACCATCTTCCTGCTGGTGATCATCAGCAACTGGTCCGGGCTGATCCCCGGCGTGGGCAGCGTCGGCTTTTATCATGAGGATGCGAGCGAACATGCGCTGGCGGCAGGCGCACAGCTTGCCATGGCCGACGGCAAATTGATTCTGACGGAATCGGCCGCGGCGGCAGGCGCCGAGGAGGGCCACGCCAAGTTCGTTCCCCTGCTGCGCGCGCCCAGCGCCGACCTGAACATGACCTTCGCCCTGGCGATTGTCACGATGGTGATGGTGCAGGTGTGGGGGGTGAGGGCGCTCGGCGCGGGCTACTTCGGCAAGTTCTTCAACTTCCGCGGCGACGGCTTCATGCGCTATGTCAATGGCTTTGTCGGCATCTTGGAGTTGGTCAGCGAGTTCTCGCGGGTGATTGCGTTTGGCTTCCGTCTCTTCGGCAATATCTTCGCAGGCGAGATCGTGTTGGCGACGATGGCGTTCCTCATCACGTTCTGGCTGCCGATTCCGTTCTATGTGTTGGAAATCTTCGTCGGGTTTGTGCAGGCGATGGTCTTTATGATGCTGGCGCTAGTCTTTTTCAGCATGGCGACGATTAGCCATGGACACGAGCATGGGCATTAGGCTGCGGTTGTTGCGACGTTGAATCGTTGCACCGGAACGCATACACATTTCATTACACTGAAGGAGAGTTGAGCAATGGAAGTTGAGGCCATGAAGCAACTGGGGGCGGCGATTGCAATTAGCGTGGGGACGATCGGCCCCGGCATTGGCATCGGTCTGATCGGCTCCAAGGCAATGGAAGCCATGGGCCGCAATCCTGAAGCTTCCGGTACGGTGCAGACGAACATGATTCTGGCAATCGCCTTCGCCGAGTCGATGGGCATTTTCGCTCTGGTTATCGCGCTGCTGCTGAAATTCGTCTAGTCGCAGAGAGGCGTGCTGGAGACCGCTGTCGCGAGATGGCGGGAAAGGGCGCTGCATACACCGAAAGGGAGGCTCATTTTGGATCAGCTTGGCATCAGTGGCGGCCTTCTAGTATCACAGATCATCAATTTTGTGCTGCTGATAGTCATCCTGCGCCTGGTTCTGTATGGACCGGTGATGCGCATGTTGGACAGGCGCAAGGAGCGGATCGCTCAGAGTATGAAGGACGCGGAACGGGTAGCGGCCGCTGCGCAAGAGGCGGAGGCCGACAAGGCCCAGATCATCGACGCGGCCCGGCGCGAGGCCCAAGAGATTCGGGCGCAGGCAACGCGCGATGCCGAGAAGATCGCCCAAGAAATTCGCTCTCGCGCCGATCAGGAAGCCGCCGAGATGCGCATCAAGGCGCAGCAAGATGCGGAGAAGCAGGCGGCGAACGTCCTGGCAGGGGCCAATAAGCAGATCGCGGAACTGGCGATCTTGGCAACCGAGCAGGTGTTGGGCCGCGAACTGGCGAATAAGAGCGAACAGGAGCGATTTGTAGCGGAATTCTTGGCTCAGTACGGCGGGGGCAAATCTTCATGAGCGACAAGAGCGCGAAGTCGCAGCGCTATGCGCTGGCCGTGTTTCAGGCCTTGATCGAGAAGTGGCAGACGGCTCTGGCCGACGTGTCTGCGGCCTTGAGCAAGGACCAGGACCGTTACTCGCGCTTGATGGACGGCAGTCGCACGTATGAAGAACGCGTGGAGGCGCTGGAAGGCGTACTCCCCGCCGACGCGCCGCCGGAAATGGCGAATCTGCTCAGGCTGATGCTGCAAGAGGGCGACATAGATCTGCTGCCCGAAGTGTCGGCGGCGTTGGGACAGGCTGTCGCCGGCAGCAAGCAGCCCGTGCGCGCCGAAATCACCAGTGCGACGGAACTGCCGGACGCTCAAAAGCAGGCCTTGCAGCAGGCTTTGACGCAGCAGTTTGGCGAGGAGCTCGTATTCTACTTCGGCGTAGACGCTTCCCTTATGGGAGGGCTGCGCGTGCGCGTGGGCGACCGGCTGATCGACACTTCGGTAGCGACTCGCCTGGCCGCGCTGCGCGAGTCGTTGGCATCTGTTGTTCGCTGACAGGAAACCGGCGGCGCGGGCGCAGGCAGCTTCTGTCCTACATTTTGTCTTGTCTCGTCGCGGCGCAACAGCGTCGTGTACAGAAGATCGCCTGTCTCGCTGCGAGCGAAAGATCCGACCAGGAGGATAAACTACAGTGGCTGTGGAAACGAACGATCTCGCTACACTGCTGAAAGAACAGATACTTAATTTCAAGCCGGGCCCGAGTCAGGTTGACGTGGGCGAGGTCGCGGAGATCGGCGACGGCATCGCCGTTGTCTCCGGTTTGCGCGGCGCGTTGGCAGGCGAGTTGTTGGAGTTCACCAAGAACGGCATACTGGGCATTGCGCTCAATCTCAACGCGGACTCGGTCGGCATCATCATCATGGGCGAGTACCAGGATATTCGCGAGGGCGACCTGGTGCGCAGCACGGGGCGCATTGCGTCGGTGCCCGTGGGCAATGCGCTGATCGGCCGCGTGGTCAACGCGGTGGGGCAGCCGCTGGACGGCAAGGGCCCGATTGAGACCGATTCCTACCGCAACGTCGAGCGCATCGCCCCGGGCGTGATTATGCGCCAGCCGGTGGATACGCCGGTACAGACCGGCATCACGGCGATCGACGCGTTGATTCCGATTGGCCGCGGCCAGCGCGAGCTGATCATCGGCGACCGGCAAACAGGCAAGACGGCCATCGCCCTGGACACGATCATCAACCAGGCCGGCCAAGACCTGATCTGTATCTATGTGGCGATTGGCCAGAAGCAGTCCAGCGTGGCGCAGGTAGTTAGCACGCTGGAGAAGTACGGCGCGATGGAGCATACCATCGTGGTCAGCGCACCGGCTGCGGACCCGGCGGCGCTGCAATATCTGGCCCCGTTTGCCGGCATGGCGATTGGCGAGGAGTTCATGGAACAGGGCCGAGACGCGTTGATCGTGATCGACGACCTGTCCAAGCATGCGCAGTCCTATCGCCAGGTGTCGCTGCTGTTGCGTCGCCCGCCCGGTCGCGAGGCGTACCCCGGCGATGTGTTCTATCTGCACAGCCGCCTGTTGGAGCGCGCGGCGCGTTTGGCGGACGAGTACGGCGGCGGCAGTCTGACCGCGTTGCCGATCATCGAGACGCAGGCCGGCGACCATTCGGCCTATATCCCCACCAACGTGATTTCGATCACGGACGGGCAGATTTTCCTGGAGAGCGACCTGTTCTATGCAGGTGTGCGTCCGGCCCTGAACGTGGGCATTTCGGTGAGCCGCGTGGGCGGTTCGGCGCAGACGCGGGCTATGAAAAAGGTGGCTGGTCGCCTCAAGTTGGAATTGAGCCAGTTCCGCGAGTTGGCTGCTTTCGCCCAGTTCGGCAGCGACCTGGATGCGGCCACCCAGCGACAGCTTGACCGCGGCCGCCGCATGCAGGAGATGCTGAAGCAGCCGCAATACCAGCCGCTCTCGTTGGATAAGATGGTGGTGAGTCTGTGGGCCGTAGGCAACGGCTATGTTGATAGGATCCCCGTGGACGCGGTGGGCAAGTGGGAATCCGACGTGCATGCCTATCTGGCGGCTAATCACCCCGAGGTCGGGCAGTCCATCATGCGCACCAAAGACCTGACAGCCGAGACGGCGGAAGCGTTGGGTTTGGCGCTGGAGGATTTCAACCACACCTGGATCCCGGCCACAGAACGCTGAGCGCCGGCAGAGGCTGACAGCTAAAGCGAGGTTGAACCCTTGGCTAGCACGCGAGAGATACGAAGGCGCATCCGATCGGTACGGAATATTGCGCAGGTGACGAAGGCGATGGAGGCGGTGTCCGCCGCCAAGATGCGCAAGGCGCAGCAGCAGGTCTTGGCGACGCGGCCCTATGCGGAGCAGGCTGCCGAGGTGCTGGCCTATATAGCGCGTCTGCCCAATATCGACGATGAACTGAATCCGCTGATTCAGCCGCGGCCGGTGGTGCGGCGGGTAGGCATCCTCTTGGTTACTGCGGACCGCGGGTTGGCGGGCGGTTTTAACGCCAACGTGATCCGCCAGGCCGCTCGCTATATGCGCCAGTGTCGCGATGCGGGCCGCGAGGTTAGCGTGGTCACTGTGGGGCGCAAGGGGCGCAATTATTTGCTGCGCTATGACCCCGTGGTGCGCGCCGAGTTTGCGGGGATGCCCGACAGCCCTTCGGCGCGCGATGTGGGACCGATCACGAATATCTTGGTGGAGGACTACACGCAGGGGTATTTTGATGAAGTCCATATGATCTACACCAAGTTTCGCAACACGGTGGTTCAGGAGCCGACAACGCAGAAGTTGCTGCCGATCGAGCCGGCGGAACCGCACGTGACAATGGCGCCCGAGTATATCTTCGAGCCGTCTCCGGAGGCGGTATTGAAAGAGGTGCTGTACGGCTTTACCGAGGTTCAGGTGCTGCAGGCCGTGTATGAGTCGATTGCCAGCGAGTATTCGGCGCGCATGGTGGCGATGCGCAATGCGACGGAAGCGGCCGAGGAGTTGATCGAAACCCTGACCTTGACCTATAACAAGGCCCGCCAGGAAGGCATCACCAACGAGCTGATGGACATTATTGGCGGCAGCGTTGCCCAGGAAGCGGCCTAGACGATCCGAGAGTGTTAGTGTGTGGCGAGGAGGCTCGAAGTGCCCAGTGAGCTTGTAGGAACCGTTCAAAGCGTAATTGGACCGGTGGTTGACTTTCAGTTTCCGGAAGGCGAACTGCCCGAAATCTATGATGCCGTGATGGTGACGATGGATGACGGCACGCTGCAGACATTCGAGGTGGCGCAACAACTCGGCAATAACGTGGTGCGCTCGGTGTCGATGGGCAGCACAGACGGTCTGCGGCGGGGGATGCGGGCCGTATCACAGCGGCAGCCGATCACCGTCCCCGTGGGGCCGGCGACGCTGGGCCGGTTATTCAACGTAACGGGCGATCCCATTGACAATAAGGGCGAGCTGGACACGGCGGAACGGGCGCCGATCCATCGCAGGCCGCCGACTTTCGAAGAACAAAGCGCGCAGGCCGAGCTGTTTGAGACGGGCGTCAAGGTCATCGACCTGATCGCACCGTTCACCCGCGGCGGCAAGACCGGCATCTTCGGCGGCGCAGGCGTGGGCAAGACGGTCGTCATCCAGGAACTGATCCACAACGTGGCCGAGTTCCACAGCGGCTATTCGGTTTTTGCCGGCGTGGGCGAGCGCAGCCGCGAGGGCAACGACCTGATGCGCGAGATGATCGAGTCGGGCGTCATCGAGTCGACCGTGATGGTCTTCGGCCAGATGAACGAGCCGCCGGGCGCGCGCTTGCGCGTGGGCTTGACGGGCGTGACGATGGCGGAGTATTTCCGCGATGAGGGGCGCGACGTGCTGCTTTTCATCGACAATATTTTCCGCTTCGTGCAGGCCGGCTCCGAGGTTTCGTCGCTGCTGGGACGCTTGCCCAGCGCCGTAGGCTATGCGCCTACACTGGGTACGGATATGGGCGAGTTGCAGGAGCGAATCACGTCGACGCGCAAGGGTGCGATCACATCCATGCAGGCGGTGTATGTGCCGGCGGACGACTACACCGACCCGGCGCCGGCGACGACGTTCGCTCACTTGGACGCGACGATTACGTTGCAGCGCAGCCTGGCTGACCAGGGACTCTATCCGGCGGTGGATCCGCTCGGCTCGACCAGCCGCATTTTGGATCCGCTGATCGTCGGTGCGGACCACTATAGCGTGGCGCGGCAGGTGCAGCAGACTTTGCAGCGCTATCGCGATCTGCAAGACATCATCGCCATTCTGGGCGTTGAAGAATTGAGCGAAGACGACAAGATGACGGTCGCGCGGGCGCGCAAGATGCAGCGTTTCCTGACGCAGCCGATGTTTGTGGCGGAGCAGTTCACGGGGCGGTCCGGCAAGTTCGTCAAGATCGAGGACACGGTGCGCGGCTTCCGTGAGATTCTGGAAGGCAAGCACGACAGCGTGCCGGAGGCCGCCTTCTACATGGTGGGCGGCATTGAGGAGGCGCTGGAGGCTGCAGAACGGCTTCGGGCCGAGGGCTAGACGCTATGCCGATTCAGGTGGACATCGTAACGCCGGACAAGAAGTTGGTTTCGGACATGGTGGACAGCATCACGCTGCCCGGCGTCGAGGGGCAGATGGGCATCATGCACGGGCATGCGCCGCTCTTATCGACGCTGGACATCGGCGAGATCGTGCTGCACCGCGGGACGAACGTCGAGTACATTGCGGTGACGGGCGGCGTGGTAGAGGTGCGGCCCGACAAGGTGACGATCCTGGCTGTGGCGGCGGAGCAGGAGGCGGAGATCGACGTCGAGCGCGCCGAGGCGGCCCGCGAGCGTGCGCGGCAGTCCTTGGCGGCGAATCCCCCGCCGCAGCGTCATGCCGAGGCGGTGAGGGCATTGCAGCGCAGCAATTTACGGCTGCGCGTAGCGCACCGGCGACGGCGAGAGCGAGGGCCGTCGTTCCGCGAGGGGTAGGCTGCGGGCGCCGGTCGCTGATGCGTACAGCCTGTTGCTGTGGACCGGGCCTGACTTATGTGGGGCCCGGTTTTTGTTTCCGCCGCGTATGGCCGCGGCGGGAACGTCATGGCGGGTCAATCCCCGGTTTTTGATAGGACGCATAGCAGGGGCGGCAACGCTGCCGCCGGACGTGCGCTTTGTGTGCTGAGGATGGGGCGCCTACGGGCGACTCGTGACGTATGACTCGTGACGCAATTAGTGCGCCGGGATATGGCCCCTACGAGTAGACGCGACAAGCGGGCTCAAGCTTCCGGGGCGCAGCTACAGAGATCTTTGTATTGATGAGGTTGGGGCAGGCTTGGTATAATGGCGATCTGAGTGCGACCGGCCGCGGCCGGCCAACGAAAAATTCACACGCGCGTTGCGCTGCGCGGGAAGAAACCTATGTTTGAGAAGCACATTGGCATCGATCTCGGAACGGTAAACGTCCTCGTGCATGTGAAGGGCCGGGGCATCGTCATGCACGAGCCTTCGGTGGTGGCGATCCGCCTGCGCGACAACAAGATGGTTGCGGTAGGACACGAGGCCTATGACATGCTGGGCCGCACGCCGGAAAGCATCGAGGTGGCGCGCCCTATGCGCGACGGCGTGATCGCGGACTTCGTCGTGACCGAGGCCATGTTGCGCTATTTCATCCAGGCTATCGTCGGCAACTTGAATCCGCTATTGGGGCCGATCTTTAGGCCGAAGGTGATGATCAGCACGCCCAAAGGCGTGACGAGCGTAGAAGAGCGCGCCGTGCACGATGCGGCGATGCAGGCAGGCGCGGGCGCGGCCTATCTGATTCCGGAGCCGCTGGCGGCGGCCTATGGCGCGGGGCTGCCGATTGGCACGCCGACGGGCAATATGGTCGTGGACATGGGCGGCGGCACCACCGAGGCGGCGGTCGTCTCGATGTATGACATCGTGGTTTGGAGCAGCGTGCGCGTGGGCGGCAATCGCTTCGACGAGTCCATCGTCAACTACATCCGCAAGAAGTACAATCTGCTAGTCGGCGAGCAGACGGCCGAGGAGATCAAGATCGGAATCGGCAGCGCGCTTCCGGTGGAGGAGGAGCGTTCGATGGAGGTGCGCGGGCGCGACCAGGTGACGGGCCTGCCCAAGATCATGCAGATTTCGAGCAGCGAGGTGACCGAGGCTATGGCCGAACCGCTGCAGGCGGTGGTCAGCACGGTGCGCGCCACGCTGGAAAAGACGCCGCCGGAACTGGCCGCGGATATTATTGACCGCGGCATGGTGTTGACGGGCGGCGGCGCGCAGTTGCGCAACATCGCCAACCTGTTGACGCAGGAGACGGGCGTGCCCTGTTACGTGGCCGAAAATCCGATCGCGTGTGTGGCTTTGGGCGCGGGCCGGGCGCTGGAGAACTACGAGATCATGCGGCGCAGCCTGCCGATCGTGCCGGCATAGGCGGGCCGGCGGGCGTCCGCTATTCTTGCGCGCGAATCCTCTCCAGACAGATTTTGGCTTTTCCTGGAAGATGCATTACAATTGAACGAGCGTACGCGGCTTGCGACGATTGGATGCGCCCCGGCTTCTCATGTTTTATTCTGCAGCGCGAAATCACCACAACAATCGAGGCGATAAGTGATGCGTGAACCTGTTTCGACGCGCCAGGCGCCGGCGGCGATCGGCCCGTATTCGCAGGCGATCAAGACGGATGCCCTGGTCTTTGCATCCGGACAATTAGGGCTCGATCCGCAGAGCGGGCAACTGGCGGAGGGTGTGGAGGCGCAGACGCGCCAGGCAATCCGGAATTTAGCTGCAGTTTTGGAGGCGGCCGGCAGCAGTTTGGAGTACGTGGTGAAGACCACAATCTTTGTAGCGGACATGGCGGATTTTGCTGCGGTCAACGGGGTTTATGGGGCAGCCTTTGCGGGCGCGCCGCCTGCTCGCAGCACAGTCCAAGCGGCGGCGTTGCCGCTGGGCGGGCTGGTCGAGATCGAGGCGATCGCGCTATTGCCGTAGGGAGGCCTTTCGCGCTCCGCACAATTTTTTCGGAGCGGCGGATATTTGTATCGCGCGTGTATTGCCAATATAATTTGGGCAATTCTAATTTCTGGAGGACGTTTTATCCCTTATGAACACCGGTCACGCAGCAGTTGATCTATCCATGTACCCCACGTTGGCAGGCCTAGAGGAAGAGCAGAGCGATCAGCCGCATCCGATGGCTCTGCTGCTCGACGAGATCGAGGAGTCGTTTCTTGCGCCGCAGGCTGGGGAAATCCGCAACGGCACGATCGTAGACAAGCGACCGCACGAGCTTCTAGTCGATATCGGCTATAAGTCGGAAGGCATTGTCAACGGCCGCGAGATGGATCGGATTCGCGAGATGCTCGATTCGCTCGACATTGGCGATGAGGTGCCGGTCTATGTGATGCGCGAGGACCGAGAAGGCAACCTGGTGCTCAGTATCAGCCGGGCGCAGGCCGAGAAGGATTGGGAGCGGGCTGAGGAGTTGATGCAGTCGCAGGCCGTGTTTGAGGGCGCCGTTGCGGCGCATAATCGGGGCGGCGTCATCGTCAAGATCGGCCAGGTGCGCGGGTTCGTGCCCGCCAGCCAGTTGAGTTCGGAGAGCCAGAGCCAGAGTGTTGAGGACGTAGAGAATGCGGATGACCGGTGGGCGAACCTGGTGGGTCGTGGCCTGATGTTGAAGGTGATCGACATCGACCGGCGCCGCAACCGTCTCATTCTCTCCGAGCGCTTGGCAATGCGCGAGTGGCGCCGCCAGCAGAAGGAGCAGTTGCTCGAGACGTTGACCGAGGGCGATGTGTACGACGGCGTGATCAGCAGCATCGCCGATTTCGGCGCCTTCGTCGACTTGGGCGGAGCTGACGGTCTGATCCATCTGAGCGAGCTGAGCTGGAACCGGGTCAACCACCCGAGCGAGGTGGTGAAGGTGGGCGAGGAGGTCAAGGTTCAGATTCTGAGCGTCGATCAGGAGCGGCGGCGCATCGGCCTAAGCCTGCGCCGGCTGCAACCCCAGCCCTGGGACCTGGTGGAAGACCACTATGAGGTGGGGCAGATTGTGCGCGGTCGCATTACCAAGCTGGTCAACTTCGGCGCTTTTGCCCGCCTGGACAAGGATGGGATCGAAGGGTTGATCCACGTCAGCGAGCTGGCAGAACAGCGAGTGAACCATCCCAAGGAGATCGTGGCGGAGGGCGAGGAGTACGACCTGCGCATCATCCGCATCGACGTGGACCGGCGGCGAATGGGCCTGAGCCTGAAGCAAGCGCAGCCCGTCAACCAGGGAGGCGTAGAGGTGGATTGGCAGATTGCGCCGAGTGAGGATGGCGCTGAGGACGCGGACGCCGAGGAAGCGACCTCAGAATCCGTGGTCGAGGAAACCCCCGAGGTCGTCGCCGGGTAACAGCCCCGAAGCGATGGCGCAACCGAATTATAGAGAATGGCGAGGGCGCCGAACAGGCGTCCTCGTTGTTTGTGTGCGGCACAGGGTTGGCCGCGGCTGTGCGCACCGCTCGGACGGAACCTCAGACGCCGGGCAGGCGTAATGGATATAGGTGCAGTGAGGTCTTTGGCGAGCTGTCTTCGGGGACGAATAGCCGCTCTCGGAAAGCGGATTGACGGTTGACAAAGGCTTGCGCGTGTCGTTACAATGAAGTCAGTACAGGCAGCGTTTTAGTAGATGCCGGTTTGTTCAGTTTTCCTCGATGCACTTATCGTCCGCTGCACAAAAGGGGAACTTAAGTTACGGCAAAGTGTGGCTGGTGCTGATACACTTGGCAGTGCCTGATGAATCAGCGGTGAATAAATATCGGGGATAACCACAATGTCTGATAAACTTGATCGTTTTACGAAGCGCGCACGGCGGGTTCTGACCCTGGCGCAGGAAGAGGCGCTCCGTTTAAATCACAATTACATCGGGACCGAGCATCTGCTGCTGGGCTTGGTGCGAGAGGAGAACGGCGTCGCCGTCAAGGTGTTGCGCGAGTTGGGCGTGGAACCGGGGCAAGTGATTCGCGCCGTAGAGCGGACAGTGGGGCGAGGCGAGCGCGCGCCGTTCGGCAAGCCGACGCTGGCCCCGCGCACTAAACGCGTGATCGAATTGGCGGTCGACGAAGCGCGGCTGATGGGCCATCACTATATCGGCACGGAGCATCTGCTGTTGGGTCTGGTGCGCGAGGGCGAAGGCATCGCTGTCAACGTCCTGCGCGGGCTGGGCGTCAACCTGGACCGGGTGCGCACGCAGACGGCGCGCAACATCCTGCAGACCCAAGCCGCCCAGTCTAAAGATAAGCAGAAGAAGGAATCGAAGACCCCGCTGGTCGACCAGTTGGGGTTTGATCTGACCGCGGCGGCCGAAGAGGGCAAGTTGGATCCGGTCATCGGCCGGCAGACCGAGATCGAGCGCATGATCCAAATTCTGAGCCGGCGCACCAAGAACAATCCGGCCCTGATCGGCGAGCCGGGCGTGGGCAAGACAGCCATTGTCGAAGGCTTGGCGCAGCGCATCATCGAGGGCAACGTGCCCGAGCCCCTGCTCAACCGACGCCTGGTTATGTTGGATGTCGGCGGCCTGGTGGCGGGCACCATGTACCGCGGCCAGTTCGAGGAGCGTTTAAAGAAGGTCATCGAAGAGATCGTGCAGTCCGGCTCGATCTTGTTCATCGACGAGGTGCACATGTTGGTGGGCGCGGGCGCGGCCGGCAGCAGCGTCGACGCGGCGAATATTCTCAAACCGTCGTTGAGCCGGGGCGAACTGCAGGTGATCGGCGCCACCACGTTGGACGAGTACCGCAAGTATATCGAGAGCGATGCCGCCCTGGAGCGGCGTTTCCAGCCGATCTTGGTCGAGGAGCCGTCCATCGAAGAGACGGTGGAGATTCTGCGTGGCGTTAAAGCTCGCTACGAGGAGCACCATAAGCTGTTGATCTCGGACGAGGCGCTGACCGCGGCGGCGCATCTGGCGGCGCGTTATGTGCCGGATCGCTTTATGCCCGACAAGGCGATTGACCTGATCGACGAGGCAGGCAGCCGCGTGCGCATGTACAAGACGCCGCATGCAGCCAATCTGCGCGAGACCTTCATGAACCTGAAGAAGCTTCAGCGGGCGAAGGAAGAAGCGGTGGAAACCCAGCGTTTCGACGACGCCATCGACCTGCGCTATCGCGAGGTGGAGCTGGAGGCCAAGCTCAACGAACTGCGCGAAGGGTGGAACGAGGCGGCGAACCAGCCGCAGGTGACGCCAGAGGACATCGCCGAGGTCGTCGCCATGTGGACCGGCGTTCCTGTGAGCCGCATTGCGGGCGAGGAGCGCGAGCGTCTGTTGGAGATGGAAAAGGTGATGCGCAAGCGGGTCATCGGCCAAGAAGAGCCGATCCGCGCGCTGAGCCGAGCTGTGCGCCGGGCGCGGGCCGGCCTGAAGGACCCGCGGCGGCCCATCGGCAGCTTCATTTTCCTTGGGCCTACGGGCGTAGGCAAGACCCTCTTGGCGAAGACGTTGGCCGAATTCCTGTTCGGCAGTGAGGAAGCGCTCATCAAGCTCGACATGAGCGAGTTCATGGAGCGTCACAACGTCAGCCGCTTGGTCGGTGCGCCTCCTGGCTATGTGGGTTATGAGGAAGGCGGCCAGTTGACGGAAGCTGTACGCCGCCGCCCATATAGCGTGATCTTGCTAGACGAGATCGAGAAGGCGCATCCCGAAGCCTTCAATATGTTGCTGCAGATCATGGAAGACGGCTATTTGTCGGACGCCAAGGGCCGGCGAGTGGACTTCCGCAACACGTTGATCCTGATGACGAGCAACATCGGCGCTAAGTTGATCCAGGGCGCCAACAAGCTCGGCTTCGCCATCACCAAGGAAGAAGACGAGGTCTCGCGCGAGAACGAGTACGAGACCATGAAGGCGAAGGTGATGGACGCACTGAAGAAGACGTTCCGGCCTGAGTTCCTCAACCGCCTGGACGGCGTGATGGTCTTCCGCAGTCTGTCGCGCGAGGAGATCGCCATGATCGTGGAACTGGAGTTGCAGCCGCTGCGCATGCAACTGGCCGAGCAGGAGATCACGCTTGTGCTGACCGATGCGGCGCGACATGCAATTGCCGGGGCGGGATATGATCCGGAGTATGGGGCGCGGCCGCTGCGCCGGGTGATCCAGAACCGCATCCAGGACCCGTTGAGCGAAGCGTTGTTGGCGAACAAGTTCGTGCCGGGCGATACTGTCCAGGTCGACTATGCCGAGACAACGCGCGAGGATGAGAGCGTGGGCGAGGACTTCGTCATCGACGTGATCGACCATGCGGACGTGGACGGAGGCGAGTCTGAGACGGCGCAGGCAGTCGAGGCGATGCTCCAGTAGCCGGAACTCGGCGCATACTATTCCAGTCGATAGCGACGGGCCTGCGCCAGCAGGCCCGTTTTGCTTAGGGCGAGGGCGCCGGTGGCGCGGCGAGAGGATGCCGGAAAAGATGGGCCGCGGTTTTGGCGAAAAGCCCTTTTCGCCCGTATGATGTAGGTACAACCGCCGAACAAAAGCAAAAGTGTACAGCGAGGAAGGGACCGGCTCCATGGGTGAGCGTGTTGGATATGTAGGTCTTGGCATTATGGGACGCGGCATGGCGCATAACCTGCTTAAATCGGGCTTTGCGCTGCGCGTTTGGAACCGGACGGCGAGCCGCATGGCTCCGCTTATCGAGGCCGGCGCCGAAGCCGGCGAGAGCCCGGCGGATGTCGCGGCCAAGAGCGACATTGTGATCGTCTGTGTCAGCGACACGCCCGATGTAGAGGCTGTAGTGCTGGGTGAGAACGGCGTCATCCACGGCGCCAAGCCGGGGACGCTGGTCATCGATTGCAGCACGATTAGCCCAAGCGTTACACGGCAAATGGCGGCGGCGCTGAAGGAGAAGGGCATCGCCATGTTGGATGCACCGGTGAGCGGCGGCAGCGAAGGCGCGGCCAAAGGCACGCTGAGCATTATGGTCGGCGGTGATGCGGAGCAGTTCGAGCGGGCGCTGCCGGTGTTTCAAGCGATGGGCAAGACGATTACGCATGTCGGCCCGAATGGCGCCGGCCAGACCGTTAAACTCGTGAATCAGGTGTTGCTGGTGGGCAATACGCTCGCCATGAGCGAGGCGCTGATGTTTGCACAGGCCGGCGGCGTGGACCTGCAAAAGACCTACGACGCCATCAGCCAGGGCGCGGCGGGCAGTTGGATGTTCACCAACCGCGCGCCGCAGATCATGCAGCGCGACTGGCGCCCCGGCTTCACAATCGCCCTGCAGCAGAAGGACGTTCGGCTTTGTCTGGATGCGGCGGACGAGATGGGCGTGCCCTTGTTGTGCGCCGGCTTGGTCTTCAACCTTTACCGGACGCTGGAGGCAATGGGCTTACAGGAGGAAGGCAACCACGCGCTGATCAAGGCCCTCGAACACCTGGCCGGCTTCGAAGTCGGCAATACTTAACGGCGCTGTAACCGGGGTTCGGCAACGAAGCCGCCCCCCGAAAAACCATCAGTCATTAGCAAGGACGCTAATGGAGAAAGGAAGTTGAGCTGTGACAAGACACAAGGTGGTGATCCCTGTCAACGGTTCAGAGTTTTCCCGGCAGATCGTCGACTATGTGAGCGAATTTTTGTCCGCTCAGGAAAACGAGATCGTGCTGCTGCGGGTCGGGCAGCGCCAGGAAGGCTTTATCGGTCGCCCTGCCCGGCTGGCCGGACCCGATACGGACGTGGCGATGTACGATACCTCCAAGGATGTGACGGAGGCGGCGCACCCCATCTTTGCCACGCAGGTGGAGCAAAGCACGATGGCCGAGTTTCGGGTCGAGATGCAACCCGTGATGAAGGCGCTAGAGGATAAGGGGTACCAAGTCGAGTTCGTGGTGCGCTTCGGCAACCCCGGCGAACAGATCGTGGAGTACATCGAGAACCATGATATTGACATGGTGGCAATGACAACGCATTCGCGCAGCGGCCTCAACCGGCTGATCTTCGGCAGCGTGGCGGAGTATGTGTCGCACCATGTTTCGGTTCCCATACTGATGGTGCGTCCGGTCTATACGTAGGACGCACCATCGAGCGGACAGGCGCCGGCCGCGGCAGACTATCGCTGCGGCCGGCGGTGACTCTGTTGCGCGCCGCTTTGTCGACGCGGCGCAACGACCGCCCGCTTCACCCCCAATCGCAGACAGAAGAGGCATGCCGCATGAAGCCGCGTGAACGGTTTATTGCCGCGCTGGAGCGGCGTCCGCTGCAAGGGCGAACGCCACACTTTGAACTGGTGTTCTTCCTGACCATGGAAGCGTTTGGCAAGGTGCATCCCAGCCATCGCAATTACGCGCAATGGGTGCAGATGGAGGAGAAGGAACGCGCCTTGCATCGCGCCGAAATGGCGGAGATCTACATCGCCACGGCGGAGCGGTATGAGCACAGCGCCATTTTCATCCACACCAACCCCGATACGGTCGAAGAGGATATGCGCTTGCTCGACCTGATCCGAGAGCGGTCGGGCGACGAGTACTTCATCATGCGCCACGGCGACGCCACCTTCTCGATTCCGGAGGGGACGCATATGGCCGAGTTCTGCTATCATCTGTATGACGATCCGCAAGGGCTGAAGGACGAGGCGCAGGCACGCGTCGACGCGGCGGTAGGGCGTGCAGAGACGCTTCACAAACATGGCGGGCTGGACAGTTTTGCGCTGTGCGCGGATTACTGCTTCAACACCGGCCCGTTTCTGCGTCCGGAGCAGTTTGCCGAGTTCGTCACGCCCTATCTCGTGCAGCTTGTGGCGGCCTATCGCGAACTCGGCTTCTACGTGATCAAGCACACCGACGGCAATATCATGCCCATCGTCGATCAGCTGCTGTCCGCTAAGCCGCACGCGCTGCATTCGCTCGACCCACAGGGCGGGGTGGACATGGCGGAGATGAAGCGCCAATACGGGGATCAGGTTTGTCTGATCGGCAATGTGAATTGCGGCATGCTGGACACCGGCAGCGATGAGGAGGTTGTAGAGTCGGCGCGCTATGCGCTGCGGCACGGCATGCCCGGCGGCGGCTATATCTTTTCGACGAGCAATTGCATCTATACGGGCATGCGTCTGGCGCGCTATGAACTGATGCTGGATGTATGGCGACGCGAGGGCAATTATCCCGAGGCGTGACGACTTCCGGGAGATTCGCAGTCCCCTGGAAGGTCGCCGCTTGTCTGGGACGAGGCCGTTTCTTTTGACAAAGAAGGGGCCGGCAGGGTATAGTACTGCGCATGTCTAGGGCGAATAGCTCAGTTGGTCAGAGCGCCTCGCTTACACCGAGGAGGTCAGGGGTTCGAGTCCCTTTTCGCCCACTGCAATACCCCGATGCGCGGCTGGCCTGGCGGTCAGCCGTTTGTTGTGTGAGGCGGCATGCCATGAACGAAGCGGAACGACAATCCGAATATCGCAAGCTGCCGGCGGTCGACGCATTGCTGCATATGCCGGCGATCGCGTTGCTGGCCGCGGAGGTCGGCGCGGAACGCATGACGGAGACGCTGCGCAGTTTGTTGGCGCAGGCGCGGGCGGCTATCGCCGCGGGACAGCCTGCGCCTGATCCGGATGCATGGCCGGCGCTGGCGGAAGACGCGCTGACCCATGCCATGCATCCGTCGCTGCGGCCCGTGATCAATGCCACCGGCGTGATCGTGCACACCAATTTGGGCCGCGCGCCGTTGAGCTCGGCGGCGCGCCAAGCGGTGAACGAGGTTGCCGCCGGATACAGCAATCTAGAGTACGATCTGGAGGGCGGCGCGCGCGGCAGCCGCTATGACCATGCGCGTGCCGCCCTGTGTGAATTGACAGGCGCCGAGGATGCGCTGATTGTCAACAACAACGCCGGTGCGGTCTATCTAGTCTTGGCGGCCTTGTGCGCAGGGCGCGAGGTGCTGATCAGCCGCGGGCAGTTGGTGGAGATCGGGGGCGGGTTTCGCATTCC
>Ga0334886_1001634_pt1 | contig 25389 bp, 27 predicted proteins | sample GraSluR1_MG_9_FD_207232 | JGI IMG/M metagenome (GOLD analysis project Ga0334886, IMG submission 207232) | Sludge microbial communities from methane-producing bioreactor in Wageningen University, Netherlands - Granular Sludge_27_06-R1 | ecosystem: Engineered > Bioreactor > Anaerobic >... | reverse complement strand
CCCTTCTGTACTAACACCGATTGGGATATAATACAACATTACATGACCTCTGTCAAGGTCTCCCCGAGTACTGGCATCAAACCAGCCCCGAGACAAATCAAAATCCACAAGTCCTGCGAAATCTCCCGTTCTCCAATACCTACCAGAATCTACCATGAGATTCTGCGCTTGGTTCCTGCTTCAAAGAGGCTGCCAACGATACTGCTGTTGGTCTTATATCACTCTCCACAGGCGTTCGAGTATCAACTCCGGTTTCGGTAGAACTTACCGTACCATTTCTATATTCAATAACACGATTACACAACTCTATAAATTCTTGTGGTGTAAGATCGCGCTTTGCGTAATTGGCTCTTTCGCTCACCCACTCAACGTTATCAATATCATGTCTCTTTTCGGGAAATCTTGATGTAGGCAAAATGTGGTCGAGATGGCAATTCAACCCAGGAACAAGTTTCTCACCGGTATAAGGGCAAGTATAATTTTGTGATTCCAACTTATCCTTCAATAGTCTTGCCACTTCCACGGTTCCAACTCCTAAATTCTCCGTAGCGATTTCGACATACCAATGCTTTTCACAAAGACGGTTGCTGTGAGGCATTTGAGGATTTGTGCAAAATTTACAAAGACCTCGTGATACTCTATCATTGTAACCAGCGATTTGATTTGCTCTGTCTCGTTCCCTGTTATTAGACTTCCATAAATTTGCCTTAGCGTTTACACAATCCTTGCATACGGCCATTGTCCCATCTTTCCTTCTGGAATTCCTGCCGAACTGCGTTGCGTCAAGAACACGACCACACTTCCTACATATCTTTTTCATGATAACTTACTCCTTTGTAGAGTAAGTATATCACTATCAGGCCGACTTGTCAACTCAACTCTCGGTAGTTTTGCTGCTAAATTCTTGAGATTGATGGCTGCGTTTAGGTCGCGGTCATGTATTGCACCACAGTCGCAAGTCCACTCCCTATCTGATAACTTCAACTCCGAGTTGATGCGACCACAATGCCTGCATAGACGCGAAGATGGGAAAAATCTGTCGGCGACTATCAATTCGGAGCCGTACCAAACTGTCTTGTATTCCAGTTGCCTGCGAAACTCAGCAAATCCAACATCGCTGATTGCCTGTGCCAGGCAATGATTTGCCAACATCCCAGATACATTTAGGTCTTCAAGCACAACTACACTTGGACGTTCATTATCGGGCTTGGTTTTCGCAACGATAACAGACGTTGATTTGTGTAGTGTGTCACGGCGGATGTTGGCTATCCGTTGATGCGCTTTGGCAACTTTCTTCCGTGTCTTTTCTCGATTCTTTCCACCTTTCTTTCGGCGCGACAGTTCGCGTTGAAGCCGCCTGAGTTTAGCCTGTGCCTTCTTTAATGGCTTCGGATTCTCGAATCTCCGCCCATCAGAAACTACAGCCAATTCCTTAACGCCCAAATCAACGCCTATGGGTTCTCCGATTGCTTGGGTAGCTTTAATCTCTTGTTTACATTGAACACTTACAAACCATCGCCCTGCCGATTCTGAAACGGTGACAGACAAAATATGGATGCCATCAGCCGGGATGTAACCGTGTTCTTTTAGCCTGAGCCAGCCAATACGCGGGAGTTTGATATGGGTTTCTGTGATGTGGATTGAACCTGTCAGCCTAAAACTCCCAATGCCATTCTTGCGACTTTTGAACCTTGGAAATCCTGCTGACTTCTCACCGTTCTTTACGCGGCGAAAAAAGTTTCGGTAGGCTTTGTCCAGATCGCGGAGAGCCTCTTGGGGCGCTGCCTTACTCACCTCATAGAGCCAGGGGAAGTCCGTCTTCTTCAGGGCATTTAGCTGCCGATGTTGCTCAATGGCATTGCTTGACCTTCCAGTTTCCTCATATTCCTGTTTTCGTCTTGCAAGTGCCCAGTTCCATGCAAAACGAGCCGCGCCAGCATGTTTCAACAGCGTAGTTCGTTGAGTGTTGTTTGGATCGAGTTCGGCTCGGTACGCTCTAAGAATTTCCATCAGCTTTCTGCTTCCTGCGCTCGGCTGAACGCTTACCATAGATTTTTGCTGAAAATGACGAGAGCAAAGACAGCATGTCTTCAACCAGTTCCCTTAATGGTTTCTAATTTATGCACTCGCTTCTCCAAAGATTGAAACCAAACCTTAATCTCATCTACAGTATGTGTAAGGTTATCAATTTTGTTACTCAACACTGCAATGTTATTATCCTCGACCACTTTAGTTAGAGAATCTATCTTAGCATTCATCTTAGCAAACTCAACTTTTATCTGGGTAAATTGTTCACTAAGAAGTCGTTCCCGCTCTAAACAATGGTTATCAACTCTACGGAATTGCTTATCATTGTAATCCTTATGTTCCTGAAAAGCAACTAACAGAGCTTTAATATGATTCGAGTTCTGGTCTATCTTATACTTCGCCACACCCCAAGATGCGGCCAATCCCAATACAAATAGGATTAAAGGCCAAATTGATAGGAGGGTTGCTAACATGGGTCACCTCCGGCAGATTCTTCAACTTCCGGGGGAGTCTCTACTGGGGGTGTTTGTCTCCGGCCAAAATTAGGGGAACTTACAACCCCCTCCGCAACTCGTCCACCCATGAGAATCATCGTGATGACATACCAATGTTCATCCGTTATAAACTTGAACAGTAAAAAGATAGATGCGATAAACCAAGCCCAAACGGAATGACTGATAAGCTTATCCCACAATTTGAACATCAATTCTTGTTTGGTCATAATGTACTCCTTTAATATCTATATCAAATTCCGATATAGTAGGGGAACATTCCAGCTACAATTCCGAGTACATACCAGACCAACTCTTTTACCAAAAGTCTTACATCACTTACTTTGTCAATGAGAAGTTCCTTTACTACTACAAATCCTAATGTAGCCAATCCAGCTAAAGGCCAACTGATAGGCATAGTGAACATCTGCATTATACCAGCGAATAAGAATACAAGGAACATTCCAACCATGAAATGACGGGTTTCTTTTCTTATGTTATACCAACCTCTGTCAGTGAGGAATTTCTTAATCTTTTTTATCATGCTTCTACTCCTTGAAAATGTTTGAACGATTTCACTTTATCACCAGCATCCATATCGAATACAGCAAATGCAGAAGTAAAAACTTCATTATCAGTTACTGACCCAACTAAATTACCATTCGTATACAACTTAAAGTCGCTGTTAGCAGTTCTGGTTAATTTGATACTATTCCATTGGTTAATATTTACAACATCACTTACATCTATCCGAGTAAACAATAGACCGGTCAAGTATCTCTGTAATCGAATATTAGTGCCTTCAATTTTTATTGTGTAACCGTTATAGGGCAGAGAAGCTCTCCTATCTGATACCAAAGATAAATATCCTAAATCTTTCATATACCAATCAAATGTCCATGTACCATATGCGTGGGGCTGTTCAAAGCTGAAATACCCATCAGTTACACATTGGATATGTTTACCATTAGCATCTTCTACACACTTAAAACTACCGCTTGATATTAGAGCATCCATTATATATCTAACCTCATTCCTACAGTTTTAGTAGAAGAGTCAGCCAATACGTTATCTCCTATTGCTTGTAAATCAATCTGTCGAGCTATCTTATTGTACTTAGTTTTAATTTCTGCTTCAGTTAAGGCTTTATTATATATCTTAAAGAGTTTCATTGAGCCGTCTAAAGAATAGCCTGAACCACCAGAACCCCCAATTCCTAATGCCCCGGTATCTAAAGGTACTCCCCCACCTGTGATTGTTGCTGTTCCCCAAGATTGACCATTACTATAAAAACTTATCAACCCTGTTAAATGATTATAGCTTGTTATTAGATGGACTTCTTCATTCAAACTAAATGCATTAGCATTAGAATCTTTCCACCCCGATGACCCTAAAGCAGTAGTTAAAAGAAGAGATACCTTATTGGAAACATGATTAGGTTTCCATAACAAAAAGTTACCAGCCCTATCTAAGAACCTACTGGTTATACTCGTATTAGTCTTAATATTAACCACAGTTTCCAATGTAAACGAAGTTAAACCTAAAGCTGAGGCTCCCCCATTAACATAGGATTTATTCCCTTCAAATTTAGCCCCGTCTTCAGTAGCATCAACGAAACCGGCAACAGTACCATGATTATTGTTTCCGCTTAAATCTAATACTGTAGTACCACCCTGCCAAGAACCACCGGGCTGGAAATCGTAGCAAAGAGTTGTTCCTTTAGGGTCAACTTCAATCCTTGGTTTAAGTATGTTTGGAGTAGACACCGAACCAGTAGAGTTTAAGAAATCCTGATACAAAGCATCACGCTCAACGGCTGATAGGGTTCCTTCGTAAATTGCAACATAGGGAATATTACCATCTACTACTCCCCCAGAAGCCCAATTAGCATGACCTATCGCTAAACTTGCAACGCCGGGAACATTTTCTAACGTAATTCCACTTACCACAACGCACTGAAAAATATTTTCTTTCACAGTAGTAGTCGCAACATTATCAACATATGCTGTACCAGAAGTAATTTGAATAAGTTTAAGAAGCATATTGGCTCTTATATACCCTACAGAACTCGGATGCACTAAATAAATAACTGGCCCTTCTGGATTTTTATTTGTCAACCTTGACCAAATAACTATTGAATAAGTTGAGTTTGGTATAGTAATATTCCCATAATTAATACCATTATACTTATGCGACCCACCAAGACCATAACCTTTTTCATCTAACCTAAATCCAGCATCATTAGACACAACAGGGAATACACCACTAACTGTTTCTCTAAAACTGCCTTTACGGAAGTCTACACAAAAAACTGGTTTCTTACCTATCATATTACACCAGCCCTCTTTGAACACAATTTTGCCAGTTGCGGGTTACTTCGTTCTGTGTCAAAGCTTTATCCTTGTAAAGTCTTACTAATTTTATGGCTCCCCCAAAATACACCGTAGACCCAGACCTTTTTCCTACACACATATCCAATAAGCTTTGAGTAATGGGTGAAGCTAAATTATATACTAAAAAAGAAACAACTCCATTACGATAACATTTAACTTGTGTACCATTCCATACTAAAGCCAAGTGCATTGGCCGACCAGCATTTTCCGCCCAAGTCCAACCAAAATCAACAAAAGTACCACCGACTTTACCCTGAACAAGTCCACTTTGTAACCATAATTCATTAGTTGCATCAGATAGAATACATCCAGCCGCAGCAGTAACATGCGAATTTTCCCCAACCACCGCTTCTATTGTTAAAGAAGTAGTTGGCTTAAAAGCCGATACATTTCCATACTTCAAAGAGGTAGTTGAAGTAACCTTAAATTCAGCCCCCACGCCATGTTTCAGTTCTACATTCGTATTCGTTACCGGAAGGTCAGGATAAATCTTATTCAGAACTGAACCCTGTGTATAATCACAATCTAACACCAAATTGGACATTTTTCACACCCCCAAATTTCATCTATAAATTTCTCCATTAAGGAAACTATTTTATTATGATTACTATATGAAATACGCAACAGTGGTATACTATGCTGTTGACAATACTTATCTTTTCCTCTATCAACTCTAACTAAATTATTAAAACCCTCAACGCCCCCGAAGTACTCTATAGGCTCAAAATGTTGCTTTCCATCATATTCCACAAAACAAAACTTATCACCCTGCATTATCTTAAAATCAAACTTTGGATGTGAAAATGGATTCGTAGTAACTTCTGATACTGTATAATTATACTGAAAACAATAGTTGTTCGCTACTAACCAATTAGCAATAATTTGTTCTCCACTGGACATGGCACAAAACGGACAACGATTGCCCATATTAAAAGCTGAAAAAGATACTTTCCATTCATGCCCATTCGGACACAATAAGATAAGATTATACCTATTAGAATTTGTGTATTCATCCGGGTTTAATAACTCATAGCTATTATCACTTATAAATTGCTTCACCTCACTAATAGGTTTCCGCAATTTATCTCCAATCATCTTATTTCCGCATTTAGGGCATGGGCATCCCTCCCTCTGAAGGACTGCCCAAGTAGATTCAAAAGTATGTTCGTTAGGACACTTAACCACCAACCGTGATGTGTTACACTTATACTCACCACCTAAAAAGATATATCCTTTGGCTTCAAGAGATGTAATAACACTTTGATGGGATAAAGCATTTTTTCTCCCCACCAAAGTTCTTGCACACTTAGGACACCTACGACCTCTTTGAAAGTTATTCCATGTTACCTGATATACATATTCACATAAACCACATTTAATAGTTAAATGTTTATGTGCATTAATATAGTCATTATCAAGCATTATATTTCCTGTAGAGTCAATATAATCTTTTACAAATGAGTATGTTAGTTTATTTGGCATAATATCTCATCTCGTATAACCGCTGTAAAGATTGTTAGTTGACAATAGGGATACTTCGGAAGCGGTTAAAGCTCTGTCATATATTTCCAAAAGTTCAATAGTTGAATTATGAGCAAAATTGGGTACAGAAGTTGCTCCTATATTCATAAAAGATAACTGAGGTATATCCTTAAACGCTGATATGTTTACTGTAGCCCCCGTAACACCATTACATGTTAAATAAGCAACATTATTACTTCTATCAACAATAACATACAAATCTTTATCTCCTGTAGCCGTACATGGAATTTTTGGTTCTTTTATACCACCAGTAGAATCATACATTGTAAGATACAAATTTTTAGAAAAATGATAATACACATTCCAACCAGAACTTATAAATCCAACCCCAGAGTACAGTAAAGACCTTGTTGAAGATAAATCTTTTTGATGAAACTTAATATGCATTGTAAAACTATTCTTACCTAATAAGATACCCGGATACCTGATATATCCAGTAGTACCATCAAAGGTAGCTACACCATCATTCAGTGTTACCCCACCAGTAATAGTACCACCATTTTTTGTAATGGATTCTTGTGAAAAGGTTTCCCTAAACACGCAGGAATTAGAGATATGAACTAAACTTTCTTTTCCCATCATTATATCCCTTCAGGAACTCTAAAGCTATCCACAAATTCAGCCCATGTTCTCTTTGAGTTATACCCACCATTATAGGCTATTACATCTTTCAACACTTCTTCTACATCTAATGCAGATTCAATTCCAGCAACTAACTTCTTACGGTCTGTTTCTCCACTATACATTCTACTCATTATTTCACTCTGAACACTATCCACCATACTACCTACAGCCATGCAGTTAGTGTAGTCAAAATTTGTATCTGATGCCGTGAAAGCATCCTGCCAGCTTCCATACTTACGAATAGCCAAGTAAATTTCCTGTGAGAGATTTGTAGTAAGCTCTTTTGTAGAGCAAGTAAAACCTGATTTTTCAAACATGATTAATACTCCTTAGCTATATCAATAGTTAAATCACCAGCAGTACCACCAACGGTGCCAGCGATAACCTTTAACTGCACATAAGAATATCCTTCTACATCCAAACGATAAGATTTCAATGAATCAGAACCAGCCCCAACCCATAAGGCAATAGAAGCAACAGCACCCGATTCACTTGGAGTATACACACTTCCACCAGAAGCTTTAAGTGAATACACTGACAATGTAACATCTTCACTATCATTTGCATCAGCCGCAATAAACAAAGTAAGTGTCTTATACCCTCTGACATCTATGTTTGCACCAATAACATCATTAGTTGCAGTGAGGTTCTGTTCTGTTACTAAATTAACAGGGTCAGTGTACTTATTCCAAACAGGGGATTGGTCTACTGTCTTCTGAATATCCAACGAAGCATCGTAAGCCTTGTCCTGAAGAAGTAACCCAACCATGTATTTATCTGCCGCAACAAACGGAGTTCCTGCACCATAGATAGTAATTACACCAGCAGAAAAATCTAATTTACAGTTAATTCCATTTACCCACTCTGCATAAGTGTTATCAGCTTTAAATTGAGTAATCTTGATAATTTGCTCACCCGACACTAATGCAATGGGATACCCAGTCAGGGTAATTGTGGAACTGGAAGTATAGGCGGCGGTGAAATCATTAGGGGAAGTATGAGTGGGTATTACCACTGAACCTACCAACACAGATAAAAGTGCCGCCCTCAATTCGGCATCCGTAAGAGGACCCGAAACCGGAACGGCAGTTGCTCTCAGTTCTGTATCAGTCAGGGGACCCAACACATCTACCGGAGTCGCCCTGAGTTCATCATCGGTCAAACCCACCGTGGCTTGAACATCCACATGAACTCCATCAGCCCCCACGGTTGCTCGGGTATCCGTAGTTGCATCTTTAATTTCCACTGCACCTATCGAAATGTCCGACGCATCCAGAGCCGCTTCCACTTTCAATTTACCATTGGCAGTTACAATAGGGATGGCTATTTCTGTATCGGAACCCTCTTTAGCTCCACCTATTAAATTAACAACGGGAAGAGTGCCCATCCAGTTTTGGTCCGTAGTATCCCAATCAACCTTGCGAATTTTTTCTTTTGCCATTGTCCGACTCCTATCTTCAAATGCAATAAATAGACCTATACATACCTCTCTCTTCTATATCAGATTTGGGATTAGGAATCAAGAATGTGAGACTAAATCCTTTTGACAGATTTTTCTGAATACACATTTTGCACAGTGGAAAACATTTTTTGGTGGTGAGAAGCAATTCTCTTCACTTTGCATAGAATGAAGCGTTAACTGAAAATAGTCCGCACTCATGGATTCATAGTTGGGCATGAAACGGAAAAGACTCTCAACATGAACCTCTAAATTAGCCCGGTCTATGTAGAGGACCACAGGCTGTGCGTAAAAATCATTTTGAGCAAAGATGTGAAAATTCAACAGAGCCTCAAGAGTCACATTTACATTTACTCTATGAATTCGAACCTGTTCAATTCTACCGTAGGCATTCCTACTCAGGGAACGAGGAAGAACTACATACTTGGTCTTGGGCTGTAGCGTATCAATCGGAAGAGCTTCAGATTCTCCAAAGATAGTATTCTTGGCCGTAACATGAATGTCGTTTAATTTAACCTTCGGAGTATCCCCCACTATCCACAAATTGTCTCTTAAGTATTCAATACCTTGATTTTCAATCAGTTTATTGACGTTATATTTCCAATTTTTATCTACATCGAACGGGGGGAAACCCTGATGTGTAATATACCATTGGTATCGCCTACAACTATGAGCAACCATGCGAGTTGTGACCACTTTTATCTCCTTTATGGGTAAGTTTATGACACTTCTTACATAACGTGATTCCATTCGAAACATCCCAGAGAGCTTCACATTGAAGAGCTTCTTCCAAGGTGGTGATGTTATGTTCCTTCATAATATCCGAGAAGAGATTGAGGTGATGAGCATGTAATTTCCCTCCCCTAACAAGACAATGACCACATGTGAAATCATCTCTTTGGAAAACCAATGTTCTCCATCTTTTATAAAAAGTAGAATTTCTAATTACTTCATTTAATGGGGTGATTCCACCTTTCCAATGAAAACTGTTTTCTCCTGATATTTTATCTATATGTAAACAACCACAGGATTGAGTAGCTTCTTTTTGTAAGCTTCCTGCCCTAACATCCACCATATTCCCACAATCACATAAACATCTCCAAATTACCTGTCCATCCGTTGACCTTCCCACATCCTCAAGGACGGTGAGACGACCAAACTTCTGTCCTGTTAAATCTCTTTTACTTGTTTCCGTTATTCGTTCTTTATGATAACAACCACAAGATTTAGTATTACCACATTGTAAATTATTGGATATAACATCCACAATATTTCCGCATTCACATACACATCTCCATAACACACAATTGTGTTTTCTTCCTACATCTTCAAGCACAGTAAGTCTGCCAAAATTTTGTCCAGTCAAATTCTTATAGCTTCGTTTTGATAGTTGTTCTTTTCGTATACAACTACAAGATTGAGTATGACCACTTTGTAAACAATCAGAAGTGGTATCTATAGTGTTGCCACACTCACATAAACATCGCCATAATACCCCACCATGTTTACGACCTACATCCTCAAGGACGGTAAGTCTGCCAAATTTCAGATTCGTTAAATCTTTGATTCGACCCATATTTTTGAACCCCATCCATCCTAACTAAATAAATATACTCAAACCCACCTGCGATGTCAAGGCCAGTTATAGGGGAACTTCTTACTCTCCCGTAATTTATACAGAGCTACATCGTCTGGGTTTAACCGACTACTGTTTTTGAAATCCTTCTCATAATCAATTTCCATCAACACAGCCTCAGGGACATATAGGAACTCTCCCAATCGTTTAGCTCGATTGGTTATGTCGGGGTCGGCTCCATGAAATTTATACTGCGGTAAGAACAAAGTTCTTGTGGAGTACAATTTAGGAATCAGGGACTTATGTATCAACCCCACGGTAGCGTTATTTCCATTCCACTTTTCATCATTGAGACCGATAAATTTCTTGTTGTGTTCTTTAGCGGCATCAAGAGCAATCTTCAAATAACCTCTGCAAGGAAAGTAGTCAGCACAGGAATACAAATACCAATCGAAGTCCAACTCCTGCACCATCTTATTGTGCATAGCTACCCACCCAATCCTATCTACATCCTCCTGAATCACAACCTCACAGGGAACCTTGGCTCGAATCTCCATTATGCGTTTTGTCTTACATGCCAGTTCATATTCATTCGGCCCATAGGGGATACCTATTACAATCTTTTCATATTTAGTATTCCCATCTCGGTGGGCATGTTTAGTTCGTTGAATGTACTCAGCCGGAATGATGCTAAATTTCATATCCAACTTCCACATCACATAGTTAAAGCTCAACTGGTCCCGCACACTCTGGGTATTGATTTCATTCCACCATGTATCAAAGAAATGATTCCGTTCCGGGGTGTTTCGAGATACCAAACAACCTGTTTCCACCAGACCTAAATTAGGAGGGAAGCTTATTTTACGATACTCCGTCATTTGTTTATTAATGGTATGTACATTATCCAAACCCAAACGCTTACATTCTTCTGCTTCTTCATAGATACAACCACGTCGAGGATGCTTCATCAAAGCAAAATTGTTTTTTCCCAATAATTTAACATACTCCACAACGGGTTGAGTCATTGTCAGATGAGCATCTTTCCAAATTGTAATTCGAGTATTGGGAAACAGTACATGCGGGTGTGTCTTATACCACCGGGCCGTCTTACGGGGAGTATCCTGCATACTGGACAATTGCACTTGAACTATTTCCCATGTAGTTGACGTAATACAAGTATCAGTAAAACAAACATACCTAACATTATCCTCTTGTTTAACATCATGAAGAATATCTTTTCCCCCGAAGATAGCAGTATATACCACGATGGGGGAAGCTAAATCTTCCTTCATTCGTCGTCGGATTTGAACCAATTTACCGAGTGAGTGGGGGTCTCCCCGAAGCACGTTCTCCATAGTTCCTCAATTCTTCCTCAGGTAGTGTGGGGATACCAATAGCGATAACAAACGACCCAACACTATCCGGGGCTCCGTCTAAAGTTTCCAAGGGGTTTCCTGATATATCTAATTTAGCCCCCACCTGTTTCGGGGCATTGTTCAAATTTCGAAGGAGATTGTTACTGCAATCAAAAGTTCCATCCACATATCTAATCGGAATAGGAATCTCTGTCAACCCCATACCAGAGATATTCACATCCTTGATAATCACATACCCACCATCTTTTTCCTTACCCATTCCCTTGAGAATGTTGGATAACAATTCAATACGCTCAGATTGAGTGAACTGTCTGAAGATGGATTCCGGGATGGCATTTTCAGACAATTCCATGATGGTATTCATATCCACTCGGGAATCATCAGCTAAATTACACCGGGTCTCAGGTGGTTTCCCTGCGGACTCCAACCCCATAGCTTTGGCTTCAGCCTGAGTAAGATTCAAATACTGAGGGAATTTAGCTACGGCCATTTTCTTATTGTCATCTTTATCTTTGGATATGATGTAATGCAATCGAATACCCTTGATAGCGTACTGATTAAATGCGTTCTCACTCTTGGTTGCAGTGGTACACCACTTGGTTCCTACACCCCAGTACACGGAAGCTTCTTCAGTATAGGGTACTACAACCAACCACTCATCGTTCTCAAATAGGATTTCGGAATCGGCCCGAGCTTGAGTGTGGGTTTCCTTCTTGGATTTGGGATTCTTCTGTTCCAAATCATTCAATAGGTCGTACACCTCATCGAATGACTGAGAATTGATGTCTCGATTCTCAACTGGTATCAAACCGCGTTTAAGAAACTGTTCCCACTTCTGAAGTGTCTGAGGAATTCGAGTCTCGGCTTCCTGTTCAGTTACTCCGTCTTTGAGTATGGCTTTGCATATCCACTCAAGGTATTTGAAATTTGGAGAGGGGTCTAAGTGCTTATACTTATCAGCTTTATCCTTGAATCGTTTCTTCGCAGAGGACAGGGATTCCCCCAAAGATGTGTTCTCGATGTCTCGGGTGTTCACCAACACTGCAATTGTACTGAGGTCGTCCATGTTCCGAAATATAGGGAATGCTCCATTCGCATTAACACTAATTCGCCACATCTTCGAAGGCATCAATACCCCGGCGTGAGCCACATGTCCAAATTTCTCAATAATGTCTAACCGCTCTTCATCTGTAAGGTGAGGGTAAATTAACTTCCCAACCAGAATCGTCAATTTCAGGTCTCTCAAATCTTCCGGGTGTGTCTTAATGAAATCCAACACAGATTTAGACTTACCAATTCCCATTGCTACACCAAACAAATATCGTTCTTGTTCATAGTTCAAATTAAGGTAAGCATATTTAGGGTCCTGCAAATCCTTCTGGGTTACATTCAACACTTCATCATATTTACTTGTCCACGGAAAAGCCGCCTTGAGATAAGCCGCACCCACTTGGTCTTCATCTGGGAATACATTCTTGAGTTCGGTTCCATCAATTTCAAATATGTAAGCAAATTTATTTTCATCTTCCGGGGCTATTTTATCATATGTGTTCTGGGCATACTCATAAGCAGTGTAGAGTTTGTTGGTAATGTAAACATTCCCTTCCATAGGGGTAAAGAGCCCGGTGTAGTGAGAATATGAAGATGATGCTTGAGGTTTAAGTCCTTCAGTCCAAATCTTATTTGCTCTTTTCTCTCCGGCTGTGCCGTGATAATACTTGAGGGATTTGAGCTTTTTGGACGGCATCGCCATCTCCTTTAGGGATTTGGATTCCTTTAACTTACCTATCCTCTTTAAGTAGGCGTTGATTTCTTTTTGAAGAAGGCCGGGATTATTGCGACAAGAGAAATTCCCCCCGACCTCCTGTGGGGCTCCCTGTAGGGAGGTGAGTTGATTTTTGTCACACCAGAAATCTCCCCCGACTTTCTGCGGGGCTCCCTGTAGGGAGGTGAGTTGATTATAGTAACAAGAAAAATTTCCCCCGACTTTCTGTGGGGCTCCCTGTAGGGAGGTGAGTTGATTATGGTTACAATAGAAACCTCCCCCGACCTCCTGTGGGGCTCCCTGTAGGGAGGTGAATTGATTATAGTAACAAGAAAAATTTCCCCCGACTTTCTGTGGGGCTCCCTGTAGGGAGGTGAGTTGATTATGGTTACAATAGAAATCTCCCCCGACTTTCTGCGGGGCTCCCTGTAGGGAGGTGAGTTGATTATGGTTACAATAGAAACCTCCCCCGACTTTCTGTGGGGCTCCCTGTAGGGAGGTGAGTTGATTTTTGAGACACCAGAAACCTCCCCCGACTTCATAGGGGGAACCTCCTATAGCATCCTGAAACTCTTTCAGGGACTTTAACTTAGGGCTTATGTCAGATAAATCCAAGTTATCAAAGTGATAAACCCCATCTATTATCTCATATTTGAACTTCCTACCCCTAAACTTCAAGCCCTCGAAAGGTTTCAGTATCTTATTGTCATAAAAGAACTTAAGTAGGGTGGTATCCTTGAAGAACTCATCGTAATCCTTAATGGCTCTGTTCTGAGGTTCCATCCACTCAACGAAACCTTTACTTTTGGAAACAAACATCTGAGAGTGAATCTTATCATTCTTATAGATTAAATAAATGTCTCCCTTATCTTTATTATAGGAATCTTCATAATATTTTCTCCTCATGTCCTGAGTACACCAACCCATCCCGGAAGTATAATACCTACAGGCTTCTTTAGAATTAAGTTCCCTCACCATCCATTCCCCGTCATCAAAGATAATAGGATTTTCATCTATTGAAACATCATCTATGAACTCTTTAATGGAGGAATATTGATTTATTGAAGGGAACTTATATTTACTTAATTCCTTCTTATTATACGATGTGGCGTAGGATTTAAGAGCTTTAGGTAAATCCTTTAAGTCCTTGTCCGGGCTTTTTTTATAAAGTTGAAGTAAAGGTTTAGCCAAACTCCCTACTTCCCTGTCTCCCCGAGTAAAGTCTTGGGAGATAATAAATTCCCTTATGTCTTCAGGAATATCCGAGAACTCCCGGTTCAAAGAATCTAAAGTAGCTTCCGTCAAAGAAAAAACATTCACTTCTTTGGACGCTTTCAATTCTCTACGAACATCATCATCCGCTTTGCCCCCAGCCCAATTTAGATTATGCTTCTGGGCAAAACTGTAGACATACTGTCCTTCGGTCTGACCCGCAAGATAGGCAGTACGCATTGCAAGCGGCGCAAAGAATGTGTTACTGGCATCAGCCCCCAGATATCGCTTACTCAATGAAGCAATGCCCTGAACCCACTGGGCAAATTTAGGGTCGTTCTTGAGCATCCCATACCAACTCTTAAATTTCCCTTGAGGTGGTGTAGTCGGAATGCATTTCTTATCTTCGACTTCTTTAGTCTTGAATGTAGGGATAGGAGGAATCTCTATGACCGTAGGTTTCCCACCGTCTTTAGTGGCCTTACCTTTGGTTTGAAGTCCAGTCATGAATTCATCAAACGCCTTGGGTTGAGACACCACAGCAGTATCTTTCTTCTCAGCATCAGAAGCACCAAACACAGACATTCGACCAGTACGACCCACCCAATCTCCGGCATCTACAGTACGTTGATTAGCACTCGCCCCGTCCACAGGGTTTCGGTCAGTCACCACGGCAATTGAAGGACCCTGCCATGCCCAGTAATTTCGACCTCCGATACTCCAAAGCTTGCGCTCCTGAATGTGGAACTGATTCAACAAGGACTGCCAATCAGCGGGGAGAATAAACACGTCAGAGAATCCGGCCTTGCGGTAAATTACCTGTTTCTGAAGTTCTTTCATTACATCGGCAGAGTACCCAGCTTTGGTCATATCTTCCGGCGTAGGCAAATCCTTTACCCCGGCTTCTTCTGCTTCCCCTAATGCGAGATGATACAAAGTACGTTCATCCAATTTAATAACACACTCAGTCAATTTACTTCCATCCCAAGTACGAACAATTTCCAATGAATCAAATTGAGATGCATTTTCTATCAGGCGATTCATAACAACTTCTGCTTCCGCTCGGGTTGCATAGGCAGTTACTTTGTCATTGACTCGAAGGTAAATTGGTTTCTTTCCCTCTTGGAAAGCATTCACGGATTTACATACCTTGTTTAATCGTTCCCTTGATTCCTGAAGTTTCCTATGTTCTTTGTAGTTAACCTCTTCAGAATCTATCAATGAAAACGGTTGAGGAACATGGAAGGTCAAATCCAAGGTCTTGACATATACGTTCTGATTTGACATATAGTATGTCTTACCTATGGCGGTCAAAAAGTCCGACTCTGATACTCGTTTAGATTCTATGAACCATTTCATTGAGAAGCCAACCCCACTTCTTGTTTTCTGAGTTCATCAGCATTACCCAACGCAGTTATCTTTTTACCCATACGTTGCTCGTAATCTGCAAACACCCAATCACTTCTGGCACTTAAGACAGAACTGTCGTTGTGTCTGTTAGGGCCGAAAAGCTTGAGGTTTTCTTTATACGCCTCAGGAGCTTCCAACATTCGGTTATCTATATCAGATATGCAATCAAAGACTGCACCTACGACACCATCCGAAACGTCCTTCGACCCATCTGTTTTGTGGTCAACCTTTTGCTTTACCCTGTCATGAATTAACTCAAAAATTTCACCTTGAAAGTGTTTATGGAAATACTGATTAAATCGCTGTTCATCTAACAAAGACCGAAACATCTTCCACGGTAGGTCATCCTTATCCACTGAGGTTAACCCAGTAACAATGTTCATCTTCTCCAACATCTGAATCTGATAGTTACTCGCAAATTTGTCATACGAAATCTTCCCGTACTTTATCTTGTATTCTCGCCGTAACCAAATGAAGAAATCCAGAACCTTGGCTAAATCTATTCGGTCTGGTCGAACCGTATTGGATATACCCAAAGCAAAATCCAATTCCAATGTAGGGAGACGAAGACCTGAATTAATGTCAGACAGTTCCGCAAAGTGAACCATACCAATACCAGTCAAGTCACCTGACTCCGATTGGTCAATATGAACATATCGCTTTGCATCCGGGTGTCGTCTAAATTTCCGGGTCTCCAAATCAAACAACACCTCGGGGAGGAAATTATCTTCCATCCTATGTGGGGTCTGAATTGTAATTTGTAAAATCTCTCTCGTGAATGGATGTTTAAGTTCCGGTACCTTGGCACATGATAAATTCCACAGCACTCGGGAACTAAAGAACTTCCCACTATCCCCAACGGACATACCCGCCACATTCTGAATCGCCTTCAACAAGTCGGTCTGGAAGTCAACATAGTAATCCATAGGGATGAGAACACAACGTTCTCGATACTCTGAACTCAATGCTTCAAACACATCATCAATCGTTACATCCGGTTTGTTGAGAGCTTGGGATACTCGCTCAGTCTCCTTGTCATCAGAGGAACAAATGTCCAAGAAATCCGCAGGGTTCGAGATAAGCTTGGGGTCGGTGGTGTCGTTTCCACCAAATACAGCGAAATTTATATCCGAGAATGTTTCGACCCCCTCTTTCGCTTCCCACTGTTTCACATCTACTATCTGCTGTTTAAGTTGTTTGTTCTCTTTACCTTCCTTGATTCTCTTGTTGGTGAAAGATGAGTCCACCGTGGCTGAAGAAATCAAAATGGAGAATGAATAATCAATTCCACCATGAACGAAACGTGAACGTCTACGGTGAGTGGTATTGGCATAGTCGTCCTGTGCTTTCTGCACATCTCCAACACTACCGGAACCACCCTTACGATAGAAGTTCAACTCATCCAGAATGATACCAAACAAGTTCATGGAGATAACATCCTGTGCGGAAGAACCACCTACCACTTTGATTTTGTGGGATTGCCACTCCAACACAGTAGAGATTTCCATGTTACGAGGAAACTCATTTCGAAAGTAGGGCATGGCATCAATCGCATCTCGAAGTTCTGCAAACCCGGCCAACTGAGCTTGCTTCTGAGTAGTGGTCAGATAGGCGAACAGGAGAGTAGAATAACTACCCAAGCCGAACAATCTCTGAGGATAACGATAACGGGACAGACAGTATATCTTATAGGCTACCAAGGCATTACTCGCCCAAGTTTTACCACCACCGATACATCCAGTAATAACCAATTCTGTCGCTTGGTTATTACAAAAGGTGGATATTTTCTTCTTCCAATACGGATACAACTCAGATGAGAAGTTGCCCGAATAGTAGGGAGAGGCAATCCACTCATCCCATGTTAAAATGGGGCCAAGTTGTTCCGGGTCTGTATTCTCCCGATTAAGTCGTTCAGCTTTCGCCAGTTCCAGAACGGCCTGATATTTGTTCAGTGGTTTCTCCATGTTGAAGCCCCTCTAATAGTTTGATGATTTCTTCCAACTGGTCGCCTTGGAAGGTAGCCAGTAACTTCTGAATCTGGTCTTCACTATCTTTCCGTTCCTTGGATAACAACAACTCTTGATTACTGTGAGTAAATTTCTGTGCATAGGACATATACTTCTGCATGAAATTCATAGCATTAGTTAATTTATACATTATGGCTGAATCATCATCGTCACCCGATATGATTCTATCCGCATTATACAATTTATTAATTGCTAATCGCATGTACTCACTCATGGCTGATTGCATTTTGAATATGTCCAACAAATGTGCGGCCTGAAGAACGGTGAGGAAATTCATCATTCCCCTATGTGCAGTCTCATCCGTTACTAATTTACCAATATCGGTGTTCTCAATAATCAAATCTATTGCAGATTTATCATTGACTATAAGTTCATCACTCATCTGAAACCTCCGGACTGACTTCAATCAAACTTAGTATTCGTTGTAATTTTTCTTCCGTCAATCGAAATTTCTCCATGGTTCTATCTTTGCCATACTGTTTACAGTGAGCAAAAATCTGAGCATTCTTCTTAACGGAATTCAAGTACTGCCGGGAGGGAACCTTAATGGTTCTCCCTGCAAAAGCTTCAAGAAAATCCAAGAACTGTGAGTCGTCTTCCAAATAGGTCAGGACTGCATACAACGCTCTTCGATTACTGGGAGTCACTAAATTATCACCTCTACGGGTCAGAACCTTTTTGAAAAAATCAAACTCGATGCTGTTCAAACATGTCTTTGATAGGGGGAAGATTGGCATGGGAGTCCTCTCTAACGCTGTTAAAGGCTTTGTGTAACAAAATGGAATCCAATATGTCCATTCGCAAAATCGCTTTGTCGAATGGCACAACTAAATCAATAGCTTCCGGGTGCGACTTAACATATTTCTTGATTTCAACTAAATACAAAAACTCCATCTGATGCAATAAATCCTCAAATATCATTCCACTATTAACCGTATCCTCTACACCACAATTAAACAAATCCGGGTCAATTGCAATTTCCTTATCTCTGAATTTACGGAAGTAGTTATGGATGCTGTGACGCATGTTCGTATAAGTGAAGTGCAACGCATCATACTGCTGGAAATCCACGAAGTCTTTCTTCAAGGCTACCAAAGCCCCGGTGATAGCTTCGCTTCGAGCATCATGACGGTCCTCTTCACTGAGGTTATTGAAATGCCTAACTATTACCAAATTGGCAATAGCTAATAGAGATTTGTAGAAAACATCTTCCTGTTCTTCATTCAAAGCCCCCTCCGCATACAACTTAATGTACTTGGTTGTGATAGCCATAAACAAACCTACTTACTAAATTTAATAAACAAAGACCTCATAAAACAACGAAACAATCGTTCATCTTCAAAAGCCTTGTCACCATATTCAGACACCGAATACCTAAACAAATCAACCCACCCATTCTTCCACAATCTCTTGTTCTCTTCATAACCCTTCTCATGAATCACACTACTCTTACCCACCAGTAAATGTTTCATTCCCTTATCCAGAACACTGTAGAAATGTGCCTTCAATGGAGCCAACGAGTTTCGACACAACTTATTCAGCACCACTTCAAACTTTTCACTCTCTTTGCATTTAATCAGCAACAAGAGACTGAGAAAATGCATTTCATAATCTACATAGCTGGCATCGTAGGCATCATACCCCATCAGTTTTACTAACTCAAGCTCCTTCAATAAATCCCTTATATGCCCACCAGCGCGAATCACCACTTTATCTATATCAATCTTGGACAAGTCCATCTCCTCTTTCTCTGCGACTTTCTTGATAAAGTTTACCGCTTCTTCATCGGAAACTGCCTCAAAAGGTACGTTAACTGCTCTACTACGAACAGTTTCAATCACTCGTTCCAAGTCCGTCGTAACGAAGATTACGAAAGTCCTATGGTCTAAATTATCCAGCACCTTCAACAAAACCCCCTGAGAAGCCCGAGAAGCCATATGAAACTCATCAAACACCGCAACCTGCCACTTATTCATCGCCACACCATAGGATAAATCATCATGGATACTTCGAGTTGCTTCCACATTACCCACAATGCCGCAGTCCCAGTCTTTGTAATACCGAGCCTCATCCATCGAAACAGTACACTTGGGGCATACTCCACAAGGTTTGCCTACTCCCCGAGGATTATCACAATTCAAAGACCGCGCAAACACCTGAGTCGCTGATGTCTTCCCTGTTCCATAATCACCGTAGAACGTAAAAATTCGAGGGGACTTCTTGGGGTCTTTCAATACCCCGGTTAGGATTTGTTGGGCTGTCTTCTGTCCATATAATCCAGTCAGACTCCGAGGATGATATTTATCTAATAGTCTCATTTCAATCCTTTCAACATCTGCTGAAGAATTTCTCCATGGCCTTCTTGCACAATCTGAGCCGGGTCCTTGAATTTACACCCGGAAGGGTATTCAACCACATGTGTTCTAATTTTTTTCTTTGCCAAGGCTCGAAGCGTTTGTTGTGTCCCGGATTTTCCTGCCGCATCATTATCCAATAGTAGGTAAACAGACTGAACATAGAAGGGTAACAACTCCTGCATCAAATTCTTTACTTTGTTACCCATAACGGCCATAACCCACGGGTGGTATGCAGACACCGCCTCGGCATCCGAAACGCCTTCTACCATCAACAAATCCATAGAATGATTACAATTTTCAAGACTCTTCATAGTCCGGGTCGGAGTGTAAGCCAACATGGGATAAAAAGGTTTCACTGTGAACTCTTTTCCTTCAATTGACCGAAACCCAAATCCAAACAAAGTACCGAAGAAAAACATAGGGTACATGAAACTAATGGGAGAAGTGTTAAAGTAAATTCGCAAATCCACCATATCAGAAATATCTTCTTCAATGTCATACAATCGAACCAACCTCACCAAAGGGTCCGGTGGTAGGACTGCCAACCAAGGGTGTTTGATATTCACCTTGGAGAGCGGTATGGCTTTCTGAAGATAAATTTCCTTGAGGGTCATACCCAGATTCCTTGGTTCCTGTTCAACACCAAAGCGGTTCCATGTTTGGAGATAACACACAACCCCATTTCGGAAAATTCGAACGTAACTAAATCATCATCGGAAAACACACCCAACACTCGCACAAGATGTGTTAAGAGAGTGAAGAAGAATATCCGGTCTCCCCCCGTCCCCAAATCTGAAAGGGTTAAAATAGAATCCTTTTTGAATTTATCATTCTTCAATCGAGCCCTGAGATTTTTCTTATCTCCAATCAACTGAACATACCCAGCATCTTCCGAGAATCCCGCTATAACCCTACAAATATTATAGGATTCCACGGTGGTTACTGGATAAGTAGACTGAACATCCCCAATGGTTAAATCTTCAGCCGGGTTCACTTGACGATTAGGAATGAACATAATACGGGTCATGGATGAATTTCCAATCAAAAGAGTCGTAGGGGTAATTTTGATTAGCATGTTTCCCGTTTCGTCTTCAGAAAACATCTTGAACAGACTAATTTCCGAAGCATGGAAACAAGCTGTCATTTCCCCCATGGAATCAATGTCGTACTGCCGCTTAATGGTCAGGTCATTTTCATGAATGGATAGGCCCGTTCTGTTCAAATACACCAAGGATTCTTTTCGTGTAGCCTTACGGAGATGTTTCAAGTGTGTCAAGAACAAAGCTTGATTTATCTTTATCTTTTTAACACCCTGAAAGGAATTCCAAACTGTCGGGGGAGGTAGGAATGTAGCCTCAGATACTTCATAATTTCCCATGAAAATTAGGTTATCATCCATGAAGCAATAGAAACTATCTTCTTTCCACACCAAGGAAAACAGTTCCCCGGTACAGATTCCCAACACCTTTTGAAAGTCTTCCAAATTAAACGTGAAGGACTTCAAGGATGCCCCGGAAGACTTAAACCCTACCTTACCAATAATATACTTGATGTTATCGGTGTGATGTATGTTATAGAAATCCGCAGAAACCTGATTGAAATGAATCAACCGGGAATCGCCATCCTTACTCTTCAGTAAGGGAATGAAGCTTTTCAACTCTTCCACATTGAAATCTATTTGTATCATGATGATTCCTTATGAAACAGAATAATACCGAAATCGGTAGCGTAGGTGTTAATAACTGACAGGACATCCTCGGGAATCTCCAACTGTGTTATGAGTTCAGACATGTTTCCCGAACTTAACTCCTGAGTAGACAAAGCTTTAAGTTCTTGAATGAAGTGCTTCATATCCCGCTGTTCTTCCTTGGTCGCAATGTCCGTGTAGGCAAATACCTGTTCTGATGGTTTGTGAGGCACTACCAACAATTCATGTTTCCACCCGGAAGCAGAACAGGAGATTTCCAACGCCTTGGGTTCTCGGTGTAAATTATGCTCATGGGAAGTTCCTCGGGACAGAGACCCGAACCGAAACACAGTACAACCATTCTCCAATACCTTAGTTGGGTATTCGGTGTGGTCATGCCCAGCTACCACAATGTCGTACCCAGCCTCAATTACTTCCGGGTACAACAGCCATCCCCCAGCGGAACCTTTGAAACCTGCCCGTTTCGGCCCCATATAGGCGTGACAAACGAGTATCCTCGGAAAACCGATAGGAACTACGGGGGCGGGTAATATGGCCGTGTCGGGGCTGTATGAGGCTCCGGTGAGGATTCCCCCAAATTCCCCGTATTGACTTATCAACTTTACCGCCCCAGACTCCAACAGGTTTCCCAGTGGAGTATCCTTGAGGGTATCCAACCGTTCATAGTAAATGTCATGGTTTCCTACAATGACAAACACATCAAAGGGTGCATCTCGAAACAGTGCAATCAAACGATTCTGCTTAGGGAAGGGCATCTGCTTGGTGTTATACACATCCCCTGAGATAACCAATGCATCCCAGTGTCGAGTCGTTCCCATTGAAATTACAGCTTCCAATTTTCCAAAGATGGTCTCCCAGTAATCATCATATCTACCTGATGGAGTAGTAGAGGAGATATGGGGGTCTAAGATGAACCCCAATTTAATAGGTTTCATTTAGTCTCCGCTTCTATGGTCAACTTACCATTCTTCATTACATAAGTCTTGTTAGCAAATTCCCACAGTCGGGGGTCATGGGTTACGCCCAGAATATCTATTCCCTCTTCCAGAATGAGTTCCTTGATGAATGCAAACATGTTATCCATATGGGCTTCATCTACCTGAGACAGAGGCTCATCCCAAATTAGAAACTTCTGACCGCCCTCATACATCAGAAAGAATACCTGCAAAATTAGGGATAAGGCCGTCTGAATACCGAAACCTGTTTCCCGAGCCTCAGTGGATTCCTTAACCTGAGTCTCCGGGTTTATCTCATGTACCATAAATTCCGCAGTCTTATCCTTACCACGGTCATCAATTTCAATCGTAACGGAATAACCGGAATGGAATATGGTCTGCAAACCCCGAGTCAACAACTCTTCCAAAGGTTGAATATCTTTCTTGGTTACCAGAGTCATTATGGTCTTGGTATATTCCATCGCTTTGGCTAACCGTTCAACCGATTCCAACACCTGTTGGTGTTGCTTCTCTATCTGGTCTCGTTCCTGAATCGTCTCTTCTAAAGAATCTTTCAGTCGAGTATGATTAACCCGGACTTGCTCCCATCGGGACAAGATGTTATCAACATAGTCCATAGGTTAATCTCCAAAATCATCGTCACCAAAAACTTCAGCCGAATCTGGATTCTCATAGGACTTCAAAATTTCTTCCGATTTGGTAAGCCTCTCATCGATTTCCGCTTTATTTTTATCTATTTGTTCATTTAATGCCTCGAAGGATGCAGTACCAATTGCCGCCTTTACTTCCTTCTTAACACCCTTCATGTTTTCCATTAACTGACGCTGACGCTCTTCAAATCGCGCTTTTTGGGTACTCAATTCATTGCTACGCTTTTCAATATTCTTAGCCCGAGATTCAAAATCATTCATCATGACCCCTTTCATGGCCTTCCCAAGGACGGTTACAAGTTGGACAATTTGGATAGTCAATATACAACTGCTTCCGGTCTTTGTCAAGAGCTTCTTCTTCAGCTACCAACTGGGCCTTCAACGACTCAACTTCAGTCAGTGCTTCATCAATTTCAACCCACTTGCGTTGTAATTGTTCTAATTTAACCACCTGTTGAATATCGTTCCATACAGGAGAAATGTCTACTGCATCAAAGGACAAGATGTGTTTATCCAGCCTACTAAGTTGAAATTCGATGTCTTGATATTGAGTAGCAAGACCTTCCAGATAATTCAACTGTTGAATTTGTGATTGAATTTCTGTTACATCAATAGGCTCCCACGACAGTATCTTCTTAGGGATAGACCGTAATTCCACATTAATTTGTGTCCACAGGTCGGCCAACTTCTGTAAATTACGATACTCCGCTATTTTATCCCTAAGTTGAGATACATCTTCCAACTGTTCCATGATAGCTGTAATTGATTGAAGTTGTTGACTGCACTCCTGATAGGCATTGAAAGTTGCCACAGTTCGCCGTTGAATATCCAACAGTGTATCCAACACAGCTATGGAAGTTTTAATCTCATTGTACAAAATTAGATGTTCATCAATATCCGAATACAACATCAATGATTCTTCAATCATCTGAGCTTTCTTTTCCATCAACTTAAACTGACCTGATAACTCCACCCCCTGCTTCTGTTGTTCTTTGAAGTCATCTTTCATTTGCTTCAACATAGGGATGAGGTTTCGGTGTTTCAACAAACGGGAAACCATCAGGAAGATATACGATGGCACATCCCTAACCAAGAAGTATGTTCCCTGCGGCCAAAAGTGCAAATTATACTTCGTATCCTTGATGGTCAAAACCTTGAAACCCAACTCCAACAACTCGGGGGGAATCGAGGAGCCAGTTTTAGTTAGTTCCTCTACATCCCTTTCACCAATCTTCAAGTTGTATGTCCCTGAACCTTTAGCAGGTTTGTTCCAAATTACTTTGATGGGGTCCTGTCCCTCTGGGAATAGTTGTAACCCTACCGTAGTGGAGTCTTCCCCATAGGTGATAAAGGAGCTTCCAGTGGTATTTTCCACCATGGTCGGAATTGCCTTCAGAAGACAACTCTTCCCCTGATTGTTGTCACCCTTTATCCAGACCAACCCATCAACATCTAATTTGGCCTTCCGTATCTTACGGAAGTTTTTAACTGCTAATTTGAACATACGGAAACAAGTCCTTTTCTCGTTGAAGAACTTTAACAACATCATCTGAGTTCATGTTAAGCCAACTGTAAAATTCGGCTCGACTGGGGAATTTCTGTTCTTCGACTCCCGGTAACGTCAAGGTGTAAATACCTCCACCTGTGTGAAGCCAAGTGGTTTGTGTGTTAAGGGTCTCATGTAAGTAGCGAGGAACAGAGATGCCATGTCCGAAAAGCAACTGCATCTCATACTTTTTATAGGGAGGACAGAACTTGTTCTTGAAACAGTCAACAGACAAAATGTTCCCCAAAGCCCTTTTACTAATTCCATCA
>Ga0334886_1001632_pt1 | contig 25413 bp, 29 predicted proteins | sample GraSluR1_MG_9_FD_207232 | JGI IMG/M metagenome (GOLD analysis project Ga0334886, IMG submission 207232) | Sludge microbial communities from methane-producing bioreactor in Wageningen University, Netherlands - Granular Sludge_27_06-R1 | ecosystem: Engineered > Bioreactor > Anaerobic >... | reverse complement strand
CCAGGGGATACAGAAACGATGACACCTTCATCAGCATCATCTACCTGCTGGCTGCGCCTATCCAGCAGCTCCTCAAATCCACTTGAAACGACGAAGAGCCAAAAAAAGTAGCGGTCACCATCACTCCGGTACGGTCGGGTAAGCAGAAAAGCCTGTCCCTGGCACAGCAGCTGGGTTTGGGTGTCCGTCATATTGTCATTGATCCGGGCCATGGTGGCAAAGACCCAGGGGCCATAGCCTTTGGTCTGAAGGAGAAGGATGTGGTGCTGCGTCTGGCCAAGATGGCGGCGAAAATTTTGCAGGATACACATGGTTACCAGGTGTCCTTGACCAGGACGAAAGACGTGTTCCTGCCCCTGGAAGAACGCACCGCCATGGCCAACACCAAGAAGGCAGATCTTTTTTTGTCTCTACACCTCAATGCCCACCCAGACAAGCGGGTAGGGGGAGTGGAGACCTATTTCCTCAACTTGGCAACCGATGCCGATGCCATGCGGGTGGCTGCGCTGGAGAATGCGACCTCCACCCACAGTATTGGTGAGTTGCAGGATATTTTGCAGGATATACTGAAAAACGCCAAGAACGACGAGTCGTCGCGTCTGGCGCAGTATATTCATCGCAATTTGGCCACGGGTTTGGATCAGGGTTATAAGATTAAAAACTTGGGGGTGAAACAGGCCCCCTTTTATGTGCTTATCGGTGCGGAGATGCCGGCAGTATTGATCGAAGTCTCTTTTATTACCAATCCCAAGGAGGCGGAGTTGCTGCAAAAGGAAAGCTATCTGCTGAAGATTGCAGAAGAAATAGTAAACGGTCTTATTTCTTACGTGGAGCACCATCACAGCGCAGCCCTGCAGTATTAAAATAAAACTAGATTCTGTGTGTCTGGAATAAAAAAACCGTCTGGCCATTTGGGACCAGACGGTTTTTCTGTTGCACAGGGGAGGGATGAGCAACTTTTTATAGCTTGACCCTCTGCGCGGTTTGGATACGAGCCAAGGCGCGGTGTAGGGCAGCCTCAGCACGGATCCGGTTAATGTGGTCATCACCTTGAGCTGCCTGGGCCAAACGCCTTTCTGCACGCTCTTTGGCCTGCAATGCGCGCTCCACATCAATCGCAGTGCCAAATTCCGAGCTTTCCACCAGAAAGGTCGCCCGGTTGCTGGATACCTCCACAAAACCGCCGCTCACCATAAGATACTTGGTGTCCTTGTCTTTTTTGTAACTCAGGGTTCCGGGTTTGATGGTGGTCAAAAAGGGAGCGTGGTTGGCCAGTACACCGAATTCACCTCCGGTTCCCGGTGCGGTGACCACATCCACATCTTCACTAACCACCGGCCCGCTGGGCGTCACTATCTCCAGATGAATCTGTGCCATTGTCTCCTCCCTTAATCAGGCCACCAATTCAAGCTGTAGCAGCCTGGCGGGCTGCGGCTTTTTCCAGGGCCTCGTCAATGGTACCAACCATGTAGAAGGCAGCCTCGGGGATATCGTCGTGCTTGCCCTCCAGGATTTCCTTGAAACCTCGTACTGTCTCTTCGATTTTGCAGTACTTGCCGGGGAAGCCGGTGAACACCTCGGCCACGTGAAAGGGCTGGGACAGAAAACGCTGAATTTTCCGCGCCCGGGCAACAGTAATCTGATCTTCTTCGGAAAGTTCGTCCAAACCAAGGATGGCAATGATATCCTGAAGTTCTTTGTACTTCTGCAGAGTAACCTGCACACCGCGTGCAGTGCTGTAGTGCTCTACACCGACCACGTTCGGATCAAGGATGCGGGAAGTGGAGTCCAACGGATCCACCGCCGGATAGATACCAAGCTCTGCGATCTGGCGGGAAAGAACCACGGTACCGTCCAGGTGGGCAAAAGTCGTGGCTGGTGCCGGGTCGGTCAGGTCGTCTGCCGGTACGTACACACACTGCACTGCAGTAATCGAACCCTTGTTGGTTGAGGTAATGCGTTCCTGCAGAGCGCCCAGATCGGTGGCCAAGGTCGGTTGGTAGCCAACCGCAGAAGGGATACGGCCCAAGAGTGCCGACACTTCGGAACCTGCCTGGGTAAAACGGAAGATGTTGTCGATGAAGAGGAGCACGTCCTGTCCTTCTTCATCGCGGAAATATTCAGCTGCAGTGAGTCCGGTCAGGGCAACACGGGAACGCGCCCCTGGCGGTTCGGTCATCTGCCCGTACACCAGCACGGCCTTGGGCAAGACGCCAGAGTCCTTCATTTCATGATACAGGTCATTGCCTTCGCGGGTGCGCTCACCGACACCGCAAAACACGGAAATACCGCCGTGCTGCATGGCAATGTTGTTGACCATTTCCATCATGATAACGGTTTTGCCGACACCTGCGCCACCGAACAGGCCCATCTTGCCGCCACGGGGGAAGGGGATCAGCAGGTCGATTACCTTGATACCGGTTTCCAGTACATTCACCTCGGTATCTTGGTCGGTAAAGGCCGGGGCAGGGCGATGGATAGGCATGCTTTGTTCGGAAGTGATGGGACCAAGGCCATCCACTGGCCGGCCCACCACGTTCATGATGCGTCCCAGAGATGCCTCACCTACAGGTACGGTAATAGGCATGCCAGTATCCTTGGCCTCCATGCCGCGTACCAAACCATCGGTCTGGTCCATGGCGATGGTGCGCACCACGTTGTCACCCAGATGCTGGGCAACCTCGCAGACCAGGTTGTCTGGCTCGTCGCTGATGACCGGGTTGGTGATGAAGAGTGCGTTCATGATTTCAGGCAGATTGCCCGGCTCGAACTCTACGTCAACTACCGGCCCAATGACCTGTAATACCTTACCAATTTTTGCCTCGTCCATCTGGATGGTCTCCTCTCTGCTATTTCAAAACTAGATGTTTCTTCACTTAACCTTTCAAGGCTTCGGCGCCACCGACAATATCCAGGAGTTCATTGGTGACAGCGGCCTGGCGTGCCTTGTTGTACAGCTGAGTCAACTCTTGGATCATATCCTTGCAAGCCTTGGTAGCGTTATCCATGGCGGTCATGCGTGCCGCCTGCTCGCTAGCGCCGACTTCAAGCAAGGCGTGAAAAACTTGCACATTCAAAAAAAGTGGTAACAGGCCGGTCATGATTTCGTTTGCATCCGGCTCAAACGAGTATGCACCAGAAGCTCCTGCCGCAGCAGCGGGGGTGGCATCGGCAGCTTCAACGTCGGCACTGACAACAGGCTTGATGGGCAAGAGGGTTTCTACCTCAGGCCTTTGAATGGCCATGGAGATGAACTTACCGTAGACAATGTCCACCTTATCGGTTGCGCCACTGAGAAAGGCCTCGGTCACGGCTTTGGCAATATCACGGGCATTGAACATCTGAAAGCTGGCCATGATGTCATTGAACTGCGCGCGCAGTAGACCGGTTTTGCGAAAATGCCGGGTCGCCTTTCTGCCAACCGTAACAAAGCTGACCTGCTTGCCTTCTGCTTCGTATCGCTTGCGTAGCCGCTCCGCAGTACGGATGATGTTGGAGTTGAAGCTTCCGGCCAAACCGCGATCTGAGGTGACCACCAGGATTTCCACAGTCTTGACTTCACGCTCCTCCATTAATGGCAAAGCGCCTGCTTCAGTATCCTGTCCGCTGGACAATTCATGCATCACATCGGTAAACTTGGCCGTGTAGGGCCGAAAGTCTTCCATTTTTTTCTGGGCACTGCGCAATTTCGCCGAAGCCACCATGTACATGGTCTTGGTGATTTGGGCAGTCTTGGTGATGCCGTTTATCTTATTTTTGACTTCCTTGAGTCCTGCCATACGTTAATTCCCTGTCAGTATTCAAGCTCAATTCAGACCCTTGCTTCAGTCCTCAATGCAGACCTTTGGTCGCCTTGAAGGTTTCACCAAAGGAGCTGAGCACCTTTTTCATTTTTTCCTCCAGCTCAGGCGAAATAGCCTGTTTTTCACGGAGTTCATCAAAAATACCGGCCTCGTTGGCTTCGATGAAGGTGTACAATTCCTGCTCGTAGTCGCGCAGGACCTCAACGGGGAGCTTATCCAGAAAACCCTTGGTGCCGGCAAAGATGATGGTCACCTGTTTTTCCATAGGCAGCGGTTGGTATTGGGGCTGCTTGAGGATTTCCACCAGGCGTTCGCCACGGGTGAGCTGGGCTTGGGTGGCGGCATCCAAATCAGAACCAAAGCCAGCAAAAGCGGCCAGTTCGCGGTATTGTGCCAAGTCGAGGCGCAGGGTACCGGCTACCTGCTTCATGGCCTTGACCTGGGCTGCACCACCAACACGGGATACAGAAAGACCAACGTTGATGGCCGGCCGCACGCCTGCAAAAAACAGGCTTGGCTCCAGGTAGACCTGACCATCGGTAATGGAAATAACGTTAGTGGGAATAAAGGCAGATACGTCGCCAGCCTGAGTCTCAATGATGGGCAGGGCGGTCAGTGAGCCTGCGCCCAACTCGTCGTTGAGTTTGGCAGCACGTTCCAAAAGGCGCGAGTGGTTGAAAAAGATGTCGCCCGGATAGGCTTCGCGACCCGGCGGACGGCGCAGCAGCAGGGATAACTCACGGTAGGAGACCGCCTGCTTGGAAAGATCGTCATAAATGATGAGTGCATGCTGGCCATTGTCGCGGAAGTATTCGCCCATGGCGCAACCGGCAAAGGCAGATACGTACTGCATCGGCGCAGGGTCTGAGGCACAGGCCGCGACCACAGTGGTGTATTCCATGGCACCGTGTTTGCGCAGCGCCTCGACCACTAGGGCAACCGTGGACTGTTTTTGACCGATGGCCACATAGATACAGTGGATATCGGAATTTTTTTGGGCAATGATGGCATCCACGCACAGGGCCGTCTTACCGATCTGCCGGTCGCCAATCACCAGTTCGCGTTGGCCACGACCTACCGGAGTCATGGCATCCACAGCCTTTGCACCAGTGTAACAGGGCTCGTGCACGCTTTTCCTGGCGATTACCCCAGGGGCCAGTACTTCGATCTTACGGGTCTCTTTGGCATTGATCGGTCCTTTGCCATCAATGGGCTGGCCAATGCCGTCCACCACCCTGCCTTCCATTTCCGGACCAACAGGAACCTCGGCAATGCGGCCGGTGCGCTTGACCACGTCGCCTTCCTTGATTTCGCGGACATCACCCAGAACGGCGCAACCCACGTTGTCTTCTTCCAGGTTCAGGGCAAGGCCAAAAATATTACCGGGGAACTCGAGCAACTCCATGGCCTGGCAGTTCTCGACACCATACACACGGGCAATACCGTCGCCAACAGAAAGAACGGTGCCGGTTTCCTTGAGGTCTATTTCCTTGGTGTAGCCAGCTATCTGATCTTTAATAATCTGGCTGATCTCTTCGGCTTTGATCTGCATTGGCTATTCTCTCCCCTTGATTGATTCCTTAAGTCCATTGAGTTGTGTTTTAATGCTGCCATCCAGCACCAGGTCGCCAACCTTGGCGATAATCCCGCCGATAATGGAGGGATCAACCTCGGTGGTAAGTATCACCTGGGTGCCGGTGAGTTTTTCCAGAGTTGCCTGCACCTTGGCGAGCAGGGTCTTGTTTAGAGCCACTGCGGAGATAACGGTACCGTGACTGATGTTGCGGTCCTTGTCCGTCATGATGCGCAGTTCGTCAGCAATATCCGGCAGAATGGCGGCACGATTTTTGTCCACCACAAGGGTAAGAAAGCCGGAAAGCATGGTGTCGGCCTGTACGGTTTCGGCAATTTTGGCCATCACCTGCTGGCGTACATCCAGCGGATAGAGGGGATTGACCAAGGCATCCTGCACTCCGACCTGTTCATCTTGAAACAGCCCAGCTATGGCGCCAAGCTTTTCACTGTATTCTTCAGTTTTCTCTTCCTGCTTGCCAAGCGAAAACAGCGCCTTGGCGTATCGGCGCGCCAGTATGGTGTGTCTCACAGTGCCGCCCCCACTCGTTCGAGATACTGTTCTGTGATGGTTCTCTGATCCGCTGCGGTCAGATTTTTCTTGATCAACTCTTCAGCCATTTTAGTAGCTTCTTCGGCAATCTCTTCGCGCAGCTTGCGTTTGGCTTCTTCCAGTTCGCCCTGCACCGCAGCCTGGGCTTGACGCTTGATGTCTTCAGCAGCTCGCTCCGCTTCGGCGAGGATGCGGTTCTTTTCGATTTCCGCCTGCGCAGCGGCTTGGCCGATGACCCGCTCCATCTCTTTTTCCATACCAGCCAGTTTGGCAGTAAAGGCAGTGTAGGAACGTTCGGCTTCCTCCCTGCGATCGTTTATTTCGGCCAACTCGTTGGCAATGCGCTGTTGACGACCGCTTAAAGCATTCATCACCGGCTTGCCCAGGAATTTGACCAGAATGATGAGCAGAGCGATGAAGTTGACAGTGCGCCAGAAAAGATCCTTCAGTTTCTCGGCACTAAGAGGATTGGCATGCGCTTCGGCATGCTCTCCAACTGTTTCGCCATGCTCTGCAGCAACGGCTGCAGCATTCGGCGTGGCTGTGGTAACGGCTGCCGACTGCTCATGCTGGGTGGTGGTGCTAGAAGCGGCACCTGCATCAGGTGTAAAAAAAGCAGGGGTGGCTGCAAGCAGCAGAACCAGAACAAACTGTCGCAGCAAGGGGGCCAGCGAAGATTTCATGCTTTCAGACTCCTTCCAAGTATCTTTTCCGCCATGGCTGAAGCAAAATCAGCAGTATTCTCCTGCAATGTCTTACGGGCAGCTTCTATCTGCTCGTGGGCGTTATCCAACGCTTTTTTCTTGTCTTGATCGGCAACGGTGCGGATGGCTGTCAGTTTTTCCAGTCCTACAGCCTGTGCTTGTGCCTTGGCCTCATCCAAGGCTTTCTTGGCCTTGGCACTGGCTTCCCGCATTTTGCGATCCAGTTCAGCCTGCTGCGCCTGGGCATCCATCTCAAACTGAACCACTTCTCCCTGCAGGCTGGCCAAGCGTTGTGTCCTTTTTTCCAGAATACCAAGGATGGGTTTATAGAGTACCGCATTGAGCACAAACATCAACACGATCATGTTGAGAATATGAATCAGCAGGGTGATGTCTATCGAAATCATGTTAACTCCCTATAAACACGTACTGGACAGATTGCTGGCCACAAAAATTGAATTGTGATTCATAATACCACCTCGATAACTAATGGAAAAAGATGCTGCTGTCAAATGAATTAAAAAAATATTTATGTAGGGATTCAATATAATTGAGTGCGCGGATTGATAATGCAGAGCATGACTAGGGTAATCCGGACAGAGAGGGAACAGTGGGATAAAGGAGATACTTAGCTGGCATGCAGGGAGAAGCTCATGCTTGTCTGTGCGAAATCAAGGAAGGCGTTCAGTTTGACATCTCCTGGAAAAGCCAGGGGCAGTGGGTTGCGAATAGTACTGGGAGTCCTATTTTGCCTATGCTACCCTATCAATGTGGAGATTTGAAACACGTTATCTAACTGTATATAGATATTGAGTAAACATCGCTTGATGGCTAGAGACTTGAGGGGGAAATCGTAAGTTTGCAAGGTTGAAAGCCTACTGCCAGATTCGTGTTAGGAAAAATTTTGTCGGTTTCATCAGGCATATCAGGCATATTACAGCTGACCCAAGAGGGAATATATTGTGAATGACAAACAAAAAAACGGACGGGGCCTTGCCCGTCTCCTGCGGGCAGCGCGTTGTTCCTGGGCTGGGATTGGCGCTGCCTGGCGCAATGAAGAAGCCTTTCGCCAGGAAGCCCTCATGGTCATTGTGCTCATGCCCCTTGCCCTGTGGTTGGGAGAAAATGGCATTGAACGGGCCTTGTTGGGTGCCAGCCTGTTGCTGGTGTTGGTTGTGGAACTGCTCAACAGCTCCATTGAAGCGACTGTAGACCGTATCGGCCTGGAACGGCACGAGTTGGCTGGCCGGGCAAAGGATATAGGTTCTGCGGCCGTGGGCTGCGCCATTGCCGTGGGCGTGTTTGTCTGGGTGTGTGTGCTTTGGCCTTGAAGGCCGGTTGCCTGCGGTCCCTACTAGGTTACCAAGTACGATAGCGGCCGGTATCCAGGTGGATGAAGTCTGACGTGGGGTAGTAGCCAACCCCTCCGGCTGCGAGCTTGGCAGCATAGTCCCTTAGCCGTTTGGTCGGTATTGCAGAAAAACGGACATCAATGGCTTTACCCTGCATGTGCAGGCTTTTCTTGGCCACCCCGTTGCTGTTACTGCGCAGGTTGTTGTTGGTTTGTGGTGAGCGGTACCCTGAAATAATTGAAAAAATGCCTTTTTTCCCACAACGATGCTGGATGGCCCACAGCATATCCAAAAGCTGCGGATCAATGGGGTGCACCTCGCCGGTGCGGAAGTCGCCAAGATAGCGATTGATTCTGTTCAATGCCAGCGGATTATACTTTGCGCCCACCGCATAGGTGAGTTCGAGTTCCTTACCTGTATGGGTGTGGTAAAAGGAAAGTTTGCGCTTTCCGGTGCGCAGGGCCGCCTCGGCGAGATCCGGAGCAGACAGAATGGCCAAGCCGACTCCAGCAAGAAGCCCTTTGCCCAGGAAGGTTCGGCGGGACAGGGTGGGGGGGCTTGGTTCTCTGAATTGTGCAGTATCCATGATTGAAAAAGCGGTGTGTGCTGGTCAGGCGATGATTTTATCTTTGACTCCAACAAAGGAACAAAAACCAGAGCAGCTTGTCAAGTGGCAGTACCCTTACGCTACAGGATTCCCTCCAGCACTTCGGTGCACATATCCGCCCGGTTCAAAGTGTAGAGATGTATTCCAGGTACACCGCCATCAAGGAGTTCCTGTACCTGCTGACGAGCATAGGCAATGCCCACCTCGTACACAGCCTCTGGCCCCTGCTCCTCATGCGCCTGGAGAACCGTGTTGATCAGTTGGCCAGGTATACGGGCATTGCAAAGTTTCAGGGTAAACCGCAGTGAAGCAAGGCTGCGAATGGGCAGGATGCCCGGGATGATGGGAATGTTCACCCCCATCTGGCGCAGACGCTGTACATAGTCAAAGTAGCAGCGATTATCGAAATACAGCTGGGTAATGGCAAAATCAGCACCGCACGTCACCTTTTCCTGCATGACAGCAAGATCCGCAGCAAAGGATGGCGCTTCGGCATGGGCCTCTGGAAAGGCGGCAGCGCCAATGGCCAGGTGCGGGCTGTGCGCGCGAATATGGCGGATAAGATCGCTGGCATGGGGGAATGCGGCATAGAGGTCTGTGTCTGAACCAATATAACCTGCCGGACGGTCGCCGCGCAGGGCAAGTACGTTGTCAATGCCCATGGCACTGATGGCGTCCAGAAATGCGTCAATTTTTTCTGCGCTGGCAGCAACGCTGGTTAGGTGGGGCATCACGGTAAAGCCGCAGCGATCGATCAGTTGCTGGCAGATTTCCAGGGTATTGTCCTGGGTAGAACCGCCTGCGCCATAGGTCACGGAGGTGTACAGTGGATTCAAAGCCGCCAATTCTTTGGCAGTTTCCAGAAAAGTTGGCCATTCCTCCTGCTTTTTTGGAGGAAAGAACTCAAGGGAAATAAAAGGACTGTGCTGGGCTATGAGATCCGGGATTCGCATGGTGTTTCTGTGCAAGAGGTTAAAGGGAGTAAACGGCTAGCCATAAATGGCTATCGTCGTGACTTCTTGTCGCCCCAGATGGGGTCCTGGCCAAACCTGGCCCGCCACCACTCCTGTGGGTCGTAGAGGTCGTATTCATGTGCATTGTCTGGTCGTTGTAGCGGGAAACGGTATGTTTCGCAGTAACGCCTGAGCAACTCGTAGGCTGCGGTGAGGCGATACATGTGCTCTTCATCTTCAGCCGCATGCTCAGGCTTGGTGTCCGGATGATATTTTTTGCTCAGATGGCGGTAGGCGCGCTTGATTTCCCCCAAAGTCGCTGTTTCACCCAGTTGGAGTAAGGCCGCAGCCTCCTCAATGTTGCGCCAGTCTTTTTGGTTCATGCTGCTGGCCCGCTTTTCTTGTTCCAGGGTTTTTCCGTCCCGGCCAAAAGGCGTTTGATGTTGTCGATATGTTTCAGCCAGATCATGGCAGCGACAAACAAAGCCAAAGTGATTTTCCAGGGTTCCCCGCTCAGCAGAAACAACCATAACGGCATGGAAGCGGCACCTGCCAAGGATGCGGCTGAAACATACCTAAAGAGGCGCAGTGTAGCGAGGAAAACAAGCAGAACCAGGGCAACGGCCCCGGGTGCAAGATAGAGGAAAAGGCCAAGCGCGGTTGCCACTCCCTTGCCGCCGCGAAAACTAAGATACACCGGAAACATATGGCCCAACACCGTGGCAGCCCCACTTAAGGCCATGATGAGTTGGCGTTGTGGGTCTTCCTGCATAAGAAGCGCGGTACAGAAAATGGGGATAAAACCTTTGCCCATATCGCACAGCAGGGTGAGTAGACCAAATTTTTTCCCTAAAAGCCGGGCAACATTGGTGGCGCCGATGTTGCCGCTGCCCTGGCTACGGATGTCAATGCCGCTGCTGCGGGATAGCAGCACGCCAAAGGGAACGGCCCCAAGCGGGTATGAGAGAATAATGCATAAAAGACCGGTACTACTCATGGTATTGTTCTGGTGCTGTTGTTACATATCAGGGGTTGCGGATGCCTATGCCTTGTTCCGGCGGAATACGAGTTCCAGTTCGCTTGCCGCAGCATAGAGGGCGATCTCATCCTGCAGCTGTTGAACATAGGGGCAATCCATCACAGCCAAAAGTGTATTGCGTAGACGGAAGCTTGGCCCGTCGTTTTCTGTGGTTTGCGGCTCCTCCTCCAGCAGGTAGGGAAAGATCTGGGGTTTGCGGCACACAAACGGTCTTTTTCCATAGATACGGCAACGGCCTGTAGTATCCAGGGCAGGGCAGTTGCTGTGCCGAGGTAAAATCAGGCTCGTTCCCTGTTGATGGTTGATTAGCACCGCTTCCCGGCATGAGTCGTCAAGGGAGTTGGCGATCGTTTCCAGCGGCACTTGTCCACAGCCTTCCCGGCGAATCTTGCCCAGGGCAGGTGCACTGAAGAGCGCCTCTTCCTGTAGCTTTAGAGGAATTTCAAAATAGTGCTGCCGCATGTCTGCATCCGGGCCTGTGCAGCACAGGGTGCAGTGGTGTGTGCCACAGAGCAGGCTGTTAATCTGTTCCAGTTCTTTTTCCAGAATCTGCTGGGTAAGCAGCGCACTACAGGCTGCTGCCCTGTCCAGTGTTTCGCCATTGGCAGCAAAGATTTTTGGATATGGTGTGTTTTCTGCTGTTTTTTGTGCAGTCAACTGCTCCAGTTCCGGCAGATACGGTTGCAGATATCGCTGCACCTTGCTGTAGGTGGCGCTGTCTGTTTCAATGGTATTCGGTAGCAGGGTCAGTACTTCTTCTACCGAAGAAAAGGCACCGGTATGGAAAATAAATTCCACAATGAAGAGCAGCGGGCGCACCGGATGACGCAAACGCAACAGCCCGGCTTCATGATTTGGCTCAGACATTTCTTCCACTATAGTAAATGGACCACAATACCTAATTTTGTCTGGGAAAACAAGCAGCGCAGTCATGGTGCCTGGCCTTCTGCATGCACATAACACATGGTGCTGCAACTGCCTGCCTTGTAGCGGCTGCTTTACAAGCGCGGCCAAACTGATTACATAGCTCCCATATATCCCCGTAAGCTTGCCGGCAGCTATTGCCGGATTTGATACAGTTTGAGTTGCCGCCATGCCGATTAGACCCATTCTTACCTATCCACATCCGGTGCTCCGCCAGAAGGCGGCGCTGGTGACCAATTTTGACGAGGCCCTTAAAGCCCTGGTGGCTGACATGGGCGAGACCATGTTTGCTGCGCCGGGTGTAGGCTTGGCTGCCAACCAGATCGGCGTTCCCCTGCAGGTGATTGTGGTGGATAGTTCCACTCCAGGGCACAGGGATTTTATGGCCCTGATCAATCCGGTTATCTCCAATGGTCAGGGCAGCGTGTTCGACGAAGAAGGCTGCCTGAGTGTGAAGGAGTGCCTGGCCAAGGTCAAGCGTTTTCAGAAAATTCATGTCACGGCCCAGGATGTGGATGGCAATCCCTTTGCATTTGATGCCGAAAATCGTTTTGCTCGTATTATCCAGCACGAAGTGGATCACCTGCTGGGCAAGCTCTTTATCGACCACATCAGTCCCTTGAAACGGTCGCTCTACAAGAAAAAACTGAAAAAAATGCTTGAGATGGAAGAAATATGAGTACCGCTTTGCGGCTCATTTTTATGGGAACGCCGGATTTTGCCGTGCCTTCCCTGCAGGCACTGTTGTCTGGGCCTGATACGGTGGTGGCTGTGGTTTGCCAGCCCGACCGACCCCGGGGCCGCGGTAAAAAACTGGAAGCACCGCCGGTGAAGCGGGTGGCCATGGACCATGGTCTGCCGGTGCTCCAGCCCAACTCGGTGAAAGGGAAAGATTTTGCCGTTACCCTGGCGCAGTTGCGTCCTGATTTACTAGTGGTGGTGGCTTATGGCAGGATTCTGCCGACAAACGTGCTCACCCTCGCTCCTTTGGGCGCCATCAATGTGCATGCCTCACTGCTCCCCAAGTACCGTGGTGCAGCTCCCATCCAGTGGGCCCTGATCAATGGCGATCAGGAAAGCGGGGTGAGTATTATGCAACTCGATGCAGGCATGGATACCGGCCCGGTGCTTTTGCGCACCAAGGAACCCATCTGGTCGGATGACACAGCCGGTACTCTGGCCGAGCGGCTGGCCGACCTTGGCGGGCGCACCCTCATGCAGGCCATTGCCGCCATGAAAGATGGCCAGCTTCTTGCCCAGCCGCAGGACCATGCCCTGGCCACCTCTGCTCCCATGCTCACCAAGGCGCAGGGACACCTGGACTGGACCCTGCCTGCCCCACGCCTACACTGCCTGATCAGAGGGCTTGATCCCTGGCCTTCGGCCTACAGTTTCCTTGATGGTCTCCGTTACCGTTTCTTTGCCCCGGAGTGCGTGGACAAGGAATGCGGGGCAGTGCCGGGAACCATTTGCCGCGCCGATAAAAGCGGTCTTTACGTTGCCACTGGCGCAGGCATGCTCTGTCTCCATGAAATTCAGCCCGAGGGTAAAAGGCGTATGCCCGTGGCAGCCTGCCTGCACGGTAATCCACTCCATGTGGGCAAGGTGTTTACCTGATGCGTATAGCCTATCTTGATTGCTTCTCAGGCATCAGCGGAGATATGTTTTTGGGCGCACTGCTTGATGCCGGACTACCGCCCGAGGTTTTGACCCAAGTCTTTGCCGGCCTTGGCGTGAATGGCATTGCATTGCACTGGCGCCGCCGCATGGTGCAGGGCATGGATGCGGTGCAGGTGGAGATCCGCTGCGCAGAAAGCCATCACCACCGTGGGCTGAAAGAGATCACGACCATGCTCCAGGGGGCACGGCTTGCCCCTGCTGTGCGGGACGATGCCCTGCGGGTCTTTACCCGGCTGGCCGAGGCCGAGGCCGCGGTGCATGGTGCCAGTGTGGAGAGTGTCCATTTCCACGAGGTGGGTGCCCTGGACGCCATTGCCGATATCGTGGGCTGTATAGCCGGGTTGCACCACCTGGGTATCCAGCGCCTGTACTGCTCGCCATTGCCCATGCCTACGGGCTGGGTGGAGGCTGTCCATGGACCATTACCCCTACCTGCTCCAGCTGTGCTGCGTTTGTTGCAGGGAGCACCGGTGTATGGATTAGATCTTGCTCAAGAACTGGTAACCCCCACGGGTGCGGCCTTGGTGAGCGTCCTGGTGGAGGACTTTGGCCCCTTGCCTGCCATGCTGCTTGCACAAAGCGGTTATGGTGCAGGCAGCATGGAGCGGGACGATGGCCGGCCCAACCTGCTGCGACTGCTTGTGGGGACAGATAGCCAGGGCAAGGAAGCAGGGCTGGTCGAGGTGCTGGAAACGCATCTTGACGACTGGAACTGTGAACTCTGGCCCTATGTGAGCGGGCAACTCATGGGTGCCGGTGCACTGGATGTCTGCCTGATCCCTATGCAGATGAAAAAAGGACGGCCCGGCTTTTTACTGCGCGTCCTGTGCGAGCCGGCTTTGCGCCAGCGCCTTGGCGAAATCATCCTGAGCGAAACCAGTGCCCTTGGCCTGCGTTATCGCCGGGAAGAACGGATGATTCTGCCGCGGGAGGCCATCACCGTGCCCACCAGCTGGGGGCCTGTGGAGGCAAAACAGATCAGGACGCCCTCGGGGGTGGTGGTGACCCCGGAGTATGAAGACTGTCGCCGGGTGGCAGAAGAACACCGGGTACCGTTGCGCACGGTCTATGCAGCGGTCGGGGCAGCGGCACAGCAGGAGCAGGGTACACAGGATACAATCAGCACAGCGAACAAAGGTGCGGCATAGCGCACAACCACGATACAGTATAATAGGCCACAGGAGCGGACCAGCCGGAGGGAGTATGGACCGTCTTTTTCTTTTTATCGCCACAGGAGCGTACAGCGGCTACCTGCCCAAGGCACCAGGAACCTGGGCCTCGGGCCTGACCGTGCTGCTATGGCTTTTGGCAGGATATTGGGGCACTTTTCCCTTGTCTGCCTATCTGCTGTGTGTGGCAGCCCTCTTTTGTATCGGTGTGGTCAGCGCCGGGGCAGCGGAGAAGCTGGTTAATCGACCAGATCCGGGCTTAGTGGTCATTGATGAGGTGGTGGGGCAACTGCTTGCCTTGACCGCGGCTCCGGCCCATCCGCTGGTCGCCCTGGCCGCCTTTATTCTCTTTCGTTTTTTTGATATCCTCAAGCCCTTTCCCATCCGTTGGCTGGATCAGCACATCCATGGTGGTCTGGGCATCATGCTGGATGACTTGGTGGCAGGCCTCTACGCCTTGCTGGTTTTGCACCTGGGCCTACGCCTCTTCCATCTCTCTTGAGCCACCCTGCCTTCATTTTTTATGCACTGTATAGATTTTCACACCCATGCCTTTCCAGATGCCCTGGCCCGGCGGGCTGTTTCTTCCCTGGAAGAGAGCGGCGGGATCACTGCTTACAGCGACGGCTCCATCAAGGGTCTGCTCAACTCCATGGACAGGGCAGGTATTGAGCAGGCGCTGCTCTGCTCCATTGCCACGCGGCCAGCACAGTTTGACGATATACTTAACTGGTCTGCCGCCATCCGCAGCGAGCGCATCATCCCTTTGCCATCAGTGCATCCGCGGGACGAGCAGTTGCTCACGCATACACGACTGGTGCATGCTCAAGGATTTGCCGGCATCAAGATGCACTCCTTTTATCAGGATTTTTACCTGGATGACCCGGCGCTTTTTCCCCTGTATGAGGAACTCTGTGCCCTGGACATGCTCTTGGTTATCCATGCAGGCTTTGATATTGCCTTTCCACGGGAGCGCAAGGCCGATCCGGCCCGTATTGCTGCAGTAACCCAGCGCTGGCCAGAGCTGAAATTGATCGCCACCCATCTGGGCGGCTGGGAGGATTGGGACGAGGTGGAACGCCTGCTCATTGGCCGGCCGGTTTACCTGGAGCTATCCTTTGGCGCAGATTTTTTGCCAGCCGAGCGCTTCAAACGCATGCTGCTGGCCCATCCACCCGAGTATCTGCTCTTTGGTTCTGATTCGCCCTGGGCAGATCAAAAAAAAAGCCTGACAGCGCTCCACGCCCTGCAATTACCACAAGATCTTCTTGAGCGCATTCTCAGTGGCAATGCCTGCCGTCTGTTGGCCAGGCATTGCCACTAAAGCCCCTCTGGGGTGCGGGAAGATGGAATGTGTTGGCTTGATATGGAGCCCTTTTGTTGGGCTTCGTTGCGCGCAGCCTCGATTCACATTGTGGCGTGTATGTGTATATTCATGGGTTGTGGTAAGTTTTAGTGAAGCCCAACATTTGGGGCTGGAACAAACCTGGCCCATCTTGGCCAGTGGCCAGCGCCATCTTGATCCATCACCTACGCTCCATCACTTACCTAAGGTGGTGGCCACGCGCTCCATGGCCTTTTCCACATTGTCCCTGGAGTTGAAGGCAGAAAGCCGGATATAGCCCTGGCCGCATTTGCCAAAACCAGCACCCGGGGTACACACCACTCCGGCCTGCTCCAGAAGCAGATCAAAAAATTCCCAGGAATCGCGCCCGCTCTGCACCCAAATATAAGGGGCATTGTCGCCACCCACATGGGCATAGCCCAGTTGGGTCATGGCCTGGGAAATCAGGCGGGCATTGTCCAGATAACCATTGATCAGGGCCTGGCACTCGGCCTTGCCCTGCTCCGAGTATACTGCCTCTGCCGCCCGCTGTACCGGGTAGGATACCCCGTTGAACTTGGTACTGTGCCTGCGGTTCCACAGGGCGTGCAGGCTGTGGGCATGGCCCTTGCGATCGTAGGCCACACAGTCCTTGGGTACCACGGTGTAGGCGCAGCGGGTGCCGGTGAAGCCCGCGCTTTTGGAAAAGCTGCGAAACTCGATGGCCACCTGCCGTGCGCCTTCGAGCTCAAAGATGGAATGGGGCAGACTGTTGTCGCGGATAAAGGCCTCGTAGGCAGCGTCAAAGAGGATGAGCGCCTTGTGTTTGCGGGCATAATCCACCCAGCTTTGCAACTGGGCCTTGCTAATGGTGGAACCGGTGGGGTTGTTGGGAAAACAGAGGTAGATCAGATCCACTGCTTCTTCAGGCAGGCTGGGCACATAGCCATTTTCCGCCGTGGAATCCAGGTAGACCAGACCCTGGTAGCGGCCATCCTGAAATGTGCCGGTGCGACCAGCCATGACGTTGGTGTCCAGGTATACCGGGTAGACCGGATCCGGGATGGCCACCCGGGCATCGAGCGCAAAAAGCTCCTGGATGTTGCCGGTATCACATTTGGCCCCATCGGAAACAAAGATTTCATCGGCGCTGATATCTGCGCCCCTGGCCTGGAAATCGTTTGTGGCAATGGCTTCTCGTAAAAAGGGATAGCCCTGTTCCGGACCATAGCCGCGAAAGCTTGTGACAGAGGCCATCTCGTCTACCGCTGTATGGAAGGCCTGGATGCAGGCCGGAGGCAGTGGATTGGTGACATCGCCAATGCCCATTTTAATGATTTCACGTTCAGGATGCTTTTCCTGAAAGGCCGTAACCCGGCGCGCAATGTCGGAAAACAGGTATGAGGCCTGGAGTTTGAGGTAGTGTTCGTTGATATGCAACATAGTGTTTCCGTGGTGTATGGGAAAAGGATAGGGCGGCGCTGCTCTGCTTACAAATTTACATGCACGCGCTCGCCAAAATCATAGCCGTCGGTTGAAAGGTCATAATCCATGTTGCCGGCCTTGAGCCGGAAATCCGGGGTGATGATTTCCACTGGGCCAGGGCTGTGCGCCATTTTGGTGGCGTCGTAATAGTGTAAGAGGTCGGTGCGCAACTCCTCCTGTTTGGTCGGCTTTCTGATCCGCACCTGATCTATGAGCACCAGTTCACGCGCCTCTACCAGGTAACGCCCCCGTTGGCTCTCTATATTAGTGGGCTCCCGTTCCTTGCCAATGTACATGGCGCTGACTCCGACCATCTCGATTTCATTGTCTTTTTCACCCGTATAGGCCTGCCTGGCATCAATCTGCCACTCTTCTTTGCCCTTGCTGGTCAGGGTGATGGAGACCGAATCCATGATGAAATTCTGGATGGGCGTAGTGGATGCCTGGCCGCTGAACCTGGGGTCATAGCCGCCGCGTGGGGCGAGAAAATGGCTCACAGGTTCAAGCCATAGTGGGGCAGTGACAAAAAACAGGAGTGGCAGCAACCATAAAAGGTTGCGGGGAGAATGGCTCATTGGTCAAATTTTTGAAGTAGTTGTTCGCGCAGGCCCTGGGCCTCCAGCAGCAAGTCACACACCTCGCGCACAGCTCCCTTGCCTCCTTTACGTTGGGTAACAAAGTGCACGCGCTGCTTGACCTCGGGTACGGCATTTGCCGGAGCCAGGGCCAGCCCTACCCGGTTGAGCAGAGGCAAGTCCATCCAGTCGTCCCCCATGTAGGCGCAGTGCTGTGGCTGTAGGCCTTCTTGATGTAAAATATTCTCGAAGAGCACGAGCTTGTCCTGGGCGTTTTCGTAGAGATGGGCCAGTTTGAGTTCAGCTGCGCGGCGGCGTACTGCTTCAGAGCCGCGGCCAGTGATGATGCCCGTGGTGATGCCTCCTTCCCGCAGTAGACGTAGACCAAAGCCATCCTGGGTGTGGAAGGATTTGAGCTCCAGATTGTCGCTGCCGTAGCTGATGCTCCCATCACTGAGTACGCCGTCCACATCCAGCAGCAAAAGCCGTATTGGCCTGGCCAGCACCAGGGCTATTTGGCGTTGCTCTGCACAGCCCTGTTCCGCCGAATGTGTTGTGTGAGCGGTCTTCATTATGTTGCCCCAGGGGAGCTGGATGTTGCAGAAGGGGCCAGTGCGCTACGTACACGTAGCAGGTCTTGCATAAGCGGTTCCAGCTCGGCCAGGGGTAGAGAATTGGGGCCATCGCACAGGGCCTTGTCCGGGTCGGGATGCACTTCCAAAAAAAGGCCGTCAATGCCGGCGGCCATGGCCGCCCTGGTGAGCAGGGGAATGAATTCGCGCTGGCCGCCAGAGGCTGCTCCTGCTCCGCCGGGTAACTGTACCGAATGGGTACCGTCAAAGATGACTGGGCAGCCAAAGGAGCGCATAATCTGGAAGGAGCGCATATCCACCACCAGGTTGTTGTAGCCGAAGCTGGCACCGCGCTCGGTGAGTAAAATACGCGTACACCCCGCATCCCGCAGTTTGCCAACAGCGTGGCGCATATCCCACGGTGCCAAAAACTGTCCTTTCTTTACATTCACCACCTTGCCGGTCGCAGCAGCGGCCAATAGTAGATCGGTCTGGCGACAAAGAAAGGCGGGAATCTGGATGATATCCAACACTTCAGCGGCAGGTTGGGCCTGCACCGTTTCGTGGATATCGGAGATAATGGGCACCTGCAAATCTGCACGCAACCGGGAGAGGATACGCAATCCTTCAGCCAGGCCAGGGCCGCGAAAGGAGCTGAGCGAAGTGCGGTTGGCCTTGTCAAAGGAGGCCTTGAACACCAGGTTAATGCCGAGCCGGGCGCAGATCGCCTTGAGTTCTGTGGCCACATCCCGGGCCATGGCCTCGCTTTCCAGTACGCAGGGGCCAGCCATGAGCAAGAGGGGGTGCTCAGGACCGATGCCAATGTGCAGGGTTTCTTTTTCTGGAAATGGTCTAAAGAAAACAGGTTCCATCATCAGGTTCTGTACTGCCTCAACTGCGCAGTTTCATGGTGGCGCGGATAAAGTCACGGAAAAGCGGATGGGGATTCATGGGCTTGGAGCGGAATTCGGGATGGAACTGACAGCCCAGAAACCAGGGATGATCTGCCAGTTCGATGATCTCCACCAGATTGTCGTCCGGAGATGCACCGGAGATAACCAGGCCAGCCTGCTGCAGGCGTTCACGGTAGCTGTTGTTGAATTCGTAGCGGTGGCGGTGCCGTTCACTGATTGCACCCTGTCCATAGGCAGCTGCCGCCAGGGTGCCTTCTTTGAGCACGCAGGGATAGGCGCCCAGTCGCATGGTGCCGCCCAGCTCGGTGGTGTGATCACGGGTTTCTGTTTTGCCTGTGCGGCTGTCAAACCATTCGGTCATCAGATAAATAACCGGATCTGCAGCATCCGGGTCAAATTCAGTCGAGTGTGCACCAGTAATACCAGCAACGTTGCGGGCGAATTCCACTACAGCCAGCTGCATGCCCAGGCAAATACCAAAGAAAGGGATGCGATGTTCGCGGGCATAGGCGGCGGCCTGAATTTTTCCCTCCATACCGCGACTGCCAAAACCCCCGGGCACGAGAATACCGTGACAGTCTTCAAGCTGGTCCATGCCTTCACCGTTTTGCAGGTCGTCGGCACTGATATAGAGCAGGTTTACTTTGATGTTGTTGGCAATACCGCCGTGCACCAATGCTTCGTGCAGGCTTTTGTAGGATTCGGTGAGTTCCACATACTTGCCGGTGATGGCGACCCGCACCTCACCCTTGGGATTTTTGATGGTCTTCACCAGGTTTTTCCAGGGGGTGATGTTGGGTGCACCTGTCCAGATCCCAAGTTTTTCAAGGATGCGGTCATCCACGCCTTCCTGACGCAGACTCAAGGGGAGCTCGTAAATACTGTCAACATCCATGGTAGAGATGACATTTTTTGCTTCCACATTGCAGAACAGCGCGATTTTTTGCTTCAATTCATCGGATAGTGGCACCTCGGTGCGGCACATGAGGATATCCGGTTGAATGCCCGAGGCCAGCAGTTCCTTGACCGAGTGTTGGGTCGGTTTGGTCTTGACCTCACCCGAGGTGCGGATATAGGGCACCAGGGTAAGATGGATGAACAGGGAGTAGTCTTTACCAAGATCGATGCGCAGCTGGCGGATGGCCTCAATGAAGGGTAGGCCTTCGATGTCGCCAACCGTGCCGCCTATTTCGATGAAGGCCACGTCGGCACAGCCATCCAGTTGGAGGATGGCCTCCTTGATGGCATCGGTGATATGGGGGATGACCTGGACCGTACCGCCCAAATATTCACCCCGGCGCTCCTTCATGATCACTGTGTAGTAGATGCGGCCTGAGGTATAGTTGTTGTTTCTCCCCATGACCGCGTTGGTGAAGCGCTCGTAATGCCCCATATCCAGGTCGGTCTCGGCGCCGTCATCGGTTACATACACCTCTCCATGCTGGAAGGGGTTCATGGTGCCGGGATCGACATTGATATAGGGATCGAGTTTCTGGAAGGTGACGCTTAGACCGCGCGACTCCAACAAGGTGCCGATGGAGGCGGCGGAAAGCCCCTTGCCCAGCGACGAGAGTACTCCTCCGGTAATAAAAATAAATTTGGTTTTTTTGCTGCAGGATACTTTCATGGGAACCTTGGACGACTTGAACAGGAAGAACATAAAGACGTAAAAATCAGCGCGAAGTATACACGATGCACCCGGGCAATACAAGCCTGAGGAAAAGTAATTTACCTTGTGAAAACAGCAGATTGGATTGCTGTCATTCTCCGGGGTCGGAGCAGGCGCACCTGCTGTGCTCACAGGCCCCAGGCAAGATTATGCAGACGGATGAGCTCCTGTCTTTGGGCTGTATCCAAGCTGGTGAAGGGCGAGTTGGCATAGGTGGTGTCACGATTTTCAACCACCAGTACCTGGGCATCCTCACTCAAGGTATGGGTATGCCAAACACCTCTGCGCACATTGTACACCAGGCCAGGACGCATGTCCGTTGCGTAGATACGTGTAACTCCTTCAGAGCCTTCGCCGGTGAAGAGCAGGCAACGTCCCTGCAGGAGCACAAAAACCTCATCGGTCTCGTTGTGGCGTTGCATCCTGTCCAGGGTTTGCACCTGCAATTCGCTGCTGTAGTTGAGCAGGGCAACCCGCCACGTGCCATAATCCACCAGCGCCTTGTAACCCTCTGCCTGGTGGCTGCGGACGGTCAGCAGGTGCTCGGGGGCGGTGTTGCTTTTTTGAACATCCATAGTTGCTGCGCAGGAATTGCGTGGCTAAAGAATCTGCTGAAGAAAGAGGCGGATACGCGGATTTTCGGAGTTGGTAAAAAAGGTTTTTGGAGGCTGGTCGGCAATGATCCGACCTTGATCCATAAAGAGGATACGATCGGCCACTTCACGAGCAAAGCCCATTTCATGGGTGACCACCACCATGGTCATGCCTTCTTTGGCGAGGGTGATCATGACTTCGAGTACTTCGTTGATCATCTCCGGATCCAGGGCCGAGGTCGGTTCGTCAAAGAGCATGATCCCGGGTTCCATGGCCAGGGCACGGGCAATAGCCACCCGTTGTTGTTGACCACCGGAAAGCTGCGCAGGATAGTGGTTACTGCGTTCGCTCAAGCCCACCTTGGCCAAGAGGGCCAGGGCCTTTTCCTGGGCCAGGGCGGGTGAGAGTTTTTTTAACTTGAGGGGTGCCAGGGTGAGGTTTTCCAGGGCTGTCTTGTGACGGAACAGGTTGAAGTTTTGGAAAACCATACCTACACCCATGCGGATGGTGTTGATATCCTCTGCAGGATCGTACAGGTCGTGGCCATCAATGCGGATGGATCCGCTGTCAATGGTTTCCAGGCGGTTGATGCTGCGCAGCAGGGTGGACTTGCCCGAGCCAGAGGGGCCGATGATGACGATTTTTTCGCCGGTGTGGATATCCAGGTTGATATCAGACAGCGCCCGATAGTCACCAAAGGACTTGTTGACCGCGCGCAGTCGAATGATGGGATCAGCGCCGTTCATAGTGGCCTAGCCGGTGCTCCATGATGCTGATACCTTTGGAAAGGATCAGTGTGATAAGTAGATAGACCAGGGCAATGATGGTGTAGGTCTCGAAGTAGTTGAAACTCTCCGAGGCGTATTCACGGCCACGGCGGAGAATGTCGGAAACCGCCAGGATGGAAACCAGGGAGGTGTCTTTCAGTAGGGCGATGAATTCGTTGCCCACTGGCGGCAGGATGGTGCGCCAGGCCTGGGGCAGGATGATGTACCTCATGGTCTGGCTGTGGTTAAAACCTAGTGAGTGAGAGGCCTCGGCCTGGCCGCGATCAATGGAATTGATGCCGGCACGGAAGACCTCGCCCATGTAGGCGCCGTAGCAGAAGGCCATGGCAATGATGGCCGCGACAATGTCCGGCACCCGTACAATCCGGCCCAGGGCGAAGTAGATGTAAAAAAGCTGGACCAGCAACGGGATACCGCGCACCACCTCCACGTAGAGCGAGGCGATCAAGTTGATGCAGCGGTTGCGGGAAATACGACCCAGGCCGGTGAGCAAGCCGATGGCAATGGCCAGCACAATGGAGGAGATGGTCACCTGAAAGGTGATGAGTATGCCATCGGGGATGAAGCGGATAATGGCAAGATATGGATCTGGTTTGTACAGCGGTAGCAGGACAAGCAGGGTCAGGGCGCCGATAAAGGCGATCCACCAGGCAGAGACCAGCCCCCGGTCTCCGCGGTGGGGAATGGCCGCGCCATCCCCCACATGGATTTGGGTGCCGTGTCGTTCGGGCTCAGTCATGATACGGTACAGAAAAAGAGAGCAAAAAACGATGAACTGACCAGCGTGCAGGAGTGGGCCATTGTTATTGACCGATCCACTTCTGCTGTAACTCCTTGTCAATTCCCTTGGCCTTGACCGCAGCCAAACCTTGATTGATAAGGGCCAGCACCTCGTCGTTGCCCTTGTTGACTGCAAATCCGTACTGTTCCGCTGTATCGCCCTCGATAATTTGTACGATTTTCAGGGTATCCCGGTAGCGTTTTAGGGCATAATCCGCGGCAACAGGGTCATCGCAGATTACTGCCGCCAGCCTGCCAACGTTCAGATCTTCCATGGCAAGACCGATTTCGTCGTAGGATTTTGCTTCCAGATCCTTTGCTGCCTTGATGGTGAAGTAACCGGTGGTACCGATTTGGCCGCCTACTTTCTGCCCTTTCAAGTCTGCCAGATTGGTGATGCTGGAATCCTTGCGCACAATCAGCGCTTGGCGCACCGTGTAATACGGTTCGCTGAAATCCATGCTTTTTTTGCGGGTTTCGGTGATGGAAACCGATGAGGCAATGGCGTCATATTTCCCGGCAGCAAGACCTGCGAAGATGCCATCCCAGGCAGTGTTTTTAATCTCTACCTTGAATCCGCCTTCCTTGGCAATGGCGCGCACCATGTCGATGGCATAGCCCACCAGGTTTTTTTGGTCATCCACAAATTCCATGGGTGGCCAGGTGGCGTCCGAGGCAAAAACAATGGTTCGTTCATTGGCAGCTGCAGGCTGACACACCATGAACAGGCTGATGAAAAGACACAGAACCAAGGTGTTCCATCTGGTATACATAAAGTATTCCCTCCTGAAATAAGATGCATTTTAGCTTCTCTACCATTGACATCAGGAACCGTGCAAGAAAAAATCAGTGAAATGTACTGAAGTGCGGCGTTTGCACATGGCCAGGCGCGCTGCTTTCCCTTGACCTTTCCCCGGTGGGAACGCTATATAGATACGGCGTGATCACTTTCACATATTTGCGAGGTCTTTTCATGACGAGAATTTCTAAAATCTTCCTGTTGAGCATGCTTGTTTGTTCCCTGTTCATGGTTGGGTGCAAATCCAAACAGGTGTCACCCTATACGTCGACCGGTACCAACCGACCCGAAGGCAGCCTGCCGGGTGGCTTCCAAGAGGGGCAGATCACCGAAGAGATGCGGCCGGGTTATGGCAGTGAATACGGTCCAACCACCGAAGGCTTGGATGCCACGGGCACTGCAGGTACTGGTAGTCTCTTTTCCAATGCGGATGCGCAAAGCGATGCCTATAAGCGGGAGCATGGTCGGTCCTCTCCCGAGATGAAGCCCATCTATTTTGATTTTGACCAGTCCGTGGTCCGGGCGGATCAAATTCCCAGCATGGAGCATAATGGCGCGTATCTCCAGAACAACCCCCGTCGCAATGTGGTTATTGAAGGTAATACCGATCACCGGGGCACCAATGAGTACAATCTAGCCTTGGGTGAGCGGCGTGCGTTCAGTGCCAGGAACTATCTGGTGGAGTTGGGCGTGGCCGAGAGTCGAATCCGCACCATCAGCTATGGCGAGGAGCGGCCGCTGTTCACCGGTCAAAATGAAAGCGACTATGCCTACAATCGCCGGGCGGATTTTGTCTTGGAATAGTGCGGCGATGTCTTCATAGATCTGGTCCTTTTGGGTAGGTCACCTGCTGTTGAGGTTGTTCGCATCAGTGGAGGAAATAAAAAAACGGCGTGTCAGGGATGCTTCCTGATACGCCGTTTTTTATCGCTTCTGCGTACTGCTGCAGGTGGCGGAGACTGTGGCGGTAAGAGCGGAAAATATCTTAAGAGTCGACCTGCATATTCGACCTGCATATTCGACCTGTATATAACAGCACGTTGCTACTCTGTAGCCTTGCATCCACAGCTCGGGGTGGCCGGGGGTAAGGTCTTGTTGATCCAGGCTGCGATTTCTTCCTTTGCAGGTACTCTGCCCGTGGATTTGACTACCCCGTCCACAGCTACCGCTGGCGTGGCCAAGATGCCCATGAGCATCATCTCCTTGAGGTCGCTCACTTTTTCCACGGTGATAGCACCAGCCCTGGTGCCCTGGGCAGCCACTGCTGCGTGTACGCGCTTTTCTGTTTCTGCGCAACGGGCACAGCCAGGGCCAAATACTTTAATGTGCATGTCTTCCTCCGTCCAGGTTACAGGAGCCAGGGGCCAATGGCATTGAACAGCCAGCCCACGAGGGTGAGAATCGTCCACAGATAGATGGTGAAGCTTGCCTGTAGTGGCTCCTCGTCATTTGGTGTGGATTTGATGTATACAGGGATCAAATCCACACCAAATGACGGGAGGCTTCATGAACAGTCGGGATATCATCACCTTAGGGCTCGGGCTGCAGGAACCATGG
>Ga0334886_1001631_pt1 | contig 25436 bp, 24 predicted proteins | sample GraSluR1_MG_9_FD_207232 | JGI IMG/M metagenome (GOLD analysis project Ga0334886, IMG submission 207232) | Sludge microbial communities from methane-producing bioreactor in Wageningen University, Netherlands - Granular Sludge_27_06-R1 | ecosystem: Engineered > Bioreactor > Anaerobic >... | reverse complement strand
CTCCCCTGTCAGTTTTTTTAGAACTCCCCCTATAAAGATTAAATTTCTTTACGAAGTAAAGTCTAAATGTCCGAAGGACTAGAACTCCCCCATTATTTTTTAGAACTTAAACACAATTGAAACTAACATCGGGATTTAGAGAAGTTTTGCCGTAGGCAAAATTTGGATGGAGCCTGCAAGGCGAAATCTCTAAATCCTTGTTATACGTTTTTTCTGCAAGAAAAAAAGCAGGAGAACTTGTTCGTAGGCTCAGTTAAATTTTCACGTTAATTAATTTCGACCATAGGGAGTCTATATGTCCGAAGGACGAGGGGGAGTCCAGATTTTTTGTTTCTTTTTTCTAAAAAAAGAAAATAGAGGGGGCTTTTATTTTGGTTCTTTTACAAAAGAACATTATAGATATTTTTCTATTCCACTTAAATGTTCTTTTTTAGTTATTCCTAAAATGATAGAATCTGCTCCAGTCATATAAGCATCATTTAAACAATATTCCAATCTTTCTTTTTTGTTTAAACCTAAAAGCGATTCTTCTCTCTCTTTTTCTAAGTTTCGTTTTTCTAAAGAATACTTTTTAGTAAAAGGAGTATTAATTGAATCCATTAAAAAACCATGCAATAAAACAGATCTTAAAAGAACCCTCTTGTTTTTTTGTTTCAAATAAGTGATAATTTCTTTATTCTGTTGCTGTAAGATATTATAATGTACCTGAAAAAAATCTATGGGTTCATCGAATATTTCATCATAAGAATTTGGAGATTCAAACGGTAAAGAAATACCCCAATTTTTTACTAATCCATCATCTTTTAGATCCATCATTAAATCAATTAATTGCTGATAATCATTCCAGCTGTAATCCCAATTATGAAGTTGAACTAAATCCAGAGAGTCTCTTTCTAGTCTTTTTCTTGATTGATTTATACAACCTTTAATCCATGAAGAATCGTAGGCTTCATTTAATTTTTTTGATTTATCTTTTGCAGGAATTTTAGTTGCAATAAAACAATCTTTTGGAAGTAAAGACAAAAAATGTTCGGCTTTTCCACCACCATAAACTAGTGCGGTGTCGAAACTTGTTATTCCTTTTCTATAACCCAAATCACATAGTTCTTTGCAATAATCTTGTGGATGATTTTCCCATTCTGACAAACCCCACGTTCCGAAAGTAATTCTTGAAAGATTATCCATTTTTAATCTGTTCTCCAATTTTATCAAAATATTCTTTCATATTTACCTTCCCTTCAGAATCAAAAACAGAAATAACTTTATCTGTTTCAAATCCGAATCTTGTTGAAACTATTTGAGAAGAGTGGTAAACTCCCCCTATTTCATGAGCGAACATTCTAAAAGGAAAACCCTGAATATTCACACAATTATTCATAAATCTTCTTGCATCATAGGAAAAATGATCAGGTGTTTGAAATGAAGGATAAATAAAACCATGATTAGAATCAAAATCTATTATTTTTTGTACTAAATCTTTTTCTTTTTTATTATCAGGCATAACTTCTTCCCCTCTGAGTTTTGTATAGCCCAATGGATACAAATGCTTCAAAAATTGACTGCTTCCCAATTCATAAATCCAATTTCTTATATCTATCACTTCATCTATATTATCTTTTAATATCATTGTTTCAATGCCTAAACAATCAGAGTCACTTCCATAAATTTCAAATGCCTCAATGATTCCTCGAGGTATTTTTTGATTATTGAAATTGGAATAATCGTAGGACTTGTTTTTGGGGTTATTTTTGCCGAAAATAATCTCATCATTTTTTCTTGGATTTAAAGACTCCAGTTTCATCACTAAATTTACTTTTCTTTTATTTAATTCTCTTAAAATATTTCTGTTTAAGGTTGTTCCATTTGTATACGTAACAATATTTATCTCTTTATCTCCTGCTTCGTCTAAAATATTTAGAAACCTTTTGGGATTTAGTAAAGGCTCTCCATTGCTACATAAAAAGAAAGTTTTTGTCCCTAGAAGATTTAATTGTTGAATCATTTCTGAAATATTTTTGTTTGTTAACCTAGATAAGCTATTATCATAATGAAATCTTACATCAGATTTTCCGCCTTGTGTAGCACAATATTTACAATTAGCATTACATCCATCAATCAAATTAGTATCAAAATCTAATGGGACTGAACCGTCTTCAATAAATGAGTCAATATATTTCTTATCAAAATTATATGCTCTAATTGAGGGAAGATTTATATTCCAGTCTTTATTTCTATATTTAAGTGAGGGTATTGCCATAAAAATGGAGAAAATAGCAATATTTATAAATGTTTTGTGAGTTATACCACTTAATAGTTACAATTAAAAATGAAAGGACTAACCGAAACAATCAGAGAATATAGGGATTTCTTTCAAGAAAGAGATTATCCTTTAGTAGAAAGAAATAATTTTCAAACTCCCAAAAGTTCGAATGCCACATTTACTTTTTGTAGTGGCATGTTTTATGAAGATTTTTATGAAGGCTCACAAAGAGCAATGCCTGATAAGGAGATAATTCATCAATACGCTATCAGAACTGATAGTTTTTATAAAATAGGAGATTCTCCAAAACATTTACTTTTTTTTAATATGTTGGGTCTGTTTGAGTTTAATCAGCCAAATAGATATAGTAATTTAGAAAATATACTTGAATTTCTTACTAATTCGATAGATGCATCAAAAATCAGTTTAAATGTGCCTCAGAAAATAGAATCTGATAAAAATTTTAGAGATATTATAAACCAAAAAGGTTTAGGTTATGAAGTTTATTTAGATGATAATCTTTTGTGGACTACCTCTTTGAACTCCCCTTATAATGGATTAAGAATTGAAATAAACTATAAAGATGAAAATTCTCTTGTCGAGCTATGGAATATTGGATACATCGAAAATAAAGGAAATCTAATTGCAATAGATTCAGGAATTTGTGCTGAAAGACTTAACATGGCTCAGAATGGATTATCAAATGTTTATGAAATTGAAGATTTTGTAAAGATTAAAAACTTAATAACAGGATTACCAAGAATAAATAAAAATTATTTTTTATACTCTAGAGAAGTAAATACAAATCCCATCGATTCATCCAACAAAGAATTAAATTTAATTGCAGATTTGTATCGCACAACAAGAACTTTACTAGAATCAGGTGTTAATCCGACTGGAAAAAAAGATAGAAAAGGTATGCATTTAAGAAACTTTCTCAAAAAACAATTTGCATTTATGTATATTAACGGATTTGATTTAGAATCTGTTACTGAATTATATCCACAACATGCACGAATTATTCAAGAAGAAGTAAAATTATTCAATTCAAATATGAGATTGGAATCAATAGATACAAAAATGACTGAAATTCAAGAGACCCTGCAATTTTCTCATCCATTCAAGGGAGATAAATTTTTTAGAAATAGAAGTAAAAAACTGAGCTCGGATGAACTTAAAACATATAGACAAGAAATTCATAGGAAATTATCATTAGATGATTTATCAGCTATAGACTTGGCACCATTTGAAGTATTATTCGATTGGGCTGTAACTAATGAACTATTAGATGATAAAAGAGTTAGGGTCTCTGATAAAGAAGAACTGAAAATTTTATGTAATCAATATAAAACCAATTTACTATTATTTAAAAGAGGTGGATTACTATGAGTTCATTTTTTTGTGCTATAGGAGGAGGAGAAATTGGAAGACCTGGGAAAAAAATTGAAACGTATAATCTTTATAAACAAATATTGAAATTAACAAATATTGAATATCCTCGTATTTTATTTATTCCTGCGGCGAGTAATGATTCAGATTCTTACTGTGAAGTATTCAAAAATTATTTTGAGAATAAACATAATTGTAAAGTGGATTGTTTACTTTTAATAAAAGAGAATCCCAAAATAGACTTTATTAGAAAACTGTTTTTTCAATCAGATATTATTTATTTTAGTGGAGGAGATTCTGAATTATTGATGGATGTATTAAATAGGTATAAACTTAAGCAATTACTTGAAGAAACGATAGATAACGGGATAAACATAGTAGGTTTTAGTGCAGGAGGAATAATGTTATTTGAAAAAGGAATCTCTGAAAAACAAGGAAATCTAAAAATAATTGAAGGATATGGTTTTATTGAAGGAGTATTCTGTCCTCATTCAAATAAAAAAGAGATCTTAAAAATAAAAAAAATTATTGATAAGAGTATGGGGAGAATAATATTATCAGAAGATGCAACAGCATTTTTAATAAATTCTAAAAAAGAAACAATGCTATTAAAAGAGAACTTTAATAAGAATATCAAAATAGTTAAATTGGAAGATCAAAAATTAGTGGAAGAAAAGTGTTTTAAAAATAATAATTCTTTTGCCTAGCAAAAGACAATATTAAAAGCCCCCTCTTAATAAATTTCTTTTACGAAGTTAAGACTATATGTGCGTAGCACCTGGACTCCCCCTCTTTTGCTTCTTTTTCTAAAAGAAGAATGAGATTTAGGCTAGTGAAAATAATTGCAACTAACATCGGAATTATCTGAAGTTTCACGAAGTGAAATTTGGGAATTTTCGGCAGGAAAATTCCAGATAATCGCTGTTATGTCTGGGTTCCCAAAGGGAAAGTCTGCAAGACGTCCCCGAGGATTTTTTCTCGTAGAGAAAGAACCGCAGAGTTGAGTTTGAGTTTTAAAAACGGGCACGCGCTTAGTTGCTTCGCAACAGATAGTCTTTTTCTTCGAAAAAGAATTTATTTAGAAATAATCTTTTCCCTCCAAAAATTGTTTTTATTTGAATCTCTTTTTTATCAACTCAAATTTATGTTTAAACGCTTCTTCTAGGGAAATATCTTTTTCATTAGATAACTTAAATATCAAAAACAAAACATCTGCTAATTCCTCTTTTAATTTAGTTTTATCATTATTCCTAAGTTCTCTAGCAACTTCTCCAATTTCTTCTACTAAATGATTAAATATTTCTGAACTATCAACTTTCCAATTTTTATCTCGAACAAATTCTTTTACTTTTTCTTGTGCATCACAAATAGTTATTCTCATTTTATTATTTAAAACTTGGAAAGATATATAAATCTATTTATAATTCTTAAATTATGAAGTATTATATGATCAGCTTAAAAGAAGAATATTTCAAAAGGATTTTGGATGGAACAAAACCTTTTGAGTTTAGGAGAATATTTGCTAAATCACTGGATGAGCCATTTTTATGTGTAATCTATGTTAGTTCTCCGATTCAAGCTATCAGGGGAATAGTTCAATTTGACAAACCTATAAGAGGGTCAATAGAAGATATTATTAATTTGGCTAAAAGGTCAGATTATCCTTTTATTGAAGGAGTAAGAAAATATCTTGAAGGAAAAGATACAGCTTATGCCTTACCAATAAAAGAATCGATCGAATTTAAAAAGCCGATTACCTTAAAAGGCATACAGAAAGTATATCCCGGATTTAGACCTCCACAATCTTTTTATTGTTTAGAAAACCAACAATTTTTAAAATTAAAGGAGCATTTAAGAGAATATGAATCACACAATGAAATTAACTAGTGATCCTTTTGAAAGGATCGCTAAAGGAAAGAAGGTAATTGAAGTTAGGCTTTTTGATGATAACAGAAAAAAAATTAAAATAGGGGATAGTATCACTTTCTTTGAATTACCCGATCTTAAAAAATCAGTTAAAACAGAAGTTATTGGATTATCAAAATTTAATGATTTTAAAACATTATTTGAAATTTTCGGAACAAAACCTTTTGGACATCCAGATAATATGTTAGTTGATGAGCAAGTAGAAGGAATGAGAGAGGTTTATTCAAAAGAAGATGAAAAAAAATTTGGTGTAGTGGGAATTCATATCAGATTAATCTCTAGAGTCTAAATTCCATCTTTGAGTAAAATAATCTACAGTATAATTTCTGAAGAATTTTTTAGAATCTAATACCCATTCCAAAGTTTCATCCCAAATCAAATCAAGACCTTCTTCCCCAAGAGAACTTTGGAATTCTTCATAATCGCATAACGCTGGATGGATTCCTTCATATGTGCCACTTTTTACATATGCTGATTTAGAAAACTTTGAACCTGCCCAATCCTCAATTAAAGGACTGAAAAATCTTATTGGTAGATCTCGAATAGAATATCCTAACGTTCCCAAACAAGGCAAAAGTTGCTGAGACATTCCAATCCAATCAGAACCATCGACCATTATTTTTAATGAGCTTCCTTTTTTTGATTCATCCATTAATAATGCTTTTCTGATTACACTTCTGACAGGCGTGTTCAAATCAACGAAGTTTTCCCCTTTTGCGCTAATATCCACAGCGTAATCTCCATGTTCAAAACAATTACTTCTTAATTCTAAATCATTGTCTTTTCTTGTTGTTTGAGTCAACTTTCCAGATTTTTCACCATAAGAACAAGAAGGACATATCGGCCTTAATTTAATACTTCTTTCTAAAGGGTTTAAGAATCCAGATAATTCTTCTTCATAATCTAGAATTTCTAATAATTTTTGGCGATATTCTGGAGATTTTTGCATTTCAGAATATCTCTTTACAGAATAAGGTATGTTAGATCTTCGTTGAATTGCTTTCATAAAATGTTCAAAGGATGCTAAATTCTTTTCGGCTAATGTTTCTTCTCCCGCTTTAGTGAAACACATTGGTTTAAAATACGTGAATCCATTTACTTCTCGTTTCATTGCTGGAGCATTATCTAATGCTTCAAATGTAACTTTTGAATCTAATCCAAATCTTGCCTTTAGATGATAAGCTAAAGCAAAAGCTGAAGAAACAGTTGTTAGCGTGCCTAAATGAGGACGACTATTCGGCTGTGATGAAAAATATACTTCTATCTCTCGCTGGTCGTCTATGTATGGTGCTACTAAATCCCCTAAATCTCGAGATATATGAGCCGCTACAACTGGAGGATACAATACTTGTTTTCTTTGTTTTTCGATCATATTTTTCGGAAAATATCTCCATTTATAAACTTTTGTAAAAAATACCCCTGTGTAGTAAGTACATAAAAACAATTTTCCACCCCCTAAAAGATTATTTCTATTTTCTTTTTTTAGGAAAAAAAGAAACAAAAAAAGTGCGCGTGCCCTAAAAGATAGTCTTTTACGAAAGTGATTTATAGAATAAAACTCAAACTCAATTAGACATAACATTGGGATTTAGAGAAGTTTTTGCGAAGCAAAAATTTGGGGAATAATCGGGAAATCGCTTGGCGATTTAGCGTAGCGACCGATTTTCCCTCTAAATCCTTGTTAAGTTCGTTTCCCATACGCAAGTGTGGGAAACCTGCGTCCGCAGAGTAAAATTTGAGTTCCCAATAAATTCGACCGAAGGGAGTGTAACTGTCCGAAGGACTAGGGGGTTCCGTTCAATCTAAAGAGCGAAGCGTCACATCAAGAACAAGAATAAAAGGGCAGTTTTCTTTGATTATTTTTCAGAAGCACCCCAACTAAATTTTAATAATCCAAGATTAACTTCAAATCCAAAATTCTTTTTAAATTGAGGTTGGTTTTCAATAATGTTAATCCCATCAGGTAAAATCCTCATAATATAGAATATTTGAACTCCTTGAATATTTCCTAAACCGCCACCGCCTTTTAAAACGCCGATATCATTTAGATAATTATAAGCTAAATTAATTCTGTTAGATTCCCATTTAGTTGTGTCTATAACTTCTTGAGTTCCAACACTACTTTTACTTTTGTTGACCAATTCATCATAAAAAAATAAAAGCAATTCTCCAGCATCTTTTTGCACTCCCATTTTAAATTATCTAAGGGTTATTGATGTTGTTGCGGAAGCAATAACTTTTGTTGAAACTCCTTGTTTTAGATTAACTTTTAAGGTATAACTTCCAGGAGGCAACGAACTCATTCCATCATATCCAATATATGTTGCTTTAAAAACACCATTATATCCTACTGGTATTGAGTTTAAATTATAATCATATTCGTCGATATCTCTAGTTTTTACAGAATCTGCTTTTTGAATATAAAAGTCGAAAGTTGGATTCTGCAATGCAATCTCTCCCACATTTTTTATGTTAATTTTTACATAATCTAAAAAACACTCATCACTCCAAGAATAACATTTTGGATTGTAATCTATAATGCTGAGTTCGATTTCGTGATTTTTGTTTGCTAAATTTAATGCATCTTCATATTCTTTTATTTGAGATTTTAAAGAATCTCCTCTTTCAAAAATATCATAATTGAATATTTTGTCAATTTCACTAATTTGTGAATTCTCAAAAGAATTTAATCTTGCTAACTCGCCTTTATCCAATTCAATTATTTGTGCAAATATTTGTTTTTGTTTATCTTCATTTGATTCTTTATTCATAGCTTTAATTAAATCAGTTCTCTGGACATTCCACTCTCTTCTTTCGTATCTATATTGCACAAATTTAGCCAGAATAGAAACATCATAAGATGTACTTAATGTGGTAACTGTCCTATTCATTTGATTTATTTTTGTTAAAATGGAATCATAATTTATTAAATCGCTTTCTTTAGAATATTCCCAACTTTCTTCTTCCCAATATTGAATTAATTTTTTATATTCTGCAGTTTCTTCAAGTTTTGCTTTTACACAAGTGTTAATTACTTTCTCGCCTTGTGTTAATTCTTTACAATTAAAAAACTCAGGACAAGCAACATCTAAACAACAATTTTCGTGTGTTTCTCCTTGTTCTTGAATGCCATTTCCACAAATAGCATTTTTAGCCAATTTAGGTGTTGATTTTGATTCTTGATTGTCTGTTTCAGTTGTTTGTGTGCATCCCGCCAAAACAACTATTGCTAAAACAAGCATTGTCAATATTATTTTTTTCATTTTGAAAGCCCCCATTTAAATACTTAAAGATATATTTTATATTTAAATGTTTCTGAAAATAAATTGCTAATAGATTGTTGAATTCTATTCTTATATATAAATTGTTTATAAATTGCTATGACTTTGCTAAATTTAGTTTCATATGTGAAACGAGGTAAAAATAGACATAAAGTATTCCTTGCTTTAGATAAACCTATGATGCCATCCGAATTAGTAAATAAGATGTACGGAACAAATAGTAATACCTACTTTAATCTTGTATCAAGAGCATTAGCAGAATTAAAAGAAAAGAAACTTGTTGAAGTTTTAAATCCTAAAGAGAAAACTGGAAGAATTTATCAGAAAACAAAACTAGGCGATGATGTACTTGAAAAAATTAGAAAATTTGACTAAAACTTGGTAAAAATATCAATATTTATATATGTGTTTAACTTTTCAATATTAAAATGGCGATCCCAGAACGAGTTTTAATTGAAAATATTAAATTGAAAGACATTTTTAAAGAGGATTTTTTAAAGTTAATTTCAGCTAATGAAGATAACATTTTTCCAGTTAATGTTATGTTCATACATGAAAGTGAAAAAGAAGGTAAAAAACAAGCATATCCTGTAATCTTAAGCCATTCGAATAATGAAGAAGTATTAAAAGGCAAATTACATTTAGATTCTCCAAATCCTGATATTTTACAGAAATTTATACAAGCCTTAGAAACTCAAAGAGGTGATTCTAATGAGTGAATCAATAGTTCAAAATAGTTTTTATGAAGATTTAAACCAAGAAGTCACATTTGAAATAACTGAAAATATAAAGGTAACTAAACAAGTTAAATATAGTAAACAAGACATGATATCTTCATTAATCAATGAAATTAATAATTTAAAACAACAAATTAAAAAAATTGAACAAAAAAATAATTTAATACAAGAAGAATCATTAGCAAAATTATGGGATAATGAACATGATGAAAGATGGAATGACTGTTAATCAAAGAGATATTGTGTTGATTCCCTTTCCATATTCTGATTTAAGTCAACACAAAAAAAGACCTGTTGTAGTTATTTCTGGAAAGGAATATAATGAACGAAATTCTGATTTGATTTGTTGTGCAATTACATCTAATCCGAGAGATTATGCTAATTCTATTGAAATATCTAAACGGGATTTAGATTCAGGTAATCTAAAATACGATAGTAAGATTAAACCTAACAAAATTTTTACTTTGGAACAAGATAAAATTATTACAATCTTAGGGAGATTAAATATTTTAAAAAGTAAAGAAGTCGTATCTAATCTTAATTTATGTATAGAAATTGATGAGTAATAAGAAAACTGCCCTCTTCTACAAATATAAAATATCGAGCAACGAAGTTGCGAGTGAATATCATAAAAATCACAGATTTTTAGGATGCCAAAAATAAAATATTTTTGAGCATGTCTGAAAGACCAAGGAACCCCCATTTTCTAAAAAGAACTTAAACACAATTGAACTTAACATCGGAATTTAACGAAGTTGAATTTCCCACGAGACTCGGCAACCCTGAGGCTCGTGCTGGAAATTCAATTTGGGAGAGCAGGGGAAAACGCTTGGCGTTTTAGGCGAAGCCGACCCTGCGAACCGTTAAATTCCTGTTAAGTTCGTTTCCAGTTACGAGCGAAGCGGAGTTCTGGAAACTTGCGTCCGCAAAGTAATTTTTAGTGGCTCGTGTTCCATCAGGCGAACAAAGTGAACTATCAAGAACATACATCAAGGGGGACATTTCGTAGTCGTCGTTTTAGTTAGTCGTAGGGGGGAATTCCGTAAATTTTCGTTATTCTTTAGAGTAAAGTATTTAAAAAAGTCAGCACATCAGGTTTTATATGAAGATTAAAGATATTCCATTGGAAAATCGTCCTAGAGAGAGGCTTTCAAAAAATGGTCCTTCTATACTTTCGGATTCAGAGTTATTAGCAGTTATTCTTCAAAAAGGAACTGCCAAAGATAATGCAATCGATATGAGCAATAAACTTCTTTCAAAATATCCTATAGAACAACTTTCAGATATGACTTTATCAGAATTGCAGGAGATAGATGGAATTGGGCCTGCAAAGGCTATGCAGATTGTTTCTTTGTTTGAGTTTATGAAAAGACATAATAAAGCCAAGAATTCTAAGAAAATAGTTACCGTAGAATCTGTTAAAGATGTTTATAATTATTTTGTTGATGAACTTCAGAATAAGCAAAAAGAGCATTTATGTGTTTTATTACTTGATTCAAATAATACTATCATTAACCATCATTTAATTTCTGTTGGAACACTTAATTCTTCAATAATTCATCCGAGAGAAGTTTTAAAAGAAGCGATTAAACAAAGTGCGAATTCAATTATTCTTGTTCATAATCATCCAACAAATAATGCTGAACCATCGCAAGATGATCTTAATGCAACAAAAATAATAAACGAGGCATCAAAAACAGTAGGAATAAAACTGCTTGACCATGTTATCATTTCCAAAAATTCTTATTTTAGCTTTGAACAGAAAGGACTACTTTAGATTTTTAATATAATTAACTAAATCCTCGAATGAGTTTAAATCTTTGAATTTCCTATTTGATACTTCTATTTGATTTACACGGACATATTTCCAAATACCTTTGCCTTTTATTTTGGATATTCTCTCGCACCATTCTTTAATGGCTGCGTCTTTGTATTCTACATTATCATAGATTTTTCCTTTAGTTTCAATTATCCAGAATATTTCTTTTCCACTTACTTTCTGAACGGCAATAAAATCAGGATAATAGAATTTTAAAGAACCATTCTTGCTCAAATAATCAACCCTAAACCTTGTAAACTGTTCTGCAAGAGAAGCAAATTTTATTACATCTTTGCATTTTTTATCAAGGAATTCTGCAAAATCAGACTCATAATTATTATATGTTGCAGTATAGTTGAAAATAGTCTTTTCTGCTTTTAGATGTTTCCTTCTCCATGTGAAAGGCTTTGTGTCTGAAAGTTTGAAAAATTCATCTTCAAATTCAAGTTGTTTTTTCTCCAAAACCAATTCGCTGACTTTTCTGGCAAGATATTTTGCTATACCTAGCTGCAATTCAACTCTTTTTAGCGTTTTTCTTATTTTTTCTTCATCTAGATTAATTTTTTTATTAAAACATTTATTTGAAAGGTATTCTTTGACGACAGGATACAATTTTGAGAAAACACCTGAAAGTTTAGATTCTTTCATAGTTTCATTTGTGATTATTGTGACAATTTCATTAGAAGTTGGAAGTTCACCATACTTTTTTGTTATATGGCCTACAGTTGTTTCAGTTGTTGCAAACTCCAATCTTAATTCATTCTTGGTTGATGAGCTAAGTTCTTTTTGATCAAAGATTGGCTCAAAATTAGATAGTTTTAAGCTATCGAACTTAGTATAATTGTGGAAGTGAATTGGTTTTGTAAGAGGGATAGAAATATCATATTTTTTCTTTTCTGCTATTGGCTCAACCCATATAGGCGGATTTGGAGCATTTGTAACTGTTTTAATTCCAACTCCTTCTTGTTCTAATTCTCTGACAAAGTCTTCAAAGGCATCTGTTCCGATTACCTCTAATGATTGAGTAGAATCTGGGCTTATGCCAAGCATTAACCTTAATCCTCTTCCAACTGCTTGCTCTGGAAGGATATTAGATTTTGCAGTAAATGGTCTTAATCCCAAAACTACGGTTACATTTCTTACATCCCATCCTTCTTTTAACATTAAGACGCTGACTATTACTTTGACTTTGTTAGAAGTAGTATCTATGTCTCTTGCTGCTTCCCTTGCTTTACTTAAATCTCCTTTTGAGATGTCTCCAGATGAGTCTGTATGGATGATAAGGACTTCGTCTTTTTTTAATTTAAATGTCGGATTTGTAATCATCCATTCTCCTATTTTGTCAGCAAAAGCACTTTTAGTACACATAATAAAAAGAACTGGTTTCTTACCTAATTTACTGTATATTTTGTAATGGTCTTTCCATCTGCCGAAGGCATTGGTTATCCATTCTCCATATTTATGAACAATATTATCCTGAGTTACATCTCCAGGATCTTTTTTATTCACCTGATGAACAATAATCGGAGCTTTTACAATCCTGTCTTCAACTGCTTGGGCTAAAGGATAATCTGAAATAATCCAAGGATAGAAAGTTCCGTTCTGGTCTTTTGGCGTGGCAGTAAAGTCTAACCACAAGGACAGGCCTTTTGAAATTGATTTATGAATTGATAATAGCGTTTGATTCCAAGCTAAATCTTCGTCATGAACGTGATGGGCCTCATCATTTAAGACAACCAAATCAGACAGTTTTTTTATCTTTTCAAACATTGATATTGAGAAACTTCCAGAGGGTTTTTTGCCTAAAAGTGCATCAACAGCATTTGTTGGAGTCCATTCTTTCTCTCTCGATTCATATATCTGCTGAATATTTGTAAGAATAAGATTATTTGAAGGATCAAGGTCTGTCTCTTCTCCTCTAAGAATTACTTTTAGATTAAAATTCCATTCAGGAGGGATTAAAGGCAGGTCGTTAAATATCTTATTTCCTGCAAAATCTTTTTCTAGTCTTTGATATACTATAACATTTGGGGCAAGGATAAGGAAATTTGTTGATACTTCTGAGTTGTTTTCGAATTTTTTATGGAAATATGACCAAGCAACAGCCATTGCCATGACTACTGTTTTTCCTGTTCCTGTTGCCATTTTTACTGAATATCTTTTTAGATTTTCAGGAGGCAAGTCTTGAACTCCATCTTTGTTTATTTCATCAAAGAATCTTCTAAGCTGCCTTTTGCCATCCATTGTAGTCTGGAAAATAAGGTTATCTCCCAATTTCATCTGTTTAACTCTTGCGAACTTACGAATTAGTGGAATAAGGTCTTTGTTTTTTAGGATTTCAATAACATAAACCAGAGTTTCCATTGCTTCTCTTTGACAGAAATAGAATTTGAAAAGTTCATCATTGATTAAATGATCTTCCTCAAACCAATACTGAAAAAGTCTTTTTGTAGTTTCAGATGCTCCAGGATAGCCTTCATCTCGCCATTTATCAACTGCATCTCTTAGATTGTTTACTAAGAGCATTTTGCTTGGCCTTCTTTTTTCAACTACCTCATATTCATCTTTACCTTTCTTTTTTTGAAGATACGCAATAGGTTTTGCATATTTATCCCTGCCTTCTATTTCTGGCAAGTCTTTATCGTATTGAACAACAGATTTAGGCATCTTATTTCACCGTTACTTCAAAGGTGTTTGAAGTGTCATTTCCAAAAATATCTACAACTTTGACCATTACCATATATTTTCCTGGTTTAGCGTATTGATGAATATCTGATTTTAGTTTTAATTCTCTATCTTGTTTTGTTCTGTAAGAAACCCAGCCATTCATAAATGTATCATTCTGAAAATCCCAATCAACAGCCCAATAATCAATATAATCAGACCACTTCTTGACGTTTTCTCTAACTTCTTCAGGTATTAAGTCAATGTTTGACATGGCAAAGTCTTTAAGTTCAATCTGAAGTTTTTTGTCTGGTTTTGATATTGTGTTTACATCTACATGGGCAAGTTCAAAGAATTTAACATCTCCCTTATCAACTGCTTGTTTTTCCATTACTTCTCTTGGGATGTTTAATAAAACTAGTTTTATCCCTTTGCCTTTTGCTTCTTTTATCATTAAATCATTAAGGCCCATCTCCCATTCCCAGCCAAGGATGTGAAGATTTGTTTGTTTCAATGCTTTGCACTCCTCTAAGCAAAGATTTATCTCATCAATAGTTATTGGAGAATCGACTGCCCCAATATGGATTAAAGCGTTTGTTCTTTTTCCATGAATATATTGCGTTCCTGACAATGGTTCTGCCTTATAAAGCTTCAAGATGAAGGCGATGTATTCATAAATTGCTTTCTGAGTTGCTTTATCTCCAAAAGTTGCAGACTGCCAATACTGTCTTTCATACTTCCCAAGATTTAGTATTTCGAATGGTTTGCAGTTTTCAATCCCAAGAAGACGTTTTCTGGTCGTATGGATAGCCCAGCGAGATAAATCGCAACCAATCCAACGTCTATTAAGTTTTTCTGCAGACACACAAGCAGTTCCTGAACCTGCAAAAAAATCAGCAATTAAATCTCCTTCTTTAGAAAAAACTTCAAGAATTCTATTTAATAATTTAAGTGGTTTTTGAGTAGGGTAATCAGTATATTCTCCCCCCATATTAAATACTCCCCTAATATCCCAAACATCATCTAACGAAACCACACTGAAATACCCTAATTCGTCCTGGCCAGTTGTGTCTTCAATCTTTTTTCCAGAGGAACTCTTTGCAGCTAAACCTGGCTTAAAATCAAGTCTTCTTTTAAGTTTCATTGGATTGAATGTCCAATCATCAGTTTTTGAATATACTAGGATATTATCATGTTTTCTTCCTGGAAAATTCCTTGCTTTTCCACCCATAAAATAATGCCAAATTAGTTCGCCTTTAAATCCTGCTTTATCATTTTTTGGTCCACCATCGCCAAATATCTCATCTGCTAGAATTTTTATATGACTTACAGCTCTTCTATCTAAGTGAACGAAAATCATTCCTTTATCAGATAATAATTCTTTGGAAAGCAGTAATCTGTCTCTAATCATATTTATGTAGATTGAAATGTCTTTTCCACCCCACGTATCTCTGTATGCTTTTTCTTCTATTATAGACTGTTCTTTAAGTATTTGTTCTCCATTTTCTCCAACATCAGTCGTGTACTTAAAATCCGCACCAGTTGCAAAAGGTGGATCAATATAAATCAAATCAATCTTTCCTGAGAATTGTTTAAGAAGTGAACTCATCACTAGTTTATTATCTCCCCAGATAAGTTTATTCTTCCAGCCATCTTCAAAAGTATCGCCTTCTTTTGATTCAAAGAATTCATAAAGATTCTTGCCAACATTTTTTTCTTTTTCTCTATCAGCTCTGCTTGTGTTGATTGTCTCAATTGCTTGGAATGGAAGATTTATCTTCTCCACTTCTTTTAATTTGCCTTCTTCATCATACTTGCCAGGCCAGACAAGCTCTGTTTTTGTTATATCAATTTTGACCATCTTGAACCCCCTTTAAAATACCGTCTTTAATGCAGTATCTCCTTAAATCGCACTCTCTGCAGTACTTTTTCTCAGGTATTTTGACTATATTGAAGTCCTTATTTAAAATCTTTGCTACTATTTTGTCAAATTCCTTAACTGCAGAGGCAACCATTGAAGAATCATACTTGAAAACCATCATTGCGTCTTCCTTTTTCTCCTCGCCAGTCCAATAAATAATCAATTTATCTGGTACTTTGTTATGCTTTTTCTCAATAATATGGCCATAGAGAGACAGTTGCTTTTTGAAAGCTTCTATTAGTTCTTTATCCTCTTTTGGCCTTTTCATAGATTTAAAATCAAGAATATTTACTTTATCTCCACTAGATGAAAGCAAGTCAATCTTGCCATTTAGGATATATTTATCTTTTTCAACTGAAACATCAACTTCAGTTTCAATTATTGTTTTCATCTCCTCTTTATTCTGATTAAAGTAATTTATAACTTGCTTGAAGGCCAAATCCTTCTGCTTTTGTCCTAATTGTCTCATTCCAGAATTTAGAAGATGCTTAAAATTGAATTCAAAAAATCCTTTAATTTTTGCTTCATTGATTTCATCAAGCTTTCCCACCATAACATATCTGTGTATCTCTTCAATGGTCTGATGTACTAAACTTCCAAAAAACATCTCTGCCGAACGAGAAGGCGTAAACTCATATTCATTAAAGAATTTGTACTGTCTTGGACAGTTTTCATAAACGCTTAAATCACTTGTAAAGCTAAAGCTTCTTTTTGGAACAAACCTATTTTTTAGTTTAAATGACAGCGACTTAAATAATTCCTTTTGGACATGAGGCCACTGGTCAAGGCCCTGCCATATCGTATTAAAATACTCTTTAGGCTTTTCAGATGTAGTTAAAACAAGAATTTTCTCAGGTCTAGAAAATGCAACATAATGAAGACGCATTCTGTCAAATCCCGTTGTTTTTTCAGGAGGTTCAAATTGTGGCCTTTGATAATAAGAGCCTAGTACTTTATCAGCTTCCTTTGGAGAGGATAAATTCTTATCCAAAGAACCAACTACAACAACTGGGAATTCTAATCCTTTGGATTGATGTATAGTCATAACTTGAACATAACCTTTTGGGAAAGGCATATTTGGATCTTCATACTCGTTAATTCCTCCATCAAATAATAATCGCAAGAAACTATTAAAGAAGTGAAGACGCATGAATTTAATATTCTTGGAAGTTATAACAGTATAATGATAGTAATTTTGAAATACATTAAGAAGTTGAGAAAAAATAGCAAGGTTTCTTGACCTGTTCTCATTTTGTACAAAAGTCACAAATGGCTCAACAGAAAGCAATTGATAAAAGAAGTCTGCAAGTCTCTTATCTAATGTTTTTCCAGAATTTAATTCTTCAATTTCTTTGACAGCATTCTGAAGTTCATTTGATAATTCCTGCGGAGGAGAAAATTTCTTTCCAAGTTCTGAAATATTAAAGTCAAGATATTCAATTAGTTGTTTTAGTGCTGGACCTTTAACATCTCCTCTGTTATCTCCGTAGTATCCTAAGATTACAGCAAAACAACCAACCATATAACCAATCTCTTCTGTCTCAAAGAAACCTCTCTGTCTTGGGCAGAAAAAAGGAATTCCTTTCTTTTCGAGTACTGAAGTATATTTTAGGCTATTATCAAGTCTTACACTATGAAGGAGGAGTGCAATCTGATTATAATCCTCTATAATGTTGTTATCTTTAAGAAATTGAACAAAGTCTGCAAATCTACTGCCTTCATCTTCTTCATTCTTGCCCCAAATAGAAAAAACAGCAGGATAATCTGGAAAAGTGCCATCAGGATCATGTTTTATATCCTTATCATACCTGTATTTAATTTTAGGATTATCAGAATTCCAATCCCAGCTTTTCATGAATTTATTATATTTTTCAATAATCTGTTTATGAGACCTGTAATTAATTGTCATTTTTACAGAAGCACATTCTTTAAAGTGATTAGAAAATTCCAGAATATTTCTGACAGTTGCCCCTCTAAATCTATACAAACTTTGGTCTTCATCACCAACTACACAGATATTACTGTTTACTGATGAGAGTTTAAACAATAATTGCTCTTGAACAAAGTTTGTATCTTGGTATTCATCAACAAGAACGTATTTAACAACTTTAATTATTTTGTTTCCTGCTTCTGTTTTGTTTAATAGGTCAAAGAAATACTTTTGAATTAATGAAAAATCTATTTTATTTGATTCCAATAGGCATTTTCGATAATTAATATATGCTTGTCCGAGTTCCTTAACAAATTTATCCTTAGATTTTAGCAATAACTCTAAATCAATTAACTCTTCTGAAATTTTATTAAAATATTTGGTTAATCCTTCTATCGTTCCCCATTTGCTTTTCCATTTATCGAAATATTTCTCATCTTCTTTTTTCTCTTCTCCTACTATCTCTTTGAAATTATCAAAGATAAATAATAGTTGTGTCAAATCGTCAAGAACTTCATAATTATTTCCCAATTCAGTAAAATGTCTATTTCTAAGGATAAAATCATTACTTATTCCGTGAATTGTGCCAACTTTTAAATCGCTTAGATTGCCTGAATATCCAATTTGTTCTGCAAATGTGGAAAGTCTATCTCTTAATTCAAATGCAGATTTTTCAGTAAAAGTGCATAACACAATTTCTTCAGGCTTTGCTATTTCTTTTAGAAGTATATTTAGCGTTCTTAATACCAATACAAAAGTTTTTCCAGAACCTGGGCCAGCAATAATTAATAGTGGTCCTTCTGTTATAGAAATCGCTTCTTTTTGCTCATCATTTAGATTGAAGTTTTTCAGTATTAATGGATGTATTTTACTATCGGCCACCATATAAAACTATAATCTATATCTAGTTTATAAATATTCTTTTTAAAGTCGTTCGTCGTTACGGAATTCCCCCCTCGTCGTTCGTTTTTGTTGTTTAGAAATGTCCCCCTATCAGTCGTAGCCACTAAAAATTATTGAACTTAACATCGGGCTTAAGGGAAGTTTTTTCCGCAGGAAAAAATTTGGGAGAGAAACGAATTTTGCTTGGCAAAATAGCGAAGCGGTCGTTTCGAACCCTTTAAGCCCTGTTAAGTTCGTTTCCCATACAAAGTGTGGGAAACCTGCGTCCGCAGAGTAAAATTTGAGTTCCAAATAGATTCGACCGAAGGGAGTGAAAATGTCCGAAGGACTAGGGGGTTCCGTTCCATAAAAAGAGCTTTAGCGATACATCAAGAACAAGAATAAAGGGGAGAAATTAAAAATATTTCAATATAAATTTACAAAGATTTATAAATTATCATAAGTTTATGTGTCACATGAGAATAGTAAAGAAAGAATGGGGAGAAGAACATTGGATTGTTAATAGAGAGTATGCTGGTAAAAAGATGGTTCTTTATAAAAATCATAGGTGTAGTCTCCATTACCATAAAATAAAAGATGAGACTTTTTATGTCATAAAAGGTTGTGTTTTGCTTGAATTAAATGACAAAATAAAAATTCTAAAGCCAGGAGATTCCATTTTGATCAAACCGAATGATAAGCATCGATTTACTGGATTAGAAGAAAGTGAAATAATCGAATTCTCTACCCATCATTATGATGAAGATGACAGAGATAATTATAGATTAGAGTTTAGCGGTAAAATTACAACTAAAGAATTATCAAAGATTCTACCTCTTAAAAAAATTTACATTACTGGATCTAAAGGGTATTTAGGAGAAAAATTAACGGAATTTTTACAAAACGAGTTTATCGTAAAAGGTTCAGATAAAGAGATTGATATAACTTCTGATAATATAAAAAAAGAAATTGAAAATTTTTCTCCAGATATTTTAATAAATGCAGCAGCTTACGCTGATTATAAGGAATGTGAAAAAAATCCTGCTCTTGCCAAAAAAATAAATATTAAAGGAGTAGAGAATCTTGCTGAGATCTGTCTTAACAATAGTATTAAATTTGTTCAAATTTCAACAGATTTTATTTTTAATGGCAAAAAAGGATATTATAAAGAAGAAGATGAACCCAACCCGATTAATGTCTATGGTAGAACAAAAGCTGAAGCTGAAAAAAAATTATTATCCAAAATTAAAGATTTATTGATAATAAGAACTAGTACTTTTTACGGATTTAACATAAACAACAAACGACCAGTTTTTGTAAATAAAGTTATAGATCAACTAAGTAAAGAGAAAGAATATCCTGTTGCAGCAGATGAAATTTCAACACCTACATTAATTGATGATTTGGCAGAATCTATAGCTAAATTAATTAAAAAAGAGGAAAATGGAATATGGAATATTGCTGGTAAAGAGACAGTGTCTAGATACAATTTAGCATTAAAAGTAGCTCATGTGTTTAATTTAAACAAAGATTTGATAATTCCTTCAACTGTAAAAGAATTAGGATTAGAAAATGTAAGACCTAAGAATTGTTCTCTTGATACAACAAAATTATCCGAAGAAGGTATCGCGATGCATAGTATTATTGAAGGTTTGAAAATAATGAAAGAGCAAATTAAAAATTCCAGAATTAAAAACAACACATCTTCAGGAGTGGTTCTTATTAATAATCAATTAGATAAACCAGAGCTTTTGCTGATTAAAAACAAAAAAAGCGGAATGTGGGGATTTCCAAAAGGGCATATTGAAGATAAAGAAACTTTGATCGAAACAGCAATAAGAGAAGTAAAAGAAGAAATTGGATTAGAGATAAAGTCTCTAGAGAAGAAACCATCTTTTGAATGTAATTATATTGATGATAATGGCAATAATAAGAAAGTAATCTATTTTATAAAAAAAATAAATAAAATAGTACCAAAATTAAATGATGAAATTGAGGATTATGTGTGGGCTGATTTAGAAAAATGTTATAAAACATTAAAATTCCCTGAATTAAAAGAAATAGTAAAAAAAATAAAGTCATTATTAAAGCAAAATGAGTAATAGAAACAAGTTTATTATTGGGATTAATGGAATTGATAATACTGGCAAATCTACACTTGTAGATTTAGTGAATCAAAACTTATCACAATTGGATGAAGATATTGTATATGTGCCACCGCATTTTTCAAAATTAACTGATTATTTTCCGGAAAGAGAATCTGATGTTGTAGATTGGCTAAAAAATGCGCCTCGTGAACAAGTTGTGCGAGGCATTCTTGATGGAAGTGTCAAAAGAAATAGCTTAATCCAAGTATCTGAAAAACCATACATATTATTAGATAGGGGATATTTTTCCATTTTAGCCAGTTCTATGGCTAGATTAGATAATCATAGAGGGGGTATTAATAGAGTATTATCATTAGCTGCTGAAACAGGATTTGAAAATGAAGGCGAGTTATCATTTTTATTAGAATGTTCTCTTCCAAATTCAGATATGATTTCTTTATTGGAAGGACGAAATAATTTTTCTTTTGAAGAAGATTATACAGAATATCTAACCCGATTTAGAGATTATTTATCAGAAATATTTCCAAAAGATGGTAAGAGATTAGATCTGTTGGGAAGTCCACAACAATTGGCATCCCAAGTATTTGATTCCCTAAATGAAAATACTGATCTTAAATACAGACTAGCACTTCATGATTTTTTAAGAGAGATTCAGGCAGATACAAACATTAGAACTATATTATTGACGGGTAGTTTAAGTACAAATTCGGTTCAGATTGGTTGGAGTGATATAGATCTATTATGTATTACACATATAGAATCTGACAGAACAGACAGTTTATTAAAAGACCGTGCAAATTCAGTAAAGAGACAATATGATATAGATATAACTCCGTGGATAGTAAATTATTATGATATAAATAATGCAGTTAGAAAACAAGGAAAAATCAGATATGTATTGTTTGACAAATCTGAAACAAAATGTGTTTATGGAACAAATGATTACTCGGGTGTAGTCAGTCAAGGATTAGTTTCAGAGTTATCTTTGGATGATGCAAGTAGGTTATTTGAAGCAGGGAATGTAAGACTTGAAGAGTATAAGAAGAGAACATTGCCGTTATCTAAATTATATATAAAAAATCTCAAAATGTGTTTTAATGTAGTAAAGAGCGTATTATTAGGAGAGGGACTTTTTTGTCCAACCTACCAGGATATTTATATAGAAGCAAAGAAAAAATATCCAAAATATGATTTTGAATACTTATCAAATTTAATTGAACAAAAATTAAATTTTGGCGAGATTACTAATCAAGAGATGACATCTAATATTGAAAGACAAATTGGTTTTTCTAATAATTTTTTAAAATATATAAAAAAGAAGGAGGAATCAAAATGAAAGAATATGATAAACCGAAACATGTCTTTTTACTTGCTGGACTTTCTGAATCAGGAAAGAGTTACGCAGGAAATTTTTTTGATGATCATGGGATTAAAAGATTAAAATATGTTAAACTTTTTGCTCATGATGTATTACAACAACAACCAGATATAAATCCATATAATCTATTAAATAATTCAACTGAAACGGATGAAGAACAAGCACAAAGGGCTGCAAGATCTTTATTCCAAATTTGTGAATCAGAAAATATATTATATTGTTCAATTGAAAGCATGGTCAAACCAAGTACAACAATTGCTTTTAAACAAGCAATAGGAACCAGTAGAGTTTCTGTAGTCTATTTTGATATTGAACAAGAAGTAAGATTACAGAGGCAAATGGGTAGAGAAAATGTTGATTATGAAACTGCAAGAAAGATTATGCTACCTAGAGATGAAAAGAAGATTAAATTTGGAACTCCTGAAATCAAGGATATTGCTGATATAGTTATAGATAATAGTGGAACAATAGAAGAATTAAACCAAAAATTGAGAGGGTTAATGAATGAATACTGTATTTAGGAAATACTTAAATTTCGAGAATAAGGTAGTATTAGTTAATACGAATTCCAAAATTGTTTTTAATCATATAAACTCACTAAATTTGCCTGTCAAAAGGAAAGACAAAATAGATTTTACAATTAACTTTATCAAAGATGATAAGGATAAATATGATCTTGATATTAATAAAAAAGAATTAACAATATCTGAAATAGATATTGAAAATATTAAAGGTGGTTATAAATATTATAATACATTAAAATGGTTAATGAGAATTCTTAATATCATATTTTATCCGTCAGCTTTTTCATTTCATGCGGCATCATTTAGTTATAATGGTAAAGGTTTTTTAGCTTCTAGTGTCGGCTTAGCTGGCAAATCGACTTTTGCTATATTGGCATCTTTAAAAGGTGGAGAATATATCAATGATGAATATTCTTTTGTTAAATTAAAGAATAACATTCCATATGTTTTAGGATATCCAGAAATTGGTGCACACATAAGAGTTGGAACTAAAAAAGCATTAAATCTTGATTATACCTCTAAATTAGAATCAAAATATAGAGAATTAGATAAAGAATCGATATCTAAAGTGGAGATTGACGACTCTAAAATAGATGTAATGAAAATAGGTAAAACTTCCAGAAGCCATAAATTAGATTATATTTTGTTTCTTAATATGAATCTAGAAGATTTTTCAATTAAAAGATTATCAAAAGAAGAGGCAAAACCTCTTTTAAGATTTAGCCTATTTAAACATGTATTCAAGTTGCTAGATTATGAAGATGATTTCTATGATAATAAGAATGCTCCAAAGATTATGAATGAATTAGAAAAACAATTTAATTTTTCTTCTTCAGTAATAGAGAATTTCTTAAATAAAGTTCTAGATTCTGTAGAATGTTATGAGATTCAAAACAATTTGGAAATAAGTGACATATTATCTTGTTTAGATTCATTAAATAAATAATCATTTATTATTGTAAAAATCTAATCGTTCAAAAAATTCTTTGTCTAGCTTTTTAATAAAAGATTTTAAATTAATCTTCTTTTTTAATTTAATGAATTTTTCATTTGCAAATATATAATGACCAGATATAACGGATTTATCAAAATTATTTACATATTTTTCATTAATTACCCACTTTTTCCATTTTTTTGATTTTATTGACAAGTTCATAAATTCTTTTATTAGGTCAGTCTTACTTTCTTCACAACATTGATCAAGAAAACATTTGGATTCTATAACTCCAAATTCTGGAGCAACATTAATGGCATGAATCCCTGCTTTTCTTCTTAGATATAATTGATATTTTGCTATGTAATCAGCATTATGTTCTTTAAACAGGATGTTGAATTTGTTACAAACATCAACAAGTTTTTTTGAATTATTAAAATCAAAAGTCCCCACCTGTCTTAATTCTTTAACAAGACTTCCAGTTTGACCAACTACGAATAATGGTTTAATAATATTTTTACTCTCACAGAACAAAACTATTTCCTCAATAAATGACTTAAATTCATTCAAGTTTGTAATACAACCATTTGTTTCTTCTGTTCCTATTTCAAATGCAATTTCTTTATTGTGTTTTTGGGCAAAGTTATAACAGTGCAAAATTATCTTCTTTATTCTTGAAGTAACCGTTTTATTAGAAATTTTTCTCTTCGGGTGCACACTTGGATCAATGTGCAAAATATCAAAATCTGAAAGAATATCCGTTTCGTAACTAACTAAAGCCCTATTTAGTGCTTTTTCATAATTAATCATAGATTCATTATTTCCCTGCCATGGACCTCCATGATCTCTGCAAATAAACACTCTATTTTTTGGATATCTTTTTTTCAATAGTTTGATATAATCAGAAAATTGTTCTGTAGTCCAATTATTTACATAACCGTGACCTAAGCTTTTGGCTTCAATTTGTCTTCTAGTAGCGATTATTAAAAGAATACACTCTTTCTGATGTGAATATTTGAAAACACTTTCAACAAAACTCTTACTCATAGGACCAACACCTATGGCTGGTTGATTACTTTCTTGAATTTGTTTTTTTAAGTCCCCAATTCTACTTTTTGATTCCATTATTTATTGTTAATTGTTCATATTTAATAAAACTTACTTTTTAATTTCTCCCCATTCTACAAATAAATTTCTTTCTCGAAGAGAAAGGCAAAATGTCCAAAGGACTAGGAACCCCCTATTTTTGTTTCTTTTTTCTAAAAAGAAAATGGAACTCAAATTTTATTGAACTTAACAAACGAATTATGCGATGCTCCGAAGCGAAGCTGAGGAGTTTGGGTGAGGCTGAGGCAACCCCCAGCCGAACCGCATAATTCGTGTTCAGCGAGGGTGAGCCGAAGGCGAATCCCCGAAGCCTCAAAGAGGCGAAGAGTTTTTTTGTCCTTCCAGAGAGTGGAGCTTTAGAATGCAAAATGCCTGTTCTCCAATTTCGCGAGGTATTGGCCGTTCTTTTTTACCTAAATTGATCCTTTGATGACAAAAAAATTTCGTTGAACTGACGCATTTAACGATGTTTACGAAATCTTGCTTCAGATGGCTTCGGATTGCTGAATTTGTTAATTCTGGAATTTTATTGCTGTAAATATGGGTGAAGCTCCTGCAAGGAGCTGAGCCGTTAAA